>Ga0307510_10000223_pt1 | contig 50565 bp, 47 predicted proteins | sample 12_EM_MG_FD_207224 | JGI IMG/M metagenome (GOLD analysis project Ga0307510, IMG submission 207224) | Populus trichocarpa ectomycorrhiza microbial communities from riparian zone in the Pacific Northwest, United States - 12_EM | ecosystem: Host-associated > Plants > Roots > Unclassified | place... | reverse complement strand
AATGTGATTATGTGAAGACCTGCCACATACAGTACCCGAGCGTCGTCAGCCACAGCCGATCGGTCTTCCCAGGCTCAAGCGCTCAAGCCCAAGTCTCGTCTATCCGCCTCTCACACGAGAAAAATCTAGCTGTGCTCCGCAAGGGTACCATGTCCAGCCTGAGATTGAGGCGCAAAGCGAGAGGTACGAATGTGCTTACGTGCGAGACATGTATGCTTGCACAGAATTTCTAAATTCCTTCACTCCTCGTGTCCGATATTGGCAGTGGACCCCTCCCCACACCAGAGATGTATGGTGCCATTAGCACTTGCTTGTTGTAAGCGGCACACGAAAATCGTGAACTAAGGATAGCGTACACCTCCGGGGCTAATAAGATAAAAAAAAAATCTCTGGAAAGCACAAGTCCGGGAATGGGCTGGGAGTAAAATACGAAGGAAATCAAATGTTAGGGAAACCGTGATAACCTTGAGACTGCGAAATCCGTGTGTTGGCCAGAGTTGCTCCGGAACCGTAGTGCTGCGGGAAAGGATGTCTAGCAGAGGCATTTCGCGCATGCTGGGCCCCTTGGTACCCTGGAAAAGTGGTTGCGTCGTTCGGGTTCTGGTCGTACAATAAATATTGAATAGATACAAACGAAAAGGAGGCACAAAAAATACATACATAGACCCTCATTGGAGATATTGGTGTCTCATGAGTCGATGACGACGGAGGAGTCCGGTCATCCGACAGGGGTTTTCGGGGTTCATGATATGGCCGTGATGGACCGTCGATTACAAACGCCGCCGATGGGGCCTTCGGACGTCGCAATCGCAGATAGAAGGCCCCGATAACAGCGATTGCGATTAGTGCAACACCACCAACGACCCCGCCCACGATGGCTCCCGTGTTTGAACTGCCTTCCTCAGAGGATGATGGCCCAGAGGGTGCTGCTGTTGGCGAGGGCGAGGATGAGGAGGTAACAGCTGGGAGACCCGTCGGGGATGGGGTGACAGTTCCCAGAGGGCTAGTGGTAGAGGAGCTTGATCCGCTGATCAACGCACCTGGACCTATCTCTGGACTGTCTAGAAAACATAGGTATGAGAGGGCGAAAGAAAAGACTGAGGGGAGGATTCCTACCACCGATGGTCTTCGCTAAGAGGTCGCTCCAAAGACCAAAATCATCGTGCTTGCGTGTGCGATGAGCACATGTCAGAGAAGGTAGATAGAAACTCACTGTGACGTCGCGGAGAGCCCACTGGGGTACAGCTGTTCCGTTAGGGATGGGATTGGGGAAGCTGTGGCCCATTACTTCGTCAATGCCAATGGTTCAAAAAAAAAAATCCAGAACGGGAGACTCACGACGAAGCTGGTAGAATAGTGGTACAGTTGTCTACCCATACACCCCAGCTAATGACAGATACATCAAAGAGGGATTAAAATTGACATGACGAATCGTACGCGATCCACAATAGATCTCCCTGGCATGCGCCACATGCACTCATGAGAGAATACGTAACGGTGTTGCACTTGCACAAGTCGCCGGCATCATCGGGGTCACTACCAAGAGGGCCAGCGTATGAGGCAAACGGTGGGAGGGGAGGAATGGTGATGGCTGCCAGAGATGAGAGTGAGATGGGCAATGTTCGGACACGCAAGACGATCACCCACTATCATTGTCGCATGTGGTTGCCAAGTATGCCGCGACTTCACACGGATTTTGATTGAGAGTGTTAAATGACTACGATAGACAAGCCCGTCAGTTGTCGGAATTATAGGTCGAACGGGAGACATTTTGGTTTCATACCCAGCTCAGCGACGAGTCAGTACAATTCGGGAAAGAAATCTTGGCAGCCGCACTCGCTGAGCCAAGGAAGAGTAACGAGGCCGTGAGTGCGGCGAGGACTGGCATTTGAGGGAGAGGGACGGTGGTAGGACGAAGGGAAAAGTGGGCACATTAGTATCGGAGACATGTTGTAATTAAGTTATAAGAATCCTACTTCAGATGAATTCAGCACCCGCGTGGTTGACGTCCACCGAACGGACTTCACTGGGCGTCTAAAGTAACCCTGGGAACAATTGGTTGGTAGGCACCTCCCCTTTGGCCTTGTTGCCATGGAGTGAACAATCCCCGCGAAGGCACACAAATACAATTTCTCGTACTTGCATTTGGCCATTGAAAAGCGTCGTGAGCGTGCCACATGAGAATCGAAAAATGGGACTTCGTAAGGAAAACCTGTCTCAGACTTTCAGTGCTTCGAGGATGAGTCTGTTACGGTCGCGAGTAGATGAGTAGACACTTGACAGATAAACGCGTTGCCCATTTGGGTGGCATATGTCATGTGACTTAATGTTCCCGTGATCAGCGTAATTAGAAGCATCAACTGCCTGCCCATGCCTCGTTGCCTCGTCCATTGCCCAGCTCCAGCTTGCACCAGTCTATATCAGGTAATCACCATACGTCTCTGTCCGTGTGGCGTGCGGGCGATCAAATTGATCAGCGAGGCCATGTGCCACAACTCCCCATCCACTACATCCCACGATTCCCATCCATCTCGCTGTTGTTCTCTCAGAACGAACCAACTCGCTTTCTTAAGGCCAAGGTTTCTTCCTCACTTGCTATATGGGTGACGACCCAGGATCCGAGCCCACTTGGTTTCAGGCGCGTCTCGAGGCTGCCTTGCACGCCTACGAAAACACGGCGGGCGTAATATTGGCCGAGCATCCACTCGCCGTGGAACTCCAGAGTTGCAACTCCGTCGAGTCCTCTACTACACTTCTCAAATACGAGGCACAATCATTCGGTGACCCCTTAGGAACCGATAGAATCAGCGGACCGATAGAGAGGATCATATCAATGTTGTTTACTCTTTCTTCCACCAACCTTGGTGATACCGTCAGCTTAGTACGTCGGAAAGTGACGATGTGTTGTCAGCATCCCTGACGGCCTTTTGCAGCAATACACGGCCCCGAAAGCAATACTTTCCGGCCTCGCAATCCTGCTTGGGGTACGTCCAGTTCTCGGGTTCCTATGTGGCTATCCTTGTGACCAGATGTACCAGATGGCCAAAGGTGTCTCTTCCAGCCTCGACGCAATTGTCGACTTGCTCGAGAATTTTGGACGTTTTCTTGGTCACCTCGATATATATACAACGGCCGCCCATACGCCAGCCATGGACGAGACAATGATCAGGATAATGCTAGATCTACTCGCCACACTCGCTTTGGTGACCAAAGAGCTTAAGCAAGGACAATCGAGTCAGCCCGTTCTCGCTGACGCGTTACCTTACTGAGGGCGATGCAGGTGAACTCATGGAACATGTCCTTTCCGGGGATGTGGTCGAACTGGTCTTAGAGAGACTGGACCGACTCACGCAAGAAGAAGTTCTAAATACCGCAGCTCAGACCCTCGAGGTCATCTACAGCCTTGTCCAAATTACGACCGTAGTCATGAATGGTGAGCAAACACACTCAGATTGTAAACTACCATCTCCTGAGCAGAATTTTGTCTAGGTGGCAAGGCATCTCTTGACGGGTTGCGGGAAGCCCTCGGTACGTTTTGTTGGCGACAACGAACCTTCCACCTCTGACTAAGTGCTAGAAATCCTACATGAAGCTGCAAGCGACGTGATTAACTCGAAATGTTAGTGGTTCTCTAATATTACTCTTACCGCCTAGAATCATTGGGAATTTCTGGCAGATGACAAGTTCCAGCGGGATATTCGCCGTTGGCTCTCTCCACCCGATCCGTGGAAAACATACCGCATTGCAAGTGAATCGCGGCACAGCGGGACCGGGGCATGGTTCGTCCAAGGTGGAACGTTCTCAGAATGGAGAGCATCTGGGTCTTGTTCGCTCCTATGGGTGCATGGGAAACGCAAGTTGCTGCCCAACAGTTGCTCTTTCACCGACGCTGATGGTTTCCCTTTTCGTAGCGGGTTCTGGGAAGACGGTTCTTTGGTATGTTGACCATTCAATACCTCTGTCTTGAGAACTCACGGCATCGGCCAGTTCCACCATCATCGACGAGATTTACCCCCTATGGAAATATGGGCTCGCATCACTCGCTATTTTCTTCTATGATTTTAGAGAGCACAGACAGAACGACCTGCATGGGCTAGTCTCATCTATGCTAGTCCAGCTTTGTTGTCAATCCGATTCCTACTCTAACGCTCTTTCCAAATTCTACTCGGAACACAACAATGGTTTGCGGCGTCCAAGCGATGAAGCACTTAGCCGGTGTTTGAAGGACCTATTAGAACTTCCTGGACAAGCCCCGATTTCCCTTGTTGTAGATGGATTGGACGAATGTCCGGTCACATCGGCGCTGTCTTCGCCCCGCGAGAAAGTTCTCATGCTGCTGGAGGATCTTGTCAACTCACAAGTCCCAAATTTGCTGATATGCGTTACTAGTCGGCCCCAGGTCGATATCAGGCGTGTCCTCGAGCCTTCAGCTTTCCGTTCCGTTTCCTTACACGACGAGAGTGGACATACGAAGGACATCGAGAACTATATCGAGTCTGTCGTTAACACGAATACAAAGATGCGAAGATGGAAGCCAGAGCACAGGCAACTTGTGATCGACGTCCTGTCACAACGAGCGGATGGCATGTAAGACACTAAAATTTGATCCATCTTGACTATCACATATCCCTCCGCCGTAGGTTCAGATGGGCATACTGCCAGCTCGACTACCTCGCCGATTCCCAGGGCGTATCCGACATGCTTTGGATGATTTACCAGGAACACTCGATGGGATATATGAACGGACCTTGCGAAATATCAAAGACAGAAACTGGGAATTTGCCAGACGGCTCCTCCAATGCGTAGCTGTGGCTTGCCGTCCACTGCGAGTCGAGGAACTGGCAGAGGTCCTTGCATTTGATTTCGAGGCAGGACCGATTCCGAAATTTCATGAGGATTGGCGCGTTGAAGATCCCCTAGAAGCGGTACTGTCAACATGCCCCACGTTGCTTTCCCTTATCACCGTTGACTTTCCCCTGTGATACATTTTTCACATTTTTCGGTGAAAGAGTTCCGGACGTCTTCCCACTTTGCCGAAAAAAATGACACCATTTCACGCCGGTACCCTGTTTCTATGACACCTGCTCATACCCTCGTCGCACAAGCATGTCTGGGCATTTTGTTGCACCTCGACAAAAATGTCACCTCGTCCAGCGTGCTGAAATTTCCTCTCGCTGATTACGCCGCCCATCACTGGCTTTCGCATGCCCGGTTTGAGGGTGTGTCGCAAAATGTGGAGGAAGGTATGAAACAGCTGTTTGATCCAGGAAAACATCACATGGCGGTTTGGCTCTGGTTATCGGACCCAATTGATCGATGGAAGGCACTTAGACTGGAGGAACGGCCGTCGCCACCTAATAGGACCCCCATAGAATATGCCGCCTTTTGTGGCCTACCCAGCATTGTAAAATCTTTGGTCGTTGAACACTCACAGGATGTGCATTCTCGGGGCGGCTGTACTGGGTCAACCCTATTACATCTGGCGTCAGAAGAGGGACATGTAGCAGTCGCACGCTTCCTCGTCAAGCAAGGCGCAGACGTGATGGCCCAGGACTTCTTCGGTATGACTCCGTTGCATGAGGCATCCAAATCTGGAAGACTCGAAGCCGTACAATTCCTCGTCGAGTGTGGCAGCCGTCCAACTGCGAAGGCCGAGGATGGGTCAACCCCGTTGCATGAGGCATCCGCATCAGGAAACGTGGAAATCGTTCGCTACCTCGTCGAGCATGGTGCAGACCCAGCAGCCCAGAACAAGAACGGATCAATTCCGTTGCATAATTCATCATATTCACTACACGGATGCATAGGAGTTATACGCTTCCTCGTTGGGCGTGGCACAGACCCAACGGCCCAGGAAAAGGACGGGTCAACCCCATTGCACCTAGCGTCGCGAGAGGGAATAATTGAAGCAGTATCTTTCCTCATCGAGCATGGCGCTGATGCAACTGCCCGGGATAAAGATGGGTCGACTCCATTGCATAAGGCATCAGCAGCACGGCATGGAAACGTAGAAGTTGTACGCCTCCTCATCGAGCACGGTGCAGACATAACGGCATGGGACAACAATGGTTCAACTCCGTTGCATCTAGCGTCGCAAAGCGAATATATGGAATTCACACGCTTCCTCGTTGAGCATGGTGCAGACATCACAGCCCAGGACAAGAACGGGTCGACCCCATTGCATGTGGCATCGAAATGTGGAAGAGTGGAAATCGCCCACTTCCTCGTCGAACATGGTGCAAACACAACAGCAGAGGACAAGGACGGGTCAACCCCGTTGCATCTGGCGTCGACATCACCAGGGGGTCTTGAGGAAATTTGTGAGCTCCTCAATGAACACAACAACTTGAAGGCATGTGGGTTCGAGGTCGATGAAGGGGAGCTGCGTCAGGAGTTGGCGGCGCTCTCCGGAAAAGTGGAAATCACACGCCTCCTTGTCGAGCATGGCGCGGATGTCACAGCTCAGACTGAGGACGGATCAACTCCCTTGCATGTAGCGTCACGACAGGGAAGTGTGGGTGTCGCACGATTCCTCATCGAGCATGGCGCGGACGTGACTGCTGAAGATAAGGGTGTGTTGAATCCGTTACACTTGGCGTCTCAAGAGGGATTCACGGACATCGAACGCCTCCTTGCCGATAATTGGGAAGAAACTACTTTTGGAATTTCTGTAGGCTAGCATACTTTATTCTCCTAACACTTCGCCAGCGAAATTTAGTGAAGAGACATAGTATCTTTGCTAGCCTACCCTCCATAATTTACTGGCCCGCTCACACATCGTTGTTTCGCCTCTACCATAGCGTGCCCTCGTCACCTCGCTCCCGTCTCATTAGATGCATGAGGAACGCATGGCCTCAGTTTTTCTGCAAATATTCAGATGAATCATAATTAAGACCGGTGCCACCCCATAAATTTGAAGGGCGCCACCGTGCCGGAAGGGAACGACCCCAGTTGATATTGGATATAAACAAGTGACACAGATAACGAGTACAACACTGGAGTAGAGTGGACATCATGCGCAAATAATCCTAGATGACTCCGAATTCACAATCAGGTGCCGAAAAAAGCGATCCCTATACCCAAGACACAATCATTGGAAGTTTGGAGCGGTACGGCCCAGGTGATCCCTTGACTGACGGGGTGGAAATACCGCCGGATTTCCAAATTATCTTATGCTTTGAAGGTGTAAATCGGAACGCCGGGATGAGCAGGGACAACACAACCTCTGGGAACAAACAAATGTTGAACTTGGTGAGATCCCTTTAGTAACACAGAACCCGGCGTCACTCACTCATTTCTAACTGAGCAAACTTGAATCCGCTACAAGTCACTATCAGTCAGCTCCGTTCATTTCTGTAAACCAGCCTTGCACATACATGCATGCCCGTCTGCCACCAATGAATGTCATGCTAGTTATCTTTCTTAGTAACAAGGCAATAATGATCCAAGATCTGTTCTCACATGTTTGCATATACCCCCCGGATCTTTGCCGCCTCAACAGTTTTGGGAAGTGGTGCTAACCAACATTCTGGGTTCCACTCAGCTGCATCATCTCCCCATATCGTTGGATCATGATTGAGGTTCCATATATGAAGGAATACGTTTGTATTCTTAGGAATAGCAATCTCATAGATCTTGTGTCCATTGATGTTGTGGATGGGCGTAGAAAGGGGAAGAATGACATCACTTCACATACTGCTAGGCATGAATATGGGAGTCACAATATAGACGCAAGATTGCATATACATTCTCATTGCTCCAGCCACAGGGGGGGAACTGAGTTACCCTTGAGAATACATCAAGAAATAACAAGGGTTGACTCACACTTGTAGAGTTTCATGACAAATGGCCTTGAGGTATGGCAGAGAAACAAGCTGATGGTAGGTGAGTTCCTCATTTTGTTCATGTGCACTTTTCAGCTCTTCTCTAAGTTTATGTGGTGGCTCCTAGCCAGCCGCGGGTTGTGCTTGAAGGTGCACAACACCTGCGTGCGCTCTAGCACTGTCTGGCTTCTGCGCGTATCCTGGTGAGGTGATAGAGCCTCCTGCGGTAGTCGGGCCGGTGCCCTGAGCTACCAGTCCTTGAGTCGGTCGGGTGTGGTGAGTCGTGTGTCTTCTGGTTGCGCATGAGTATGGTACGAGCGGCACGTGCACATGTCAGTACACAAGTACTTAGGCTAACGCCCTTAGTGTGCCGACCTGGGTGTCTGTCTTGTAATGTGAAGTCTACAAGTTGTCCTCTACCCTTGATGGAGGTAGAGACGCAAGGATAGATGGTTCACAAGTTGAGAGGGAAGACGCAGGCAAGGGAGTTCGGGGTAACGATGATAGGATTGCAAGACTCAAGTCAAGCTTAAGGCTTGACTGCTCAGAAGTACAGGTCTTATATACTACCTGGTACTAGTCAGTATGAGTTGTCGTATGACCTAGTCATAGTACAGTAAGCGATCAGTCATTCATACAGTAAGCAGCTGAGGGAGTCAGTAAGAGTTGTACAGTACTCAGTCAGAAGGAGTCATTGAGGCTGCGCGTAGGAATCAGTCAGAGTCAGCGTGGCTATATGGGCCACCGGTAGTACACAGTCAGTTAGGCTAAATATGGTAAGCCAAGTCACATGTCAGAGAACGGTCACTGGGTCTGGCACCTGACTGGTCAGGTGCACGATAAGTCACATGGTGTCATGTGACAGGTCACATGTCAGGTCACATGTGGAGTCCTAGTTGAGGTCAGTCATGGGGTTGTGGGAGCGGTCACATGCTCCCCAGTCGTGTGGCACCAAGTCAGGTGTACAAGTCAGGTGATAGGTTAGGTAATTGGTCAGGTGATGAGGTGCGAGAGATAGTGATAAGATGGAAAAATGGTGTCTGAATGCTACAGTTTAGTTTGAATGTGAGGATGAAGAGAAAGGAGCTGTAGGATGCGGGAAAGTGCAGAGGATGTGTGTCTGTTGCTGCAAAGAGTAGAATCCTGAATGAATGGATACACCACTTGTCAGTGTTTCTATCAAAAATTAACTTGGTGGCCTATGTTATTTGTGCAAGCACTTCCTCTTCGCTCAATCGACCTTCATTGGATGCCACTGCATTGGCTTGCACTTCAATAGGGGAAAATCAGGCCTGTAGTTATGGTGTGCAGTTCCATTGATGCACTCAGGAGACTGATGATATCCTTGCCATCCCCAACTTGCTTGATGGTGGCAGTGTCACCTAATTCTACCAGCCTCTTCTTTGTCTCATAAATGTCTCTCACATTTGCATTCATGATATCTGTGACTTCTATGCAGCAGTTCAATGCCCTCCAAGGGGCAGCTTTTCCCATAAACTTTATGACTTTTGGGTGGAAGACCTTCATGAGGTAAGGAAGGAAGTTAATGGCCAACAGGAGAGATGGAGGAGCAACCCTAAATCCTAATTAGGTCAGTGCTATTGTTTTGGTTTCATACGCACCCTAGTTCATTGAGCACTTGGTTAAGTTTATCTTTTCTGCCTTCAAGCATACCAAAAGAATATCCCAGCCCAGCTTGTCCAATGAGCTCCAGCACAGTCTTGGTCATCCACTCAATGATGTCAATCTCTTGCAGACCATTCACCACTATCAAGTCGAATTTTGCCTGAAGCTGCCAGCAAGTTTACTCATACATGGTCCCAAAGATATATGCCTAAGCCTGTACCTGTCATACAACTCCATAAAAAATGGGGATCATATATCACATGTGGTTGATGTTGAAGACAGGGTTTAATATTTTTCATTGCTTACAATGCTGATCACCTGAAAGTAGCCACTATTTAGAAATCCACATGTGTCAGAAGCACAATTATGCACCCAATGTTGCAAAAAGCCCTGGCCCAAATACCTGCTTGGCTGATCTACATGCAGGGAATGGTAACAATAGCAGTACCAAGTAGAAGCAGTAGACATACTCAAGGAATTGTTCAGTTTCCTTGAAGATGTACTGATATTTGATGACAATGTTATTGCAGGCCTTGGGGTCAGAGACCACAAGTTGTATATCCTGCACCATTAGTGTTACCCATGGGGAGATCCTAAAGATGCCATTGCATACCCCAAGGATGCCGTAGATGCATGCCACACTCCCATACTGTCTGTATAACCCTTCATGAAAATTGTATGCATAGTGATTAAACATCTTCTGTGTATGGCCTTCACTATCAATTAGTCTGAGTCTCAGGTATCTTAGCATATAGAGATCTCACCCCATAGAAGCGAGGAGTTAGACAGTCCTGGTATCTTCCAAAGGCACTGCTGTCTCAACCTATGCCTGAGAATGGCAAGAATAACAGTGCATGCAGCGGTAACAAGACAATAAACTGCAAGTTCAAAGACTATATGCATCATGATGCGGGGGACATTGCTTCAGAAAAGTGCTGGTCACCAGCTCATAAAGTCTGCAATGGTGGGATTATTACTATTGATAATGATATTAGTTTGCCAAGTTTTCAGTTACTCATTGGAGCTCCAAGGACAACTAATTCAAGAACTGTGTCCATTTGACACTATGTTATTAGGAGAAACAGAGTCAAGGGTCGGAGTCAAGTTTGAAACCAATCTGTGGTTCTTGTGCTACTCAGGGCATGCATCCAAGTCCCTGAGTCTGTAATGAAGCGGTCCGCAGCAGATTGGGAATGGTGCAAGCCAACCACAGAATATGTGCTTGCTAAATTGGGAATCGCGAATCGGCACCGATGTCAGCAAAAAAGACACAGGATGATAAGTGCCTGATCAGCACCTGACAGCTGCCTGGGGAATTCATCAGCACTGTCAGACTGGGAAGGCTGATCAGGTTTGGCAGGTGAAACTCAAAGTCACCTGGCCTGGTCAGGGCGCCCAGTCTGACTGCAATGATCATGGTCTCTCAAGCTGAATGGCATGGTCATTGGCCTGATGATGCCATGACCAGATGTCTTCCAGGTCAGGTGCCATGATCAGTTCAATGGCAAATGGCCAGATGTTACGATCCTGGTCCCTTACCCCAATTTTCCGCTATTTTCCACCATTTATTTCACGCTCTCGGTCACTCGTCCCTCACTCGTTCCCTCACGCGCCGCTCGGACCGCCACCAAATTACCTGACAAGTCACCTGATAGACCGCATGACTAATCCGCAGTCAACTATCACATACCATCACTCCGCAGTCCGCAGCATCATGACGTGTCCTCATTTAACCCCTTTTGGCTTGCCAGCTCATGATGCGCCACTCCGCAGTTGCCAGCTCATGATGGAGCTATACTTAGAACTGCCATGTCATGATTCCACCTTAGTAATATTTCCATATTTCTTTGTGACCTCTGTGACCCGTTACTTCTCAAATGTATATAAGCGCTTGTACTTTTAGCAGATTAGGCCCTAAGCCTAACTTGGTTTTCAATCCAAGACTTGTAGCTTCCACCCAGGACTTTTGAGTCTCTTGCTTGAACATTCAAAGTCGCTTCAAAACCTTGAAGCTCTCCTTTCATCTCTATTATCTACCTCAGAAGTCGCTCTTATCATCAAGGACTTTACTCTTATACTGTGTAGCCAACCGGTACCGCGCTACTCATGTGATCCATTGCCTCAGGAGGAGATCCCACTGAGCAATCCCAGTCGTCGCCAAACCAACCCACGCACGTCGCGTCTTTAAGGCCCTTGGACCTTAACACCAGACATTGTCAGACTTCATCAGCTTAGCTACTGTACATTTGTTCTTTTTCCTGCATGCTTTCAGTTATTTTTGTTCAAATGGTATAATTTATTGATTAATTCTAGACTACTAGTACAAAATGATTCTTCGATCCTGGGTGTCAATGCAAGGAACAGAAAACATCCAAGGGCAGGAGGTGAGACAAAGACCGATGACAATTCTGTGGGGCTGGGCATGGGCATGCAGATGATGGTTCCACTACAAGAGGATAAAACTGGTGAGAATTGATGAAGAAAGATGAGAAATAGAGTTGGTGAGCGATGATCTCACAACAACAGGAGGGATCCACAGGAAAATGTGGCGGTGGTGTTGGTGTTGTTGGGAGTTGGGAGACAGGAAGTGGTGGCAGTGGATGTTGCAAGTAAGCTGAAATGGGGGCAATGTCAACAAGGTTGAAGTGAGACAACATGTATGTATGGGTGAGTGGCAGACCAATGCAAACTATGATTTGTGAAGGGGGTACCAGTCAGTGGCCACTACCTCAGCATCACCATGTGAGCAGTCAAGGATGTGAGGGGGAGTGGAAAGTAAAAGCGTGAATGGGAGGCGATGAGGCAGGATCTGGTAAGTGAGCTAACAGGGTCATTGTTGAAGGCAGTGGTGAGAATATGTGATAGACAAGATATGATTCAACCATTGAAGCAAAAGTGGTTGGAGTAGCATTAATGAGACTATATGTGTCATGATCAGTGGTGGGCATAGTAGACAAGGTCATACACACATGAATCATCCTCCCTTGTCCACGTAGCCCTACTCTGCTTGGAGACAATGTGCATCATTACCTCCACCCCAACCTGGAAGATTACTGCTGGTCAATACTAAAGCTAGATCACCAATGAATGGGGGAAATTGAATATCCACATGAATGACAGATTACAATCATTCCTCTTGGGTCAATATCGCAGCATATATGCATGAGACATTGAAGACATACTGCATATATGCTGCAGTTCTGGTGGCCCAGTGCCACTTTGGTGCTTATAAAGGGAACCGAGAGGGGTACAAGAGAAATTGACAACTGGGGCCATGTGTGCCAGTGGCTAGTAACTTGTATGTGTTGGATGGGGATAAGGCATTGGTGATGATGGAGAAAAGACCTATGATGGAGGGATGAAGCAAAGGGGGTGCTGGGGGGGAAAGTGATGCACAGCTGCTTATAAGGATGACACGTGACGCAATGCATCTTCGAAAAACATATTTTTGAGATAGTGCCCCAAGGTAGGCAAATGCAAAGGAGCACTTTTGACCACGTGACGTCCTCAGTGCACCTGCAAGCCTGACATGTTCAATTGCATGCCCTGCCTCCATCACCTGCCCCTCGATCCCTTCCTCAAGCCCTGCCCCTCAAGTCCCCTCTCATCTTGCCTCAAGCTCTACTGCCGATTACATGCAGATCGCCCACTCTCCCCACTTTGAGCTGTCAAGACTCAAGACTATAGCATACATGATGCATGACACCTTGCCAGTCGTTTGCTTGGGACCACGTACTTACTCATGGTGATCAACTTGTTCAACGACAGGTGGTGCATAGTCGGTCGCAACTCGCTCCTCAAGGCTGGCAAGGTCGAGATGGGCACCATGCCATCTTGGTGCTTCGTCAAGCCCATCAAGGGCCTCAAGGCTTCTCGTCCCATGCGCACCACCTCCCTCGGCATGACCGTCAAAATCGAATCAGGCCCCAGGTTCTCTTCGCACAACGAACTCATCTTGTGGTCCAATTTTTAAAGATGATCGTTTTAAATTATTTCATGTGTTTTTTTTCTTTCTGGAACATCGGCCTGGCAACCATTTGCTCCACCGACAACTCTACCATGTTCTCACCCACGCTTCCACTGCAGACTCGTTACTGCGGTTGCTTTCCTCAACACTACCAGCAAGCTCATCATTTTCATCAGAGAGGCCACACATCAGATCATGTATATAGGATGACCATTTTACCCATTTTCATATGTTCCCTCATCATTTCTTTCATTCCAGAACTCCAGCTCTCTTTGTTTACTTTTCTTTTTCTATGGTCATTGAACATCACCACCTTCTCTCCAGCCATGTACCTGCTGTCAGCCTGTCACTCCTCTGGATACAATATTCATTCACTTGCTACTTTCATTTTGGACACCGAACATTTTCCTACATCACTGCATGAGCTTTTTGCTGGCAAGACCAACTTCACATCCTTTTACTTCACTTTCCCCCTCACTGCGTAGCATACATGTACTCAACCCCTCTTGCCTGGCCCCGGCGAAGCAGGCAATAATAGACTACTCTTTTTCCTTCTCACTTGCATGCTGTCAATACCTCAAGCCACCGGTTTACCCCCCATTACAATTCTCCTTGCACATTCTTGGCCTTTTGCGTTGTGCCTTCGCTTTCCCTCAGGATCGCAAACCTATGTCAGGTCTCACACCACAGCATGGACTTACAGCCTGTAGTACAGTGTTGATAAAAATCTGGCCAGTGATTGTCAAGTTGTCAACCCGGTAGTTGATTGTCACCCGCTAAGCAGTGTGGACCCTCACTGACCAAAATCTGGCCAGTATTCATTGGCCTGGCAACTGATTGTCATCTGCTGAGCAGCATGGACCCAAGCTGACCAAAATCTGGCCAGAATCCATCAATCTGGCAATGGGATAGTCACTCACTGAGCAGCATGTACTGAACTGATAGGGCCACTGACAAGGATCTGGTCAGTGTCCATCAAACTGGCAGATGTATGGTTGGTAAAGTAATGTTGATCATAAGATTGTCAGCCCATTATTAGTCTGGGGATGTTTGATAAGCTACTGATCACGTGTTGCCAGCCTGAAAGAGCATGATCATTCCATGTCTTTTTTGCTGACGGACTTGTGGTCTTTGATCCCCACGGCTGAGTGAGCTTTGAAGGTTCACACTTGGATGAGGATTGCTGGAATACCAGTATTTCTGCAAGTATGCCCAAAGACATGGGGTTTGTATATGGTTCTACTTGTGGTCACAGCAGTGACCTTTCAGGTGGGCCACTTGTAAGTACACACCAGGAATGCAGTTCGCCTAGCAGTTCGCCTAGAGATCATGACATATGACACATGAGTTCTATCTCCGCTTGGCATTTACCAGAAAACCCAACTTCTCCATCACAAAAAGCATTTGTCTTGACTGTGGTCATCTACTTGCCGCATGCATGTACCCCCTCCCGAATCATCAAATCCAGCTCATCTCAAGGTGGGAACTCTTGGTACCCTCATTTCCTGTGTGAACTCAGGCATTTTGACATGTTCCTGGAACTCGATAACGTGCACCATGGGCCCGGGGTACAGAACCCCATGTGGCACTTCCAGGATACATACATGCTGTTGGTGTGATGACAGTACATGAGACATTAGAATCCCACTTTCTACCCCCATGGCCATTGTTAGACTGGCTGTGGTCCGGTTCGTGAACATTTTGGACCAGGTTCGGACATGAACCAGACCCAATGTTCAGGTTCGGGTTCATGGATCCTGGCAGGACCGGACCTCAATTGGGGTCCAGGTTCAGCACCTTGGGTGAACCCGAACCCGAGGTCTGAACCCGAACCTCAGAGGGTTATACCACATTTGGCTTTCCTTCTCCCTTTTCCTCCTCTCTTCGAAACCACCTCCATCGCCTTCGATTACCAACATCGTCGTCACCACAACGTGAAATCAGTCAACTCTGCCATCCATTTTTGCTGCCTCCTGATGCGTTCATCACCTTTCTTTCAACATTGCTTTCCTGACCTTGCCCCCACCCTTGCAGGCCTGTTCTTTCGATACTACTGCCTTGGTATAGGGAGTGTTCGTATATAATCACCAGCAAGCCTCCTGTTCCTGTGGAGAGCACCAGTACCAATATGTTTATGATCATACTTGGCCCCAATTCTACTCACTCCTCCTGCCTTGCTGAATGTTCGTTCTCGATGTCTGCTTGCACAGACGATGTCCGTCAACGCCAGATGGGGAGTGAGAAGTTTGGATCCTTGCAGAGGTTATGTGCGGTGTATCGTGATGGCCGTTTGGAGGCTGCACAAGAAGATTGGATAGACATTGATGCTAATTTTGATATTGGTATGGATGCTGAGTGCTGAGTAGCGGAATCACTGAACAGTAAGTCAGTTACATGCACTGGGCATGGAACATCGGCCCCTCATTTTTCCTCTCACTCCTTCAGGACAGCAATCATGTTCCATGCCGCACAAGCAGCTACCGCCCCCCCATTCCCTACATTACCCCCCTACCCCTCACCCTTGTTATTGTGCACTCATTTCCGAGATGGGCCCCCTTTTCTTGTTGTTACTAAGGACAGTAATCTAGACTGTAAGTAGCCACCGATCGTTCTTCATAAACCCTGCAGCCTCGTAAAGAGAGGGCCAGAAAATGCCCCACAGTATTGCCTTGTTCTGTCCCATTCAATATTGTTCATGTGGCTCAGCTGGGGCCACCTTACACCTGTGTGCATCCACACCCCATGCCCCTTCATTTTCCATCAGAATTGCGGATGCCCCTTTGCTCTCAGACAATCCCCCTGAACCCACGCATTCACACCCCATGCACATGCATGCACCTTTGCTTTCCATGGGATCGTGGACGCCCCTTTGCTTTCAGACAATCGCCCCGAACCCACGCATCCACACCCCATGTACCGAGTCAGACTGCGGACCCCCCTTTGCCATCAGACTTTCCCCCCGAACCCGCATGTTGTGAACTCCCCATATACCACAAATTACGTCCTTGCATATGCAGAGGTCCTCTTCTGCTTGAAGTTGCTACACAAGCACATCGAGCTGCTCAAAGCTGTCAACCCATTCATGAGGTCACTGCATGATCCATCATCATGAAATGTCGACCACAGCAAACTCAGTGCACCCTTTTTCGCATTTGGGTACCGTGTGTGTCTGTTGTTGGAGTGCACGCTTGCCAATGTAACTTGGCCCGCTCAATCTCTCACTTGTGCCACTGGTGGATGTGGACTTCTCAGTAGATGAAACGAATGCGCACCACCATCCTTGTTTCATATGGCAATTTTTCCAACTCAGAGAATGAATGACATCCTCCTAACGAAAGACCAAAATCGCCCTTGCTACTAGTAGCCCTGCCGCCTCCCAAGGAGCAGAAGCTCCCAGTACCCAGTGCTCCCAGCTTACCTCGCCCCTGCGGTCCCCCTCGATGACCCATCGAAACACCAAGGGCGCACGGGTATAATGCCGCACGTCAATGGACAATGGGCTGCTTACGTCTACGTCCCTCTCGCGCTGCATGGTGCGCTCAGGTGCATCGTTGCATGCGCCATGGACATTGCAAGCAAAGAGATGGCAACCTCGACAAGTGCAAGCTTGCATGTGCTTGGCGCTGAGGGTTCTGGAGTGGGCGGCGCAGGAACGGCGGCAGATGTGCACGAGTTGCATGTCTTGTTGACCTGGCCGTTTTTTCTGCGCACGAGTCAGAGGGAGGATATGAAGCATGCGGTGAGAGATGCTGCCAAGGCCCATTCTCGGAACACATGTTTCTGAGATGTGGGTTGCCAATGCAGAGGTGCCCTTTACCACATCTCAGGTTGTCATACTAGTGTGCATTGGATGCATTCAGGGGTCACAAAACCTTCCTAGCTGTCAAGGGTTGCTATGAACGCAATTCTGTGGTCTTCAAGTAGATGTATACTTTTGAAACTTTCACGGCTGGAATGCAACAAGCCAACATTGATTCTGACAGCGAGGTGGATTGTCTATGTGAGTATGAACATCAGATTTATGCCGTGCGGAAGGTGGGATTTCATGTGGGCAACTTGACTCCACGGATTCTGGATCACTGGCATCGAATGGGATGGTATGTGACATTCCATTCCAGGTAAGACGCTTTTTGAAACAAATAAACCCGTCCGTACCCACCCAGTCTCTAAAACATCACCCAGGTGGCATGGTGACCCAAACGTTTGCCACCCCCCAGCCCGCCCACGACCCATAGGTCCACCAACATCACCCTTGCAGCACACCCAAGCAAGTGAACCAGGCTTCTTGGACTCAATCATCTTGCTCTGCATGTGGCACGCATCTCGGGATGCCCTGTGTTCTACTAGTATATGCTGTCTTCCTGTCAAAGGCACCGTGAGGTCATTCTCCTGCAGGATGCAGGTGACAACAGTGTTCGCCAAGAATCCAGGCTCATTTGAGGAAGCATGGACCTGTGATTGCATGTATTCGAACTCTCCTCTGAGTCCAAGAGCATTGATAAGCACGTAGGTAAAAGAAAACAAAATTGATGCTTTTTTGATTGGTTGAACCTTGTTCGGACCTGAACCCGACCCGAACCCAGGTCCAGGTCCAGGTTCGCTGTTCTGCCTGGACCGGACCTCCAGGTCTGGTCCAGGTTCAGGCCTGAGGCTGCTGAACCCGAACCGGACCGGACATTGGCCAGTCTAGCCATTGTTGTATAACATGCACCGCAATGAGGTTGGCAGGCACAGTGATAATGCACATTGGAGTTGACCTGTCTGAGGTGGAATTGCCACCATGAAGGAGGACGTGGTGTGCTATCCGTTCGTTTAGGTCCCCAATTGTTGCCTTATCACTCAAGTTTTGTTGTCAGCGCAGACGCAGATCTAGCATGTGCATAGGGGGGAAGTTGGTGTTTGCTTTCACATGTGGTCCCTTATTGTGGGTAGTTTGGCAGTGGTGTGCCTTAATAGCCATCATGCGGTACATTCAGGTCAACAATAAAATGATTGCTTGTTGTACATGTTGTTGGAGCCTGGCGGTGCCGAGGACACAAGCAGTCACTTGAGCCAGCCCCACAGTGAGGTATCAGCGCATTCAAGCCAGGGCAATGCTTTGTGCAAGCCTTCGGACAGACTCCTGTAGGTGTGCTCCAAAGGATCCAAAGGAGCACACACATCTCATTTCCATTTCTAACGGAAAGGATGTAGTTGGTCCAGACAGACTCTGACTTGGTCAGCAATTGACTGAAGGTCCTCAGCCGTGACTTTGAATTGCGAACACCCATGGCTGTGTTAGATCACAGCCCAATCTCAGCGTCAAATGAACCCATGACCCATGGCACATCAGCCTTATTGGACTTTGGCAGATATGCATAGATCCTGGTGTATGGCAGATGTTGTGTCCGTGCGTGAGCTCAAGAAGGAGGGGATGAAGTAAAAGGTGAAATAAGAACCAAGCTGCGCTCCCAAGGATCCAAGAACACACTGTAGAGTAGATTGGGGAAAGGATGGCAAGTAGCAATCATGTGTCCACTAGCAGTCATAGTCAAGTGAAAGGGGAAGGAGAGGAAGGGGCTCGATCGCCCAGCATACACACAAGAACAAGGGGAGAACTTTGGGCCACAGTTGCTTGCTTTTCAGCAAGGCAGGCGCACAGATATTTATACATTTGGGCTGACACGATTAGGAACAAGTACACTACTGATGAGTGAGTAGGAAACAGGAGAAAAAGTAAAGTAAAAAGGGTCAGTCTTGCCAGTGACAGACCCACGCAGTGATGTTCAATATTGAGGGGTACAACAGTGGGCACAAGGTCAAATAAAAAGGGTCCTAGGATACTGGGAGAAGTGAGCAAGTGTTCTGATAAGAAAAACAAACAATGAACATATGAAGGAATGTGGAATTCATAAACAAAGGTCCTATCCAACAAGGCCAGGGTGCTTGGGCCTACTCCGCTGTCCTCGAGGCGACACACAACTACTGTGCTGGCGGTTCTGGGTGATCCGAGTCTTGTCGGTAGTGAGATTCAAGGTGAGAAGTGTCGGGAAATGGAAATGACAAGGAAAAGGGCGTTGAGTGTGAGGCAGGAGAGGCGAGAGGACAAGGTGTGCATGTGAAGGTATCGTTGACGTGTTGAGTGGCAGTCACAGAAGCCGTCACGTGGTCGGAAATGGCCGAATCCGAGGCCAGCGCGAGTACTGTACTGCACGAGTCCACACCTAAGCGCGCTAATGACTCGTGGGACATCTTTTCTTAATCCGTTGTGTCCCAGATGATGTGACGCTCAAGCTCAGGTGGTCAAGCAGAAGCAGAACGGCTCGGAGAGGCTCGTTTCCGGGGCTACTCAATTTGCCATCATGCATACATGAGAACTGATCTGTGAGATCGCTGCGAAGTGCTCCAACTACGGAATTACCAGAACACTTGTTATTATCAAAAGTAATAAAAGAGTGTGCGCAACTTCGACATGTCCGTTGTTCGATACTGAATGGAAAGGGGTCCTCCCGTCCTTGTCCCGGACCGTTGGATCTGCGCCATGCTCAACAAGGAACTGTGCAACTTCAACATGTCCGTTTTCCGATGCTGCATGCAAAGGGGTCCGCCCATCCTTGGCCTGGACTGTCGGATCTGCGCCATGCTCAACAAGGAACTGTGCAACTTCAACATGTCCGTTTTTCGATGCTGCATGCAGAGGGGTCCACCCATCCTTGGCCTGGACTGTCGGATCTGCGCCATGCTCAACAAGGAACTGTGCAACTTCAACATGTCCGTTTTTCGATGCTGCATGCAGAGGGGTCCACCCATCCTTTTTCTGGACTGTTGGATCTGCGCCATGCTCGACAAGGAACTGCGCAACTTTGACATGTCCGTTTTTCAATGCTGAATGCAAAGGTGTCCACCCATCCTCTTTCTGAACTGTCGGATCTGCGCCATGCTCTATAAGAAACTGCACAATTCCGACATGACCATCATACGACGCCAAATGCAAAGGGGTCCACCCATCCTTATCCTGGACTGTCGGATCTACACCGTGCTCAACAAGGAACTCCACAATCTCCATACATCCTCTGAGCGACGCCAAATGCAAAGGGCAGCACCCGCGCTTGTTTTGGGCTGTCGGATCTGCACCGCGCTTGAGTAGAAGCTGCGCAACATCTACATGCCCACTGCGCGGTGCCAAGTGGTTCCACTCGCCCTCATCCTCGGCAATTTTGTCCACCTCGGGCTTGGGATGGAAGCGTAGGGGTCCTGTATATCTGTCGCCCGACGACACATACAACAATGTGCTACCGTGAGATGTTCTAAGCATTCCTCGCTTCAGAAGATCGCGGGTGACTTGAACAGTTGCCTCTTGTGAAAACAGATAAGATAGAAAGTTGGCTTGCAATGTTCCATCCAACTGTGCCGCGGCTCTCGTATCTGCACCACGGAGAGGAACGTGTGGGTCTTCCACTTTTTGAGGTTGCAACGCGAGATGGAGTGGTGTCGAGCCGACCTTATCTCGGGCCGTTGCAGATGCGCCGTACTCAAGAAGGGCGCGCACGACTTCCAAATGTCCCTCTCTTGACGCCACATGTAACGGAGTCTGGCCGTCATCAGTTTGAGCTGTCACATCTGCGTCGCCCTCCAAAAGGATACGAGCAACCTTCTCATACCCCCTGAGTGACGCCATATGCAGAGGAGTCAAGGTGTCGGAGCCCCGAGATTCCACGTCGTGTGGGCGCCCAACAACCAGCACCTTTACAAAAGCGTGTAAGCCGCAAATGGTGGCATAATGCAGGGGGATTCCGCTGGGCGGCAAAGGCCTTTCGCCTCGTTTGAATAGCTTCCAGGAGGGTAATTCTGTGTTGTGTAGTGAGACCCAGACGGTGAGATGCGGTTTGCTCGAATCAAACAGGATATTCATCCCATCCTCTACATTTCCTGATACGCCCTCGAACCGGGCATGGTCGACCCAGTGTAGGGCGGCATATGGCGCAAGAGGAAATTTCTGGAGAGCGTCTTTGGGGACGGTTTGCCAGTGGTCTAGGTGAAGGAGGATTCCGAGGCAGGCTTTTGCCACGAGAGTGTGAGAAGGCGTCATTGATACATGATAACGGGAAATCTCTTGGTTTGCTTCGGCAAGGCGGGAGGAGGTCAAGTATTCCTTGACAGAAAAATGCGAAAATTGGATAATTTGCGAACCTCCGATATCGACGACGGCAAGAAAACTGGGGCAAATAGACTGTACCGCATGGATTGGATCTTCCAGACGCCATCCCTCGTTGAATCTTGGAGTTGGCCCCGCGTCGAAATCGAATGCGAGGAACTCCGCCAATTCTTCGACACGAAGAGGGCGGGATGCCACAGCGACTGCTTGAAACAGTCTGTGCGCAAGTTCCCAGTCTGCCTTATTGATCTCTCGCAAAGTACGTTCATAAGTTTCATCGAGTGTCTCTGGTAATTCGGCTAGAGCACGCCGAATCCGTCCTGGGTGGCAGCCGCGAAGATAGAGCACCTGGCAATACACCCACCGGAACCTACATTACAGGTATCAGCGAGAGTCTTCAAAGGGCTAGCTAGCTATTGGTGGCTTACATCCCGTCGGCGTTTGTTGTGAGAATGTCAATCACCATTTGCTTATCCCGCGATGTCCACCTTCGGTTCCTCGGGTCCTTCTCAACGACCGACTTGATATAGTTCTCGATGTCTTCCATTTGTCCCCTTTCATCCTGTAGAGAAATTGACCGGAAAGTGAAAGGTCCGAGGATAACCTTGATATCAACCTCAGGCCGGCTTGTCACGCATATGCGAAGATTCGGAAGTTGCCAGTCGATAAGCTTCTCCAGAAATTCCAGAGCCTTCTCACGGTGAGACGGAATGGGGGATGTGTTCGAGCATTCGTCTAATGCATCCAGAATCAAGAAAATCGGCGCTTGTCCAGGAAGTTTCAGTATGTCCTCCAAACAACGGACAAGTTCATCGTCGCTAGGATGTTGAGCACCATAGCAGTGGGTCGAATAGAAGTTGGAAAGGATATCGTAGTAGGAGTCGGACTGGTGGCAAAACTGGAATAAGACAGAGGAGAGCAGTCCACGCAGTTTTCTCTTTTGATCTTCCCTGAAATCGTGGTAGAAGAATGCTATGGACGCGAGCCCACATTTCCTCATGGTATCGATATTCTCTATGATTGTGGAACTAGCCGGCACCGTAAGTTCTTGAGACAGAAATATTGGGAAGTTAACGTACCAAAGCACACTCTTCCCTGCTCCGGCTAAGACAAAAGAAAACTGTCAGCATCGGAGAAGGTGTAGTGCAGGGCAACTACTGACGTTTCCCATGTATCCAGAGCAGAGAACTTGGTCCGGATAATTTCCATTCCGAGAATGTATCACCCTGAACGAACCACGTCGCTGTCCCTTCATGGCGCGAATCGCGGGCGATATTGTGATTTTTCCAAGGATCGGGAGGGGAGAGCCAATTTCGAATGTCTTGCAGTAATTTATCGCCTAGCAGGAGATCTCAGAATCTTCGGATGACAACGGGAATATCAGGATATCACTGACGTTTTGATTTGTCCATACCGCTCGCCATTTCATGAAGGGTTTCTAACACTCAGTTAGGTATGGAACTAGTTCGCTGTTACCAACAAAACGCACCAAGAGCTACCCGGACAGCGTCACCAGATGCTTTTCCATCTAGTGGGAAGGTTACGTCGTTACTCAATAGCCAGTGAGAGACATGTACAGTCCATTTGCTTACTCATGTCTTGGACAAGACCATAGACAACTTTGAGAATCTCCGCTGCAGTCATTCGGGCCTCGTCCAGGGTGAGCCGATCCAGCCTCTGCAGGACTGCCTCGGTATGCTTGTCTCCTCGAAAATTCCCTTGCAAGACTTCTTCCGCGTTGCACCAAGTTAGATAATATGCGATATATCGGCAAGAACGGACTCACTCGGACATCCCTGCTTGAGCTCTCTTGTAGCCAATCCAAGAGCGGAGAGGAGCTCTGCCATTGTTTTAACTACTAGCTCGTCCATGGCAGGCGTTGGAGAAATCTCCGTATATACATCGAGACGTTTAAGAATATGTCCGATCGCCTCAAGCAAGTCGACGAGTGCGTCGTAGCTATCAACCACGCCCTTGGCCGCCTAGTGGACTCAGGTGTCACAACGAATATGCCAGGTAGGAATTTAAGAAAGGCATACAGCGAGTAGGACTCCGAGCCCAGTGCGCAATGCCTCCGCAGGCGGAAGTGCCTGTAGATGAATATCAAAGACATGGAAAACCGTCATCAGCGTCTTCTGACGTACCAGGCCTATACCATTACGGAGTGCAGCGGTGGCCGAAAGCTTATATAGGAACGAAACTGTCCTCCCGATTGATTTCATTATCCTATCTCTTCCTTGAAATTCACCGAAGGTTCCCGCCTGATCTTGAAGAAGGGTAGTAATTGACTCGATGGAATGGCAGTCCTCGAGTTTCTGAGCAAGTGGGTGCTTCGCCAATGATATTTTTGTCTTTATTTCGTAATCCTCCAGAGCCAACTCGAAAAGTGTTCTGAGGCGAGATGATACTGACTGGTCGGTCATGCTAAAATGGGAGAAAAAGGTGGTCTTGATGGGGGAGTCGCTTGGTTGTGAGGAAACGACGACGAGATAGTGGGATGCTGTGGTAGAGGGTTTGTTGGGCGAAGGTCAGTGGGTCCTTCACTGTGTTACGTAATGGACGCGAAGCGGTGCCAGAAACACATGGGCGTAAGTTCTAAGAGGAAAATACGATATAATGACATGTTAAGCTAACTTGTCAGAAAAACCAATTGTAATCACAGCTAATCAACTTTGAGACAAGCTGACATAACTTGGACCAAATGTTATGTGTTTTCTGACACAAAACTAATGGTTGTCTTTCTACCCTTGATGTAAATCAAAGTCTTTTCCCCCCTCTTGTTTTCATCTTGGGTTCTTCTATAATTGCAACTATGATTTACTCTCGAATAGTAAATCATAGTCTTCCCATGGTCTGCTTAGCTTGTTGACAACATAAGTCTTTTTTTTTTTCTTCAAGTTGTTTTCCCTCTAACTAATGCTCATCTGTGATACCATTGCCACCAACTTGACATGTCAGTGCTTAGCCTTGCCACCATTGCCCACCTTGCCTCTACCTCCTTGTTCTTCACCTCTGTTGCCCCCTGTTCCTCTTGTTCCTTTCCTCATTTGCCATCTTTCAACTTCCCATTCACCTTGCTTCAAGCCCTACTGTCAATGTCACATGGATTGCCCACCTTTGCTAGCCTCTGCTACAAGTGCATGCCACCTTGATAAGACTGGATGACAGGTGTCCAGCACATCCCAGCTGAGAAATGGCTATTTTTCATGACGCTCAACCAACCCTCCCTGCCCTCCCCTGACCACATCCTCAGCCACTACTCCTACATACATGTTGAGGGTGCTGTCAGGCAAGCCAGGTTGTCCTCAATTGCATCGGCCTGTTTTGGCATGACGCTGCACCTCACTCTGCCTCACAACCACTGTGTCCTCCTTAAGTTAATGATGATGGACCTGTTTCTCACCTGTCCACCAGCAGACCATGCTACTATGCACAACACCTGTTAAGGCTTCAACGGGCCTTGATAGTGCGACTTGCACTAAGTGGTGATCCTGTGGCGAGTACTTGAAGAGGTAGAAGTCTCTAGTGTTGCTAGAGACGACTCTGAGAGACTTATGTAAGAGATGAGAGGAAGGGGAGGCACAAGGGAGCTTTCAAGAACGTTGATATTGTTAATCAAGTCAAGCTTAAGGCTTGACTGTCGAAATACAAGGTGCTTATATACAGGCACGTCCGCGCACGGACCAAGACTACTAGGAGAGGTACTACTAGTAGTGACGGAGCTATCTGTATCGTCATGATGTCCGCGGATAAGTGCTGCGGTCTGTATGAGTGTTACAAGGGGGATGAAGCAAGAGCGAAATCATATGTCAAGGGATTGCCTAATCTATCCTTAACCAGGTATTAGTAGTGACGGGTCATTCTGAGAAGAGAAGCATCGTCATGATGGGATCATGATGACGAGATTCAAGATTGATCTGAGGCCATTTGGTTGCCGCGCGCCCATTATGGTCTAATGGGCGTCTGAAGTAAGCAGCTACCTTTTAAGGTAGTCAGTATTGATGGTGACCCAATTAAGGGCCATGTTGATATCCGCGTCGTTTGCGGAGCTCTGCATGGATGAGGGATTGTTTGCGGATCCTCCAGATGAGGTCGACTGGTGGCCTTGACTTTGAGACGAGGTGCCAGCTATGGGCGATGAGGTAGAAGGGGTGATTGACTGGTAACTTCCTTCTCGACTGGTACGTTGTCGTATGGGCGCAGATGAGGGACTTGTTGGTGACAGGGAGTGCTTGCAGGACACAGGAGGTGATGGGTCATCATGGTACTCTTGCCATGGTTCAGCTAGAGGCCTTTCTGGGTGTAAGGTATGGGTGTTGCCTCTGGATACATCTGGTAGATAGTACACAGTTGGTGCGTCTTCTATGGGACTGTCTTTGAGTGGTTCCTCTGCTATAGGTGGTTCGATAAAGTGTTCCATTGAGGAGTGTTCGCGGCGATGGGTGTCCCAGGGTGTTATGATCCACCCCCATTTTTCGCCCCTTCATCGAACCCCCTCCTCATCACCCTATCCAAGCTACCAGTCATGGCTAAGAAACCACTACCATCACTCTTACCAGAGCTGCCACTGCTACCGCCCAGTGAACCATCCAAACCATCGTCACCCCTTGATCAGCCACCAGTCTTGCCCCTCGTCCCTGTCCCCTGGAACATCCATCGTCAGGACTACTCCTTAATGGAAACGTACCAAGAGCCACTCCCAGTAGAGAACCCACTGGACGACCCAGACAGTCCCATGGAGGATGCGCCGCCCCTAGAGCCAGAACCAGTCACTCACTATGAACCTGATGTCCCCGGAGGTCATACCAAGACCCTATCCCCGGAAGAGTCCCCTATCGCACCCTGGGAGGAATACCTCACTCATCCCAATAGTCCTGTGTCCCGCAAGCACTCCCTGTCACCCACAAGTCCCTCTTCAGCACCCATATGCCAACGCACTAGTTGTGAAGGCAGCTACCAGTCAATCACCCCTTCTGCCTTATCGCCCATAGCTGGCACATCGCCCCAGAGTCAGGGCTACCAGTCGACCTCCCCCGAAGGATCCGCAGACAATCCCTCATCCACGCAGAGCTCCGCAGACGACGCGGATAGCGACATGGCCCTTAATTGGGTCACCATCAATACCGACTACCTTAAAAGGTAGCTGCTTACTTCAGACACCCATTAGACCGTAATGGGCGCGCAGCAACCAGATTGCCTCGGATCAATCTCAAATCTCGTCGTCATGATCGCATCATGACGATGCTTCCCTTCTCAGAATGACCCGTCACTACTAATACCTGGTTAAGGATAGATTAGGCAATCCCTTGACATATGATTTCGCTCTCGCTTCATCCCCCTTGTAACACTCATACAGACCGCAGCACTTGTCCGCGGATATCATGACGATACAGATAACTCCGTCATTACTAGTAGTACCTCTCCTAGTAGTCTTGGTCCGTGCGCGGACGTGCCTGTATATAAGTGCCTCGTATTTTGACAGTCAAGCCTTAAGCTTGACTTGATTATCAATATCAACGTTCTTGAAAGCCTCCCTAGTGCCTCCCCTTTACTCACTTCAATCTAAGTCGTCTCTAGTAATACTAGAGACTCCTCTACTCCTTCAAGTTCTCGCCACCAGTCAACTCTTAGTACAAGTCGTACTATCAAGGCCCGTTGAAGCCTTAACACAAGTCAAGCTTTACTCCAGACACACCAGCTTGGCGAGAAGACAACCACCGCGGACAACTAACATCCCCTACCTTCCATTACCCCATACGTTAGTGCCGGTGGTTCCGCAGTCCACAACTTTGTGAATCTATTGCATAAGACCTCCCTTACCCGGAGTTGAAAGTCTTGTGTAGTGTTAAGGTCCAAGGGCCTTAAAGACGCGACGTGCGTGGGTTGGTTTGGCGATGACTTGGGATTGCTCAGTGGGGTCTCCTCCTGAGGCAATGGATCACGTGAGTAGCACAGTACCGGTTGGCTACGCAGTATATGAGTAAGTCCCTGATGATAAGGGCGACTTCTGAGGTAGATAGTTTAGAGATGAGAGGGAGGAGCTTCAAGGCTTTGAAGTGACTGAGGGTTCAGGCAAGAGACTCTGAGAGTCCTGGGTGGAAGCTACAAGTCTTGGATTGAAAACCAAGTTAGGCTTAGGGCCCAACTGTCGAAAGTACAAGGGTTTATATACAAATGAGAATGTAACGGTAACGGTCGTGATGGTCACGTATAGTAGGGTTCATCATGAGCTGGCAGTTCTAAGTATAGCGCATCATGAGTTGGCAACTCATAGGGGTTCCATCATGAGCTGGCGACGAGCTGGCAATCTAAGAATAGCGTATCATGAGTTAGCAGTCTCTGATAGGTTGGATAATGGTGCTGTGGAATACTGCGGACTGCGGAGTGATGGCATGTGATAGTTGACTGCGGAATAGTCAGGTGGTCCATCAGGTGACTTGTCAGGTGATTTGGTAGCGGTCCAAGCGGCGCGTGAGGGAACGAGTGAGGAACGAGTGACTGAGGGCGCGAAATAAAATGGTGGAAAATAACGGAAAATTGGGGGTAGGGTTTAGGATCGTAACATGACGCCCTTCCTAGAGTAGTCGTTACCACACGACTAGGGTGACATGGGTTGTAACCAGTTGGAGGGAGTGCGAGGTAGTCCGACGTTCATGCTGTCTGGAGTTGATCGTCCAGTTTCTTCAATTTGACCTTCCTCCATTGACGAGTCTGAATCAGTTGCCTCTCCTTCTTCCATTGATTCTTCAAGTTCAAGTACAGTTTCAATCGGAGTTCGATAGAGGCTGCCAAGTCCATAGCTAGAAGGTGTCAACATAGGGGAGTCGGGGGGTGTAGGTTGTTCTTCTGGACTCATTGGTCGTGAAGTTTCCGAATCACTTCGTTGACGTTTGAATGGCATTGCAACGTGTCGTGGTGATGTCTGTTGTTTTCCCGTAAATGGTACGTATTGAGTTTCCTTCCACTCTGGTGGAGTTGGTTTGTTGGCTGGTAACTCTTGAGTGAGGGGGTGTTTGGGTAGTAAGGGGGTGGTATGACTAGGTGTCATTGAGACAATGAGGGGGAGTTGTGATGAAGATGCGACTGGGGATGGCGTTTCTCTCATTGGAACTGGTGGTTGATATTGTTCCATGGATGAATATTCTCGTTGATGTAATCCCCAAGGAATTAGAGGAAGTGGTGGTGTTGCGATGCGAGGTGGTTCTGAAGATGGTGGATGAGTAGGGACAAATGGAGGGGCAAATGGAGGGGCAAATGGTGACGGGTCTGCGAGAGGTAACGATGGTACGGCGGTTGGGACTGGTGGTACTTCTGGGATTTTAATGGCGGTGGATCCTCCTGGGGTAGGTATGAAGATGGGTGATGGTGATTTGCTTTTCATAATTCTTCTACGACCTTTGAGGAATACTTGGAGTTTGTTTCGGAAGTCTTGGTTCTTTAGTACCTGATAGTGAGGGGATAATGTTCCAAAGGGGAGGTATTCATTCTTGATTTGCCAAAGGAGTTCTTTGGTAACTGTGTTGTAAAGGCTTCGATGAAAGTGATAGAGGTAGAGGGTGGCGTTACTGTTTTTCTTTCTGAACATCTTGGCGACTAGAACGTCCTTGAACTTGTTATTGAGGAGGGTCCACTTGTCGCTGAGTCGGACCATGTCTTTAGTACATTCTTCACATTTCTTCTTGAGCGATGTGGAGGAGGTGGTCTGGGGGAATAAGTCCGGCGTTGGTGTATTGTTCAGACTGATTGTCATCTTCTGTTTCTTCGATGGGGGTAAGGGGGTCGGGGTTGGTGACATGGAGTGGGATGACTTCCGCTTCATTGCTGCTACTCTCGCTAGTAGTGCTAGCGGGGATGACGACGTTAAAGGGGGTTGCAGGTCTGGGTTGATATTGAGGGGGATGGGGAGCAAATGGGAGTTGTTCATAATTGATGTGGATCCTGAGGACAGGGTCTTCATTATCAACTGGGACCATGATTGCTTCGTGGTCGATGTCGATGGCGTCGAAGGTTTCTCTTGGTCACCAGGTGGTCCAGTGATGTACGACGTCGAAGTGTCCTTGGCGGATGAAGGTTCCGAAGAAGTAGAGATGATTGTCGTCGGTGTGCATGCGAATGAGAATAATTCCGTTGTCGGTGCCAAGGGTGAAGATAGTGGAGGTAGCGAAGCCTGTGCTGGGGAGTTCATGATGGACTGAGGACATGGTGGTTGGGGATAAGGAGTGTCGTCTGAGATTCTAAGGGTTCTTATACTGCTTGGTTGACTTTCAAAGTCCGCTAGTAGATCTGATGCATGGAGATCCTTGGAGTTAACCCAGGAATCATGAGCTGGCGAGTATCCCTTCCAGCGCACAAGGTATTGCTTCTTCTTCCAACGACCGAATAGTCGTTCTTTGAGAATCTGTTCTACTTCCCATTCCGGTTCGCCTTCTAGAATGTCAGGTGGTGGTTCCAGGAAGTTGGGTCTGTGTTGATTGGTTTCTTTGTATGGTGTGAGTAGAGAGGCATGGAAGACGTCGTGAATCTTCCCGGTAGGGGGTAATTTGATTTTGTACGCGACTTTGGATATTTGGGGGACTACCTCGAAAGGTCCGTATCTCCTTGGTGATAACTTGGGTGTGATGTTACTTGGGAGTCATAGGTTTGTTCCTTCTAACCAGACTTTGGATTTGACCGGGAATGGTGAATGGCGTGGTCGTTCTTTAATCCAGGATTCTTGCGCTTTACGTTGTGCCTCTTGGGCGGCTTTCCTGGCTTCTTCGATGGATGAGAGTCGTTGTTCAAGGGATGGAATGTCTGTCTTTCTAGTTGGTTGATGAATTTGCAGAGTATAGCCGATGAGTAGGTTGAATGGTGTTTTCTTTGTTGTAGCGGAGGGCCAGGAGTTCTTAGTATATTGAGCGAGAGGTAACCAAGCGTGCCAGTTGTTCTGCTGAGTGCCACAAAATACACGAAGGTATTGTTCAAGGGTTTGGTTGGTTCATTCGCTGGCTCCGTCTGTCTGAGGGTGGTAGGCTGTGCTGATGTTTTGGTGAATATTCAAGATGCAGCAGAGTTCTGTTGAGAACTTGGATACGAAGCAGACGTCACGGTCCGAGATTATCTTGTGAGGTATGCCATAGTGAGGGATGACGTTGTTCAGGTAGAGTAGAGCGACTCCTTCAGAGTCGATTGCTTCGTTACAGGGTATGAAGATGGATGCTTTCGAGCAATCCGTGTCGGTAATCGTGAGGATGGTGTCGTATCCTCCTGATATCGGTAGTTTGGTGATGAAGTCCATAGCGACAGTTTCGAAAGGTCGAGCATTTTCAGTTGGGGTGATAGGGAACATAGGGGGATGAGCGGGATGAGTGTTGACTTTGGTCATTTGGCAAGTAGCGCAGCCTTTGATGTACTCAGTTACAAAGATTTTCATTCTGGGCCACCAGTAGTAAGGCGAGATAAGTTGGAGGGTTTTGGTAATTCCGGCATGTCCAGCGGTTTTGTGGTCGTGAAAAAGGGATGTTACTCCCCTCCTAAGGTCATTGTCTGCCACGACAACAAGTGCCGTTCCATGGTACCAGTGAGTGCCGTCCAATAGGGATAGATTATGAGCTGGTGCCCATTTCTTGAGAGTGCTTTGATTTTGATATTGCGCTAGCTTGATTTTTGAGTCTAAATTGTCTCCTATGCTGTCCATGTCGAATACGCGGATTGAAGTGTGCTGGTCACAGAAATATTGGTCTGGCCATACAGTGACATCTTCATTGATTTCGTTTGGTCCTTCATAGTCGGGTCGCCTAGATAGTGCATCTGCTCGATTAGTAGCTCCAGGTTTGTACTCCAGTAAGATGTTGTATTGCTTGTGTTCTGGTAAGTAACCAGCAACGCATGGCCCAATTTTGTGGGGCTCTCTGTAGTACCTAAGATTCGCATGATCAGTATACACCAAGATGGGGATTGTTGTTCCTTTGAGCAAGTGGGACCAGCAGTGAAGTCCTCTCATGACTCCGAGGAATTTGTGGTCATAGATGGGGTAATTTTGCTTGGTTTGCGTGAATTTTTGGGAATGGAATCCCACCGGTCATCGTGGTCCTGGTTTCTGAGTGCCGTCTGGTTTAGTGATAGGGGGGTCTTGTTGGTAGAGTATTGCTCCTGTACCGACTTGCGAAGCGTCGGTTTCGAGTTCGAATTGTCTGTCTGGGTCCGGTCTGGCCAGGATGGGTGAACTAGTGATTAATGTAATGAGTTTGTCTTGGGCCTCCTTTTGCTCGGGTCCCCATTTGAATGGTACGTCTTTTCCGGTAAGTTTGGTAAGTGGTGCAGCGATGATGCTGAAGTTAGGGCAAAACATGCGGTGGTAGCCGGCAACTCCTAAGAATCCGCAAACTTGGCGTTTGTCTTTGAGTTCGTGTGGATAGTCTTTGAGTCCGGCGACTTTGGCTGGGTCAACAGTTGCTCCTTCCTTTGATATCCGAACGCCTAGGAAGTCCATTTGTGGCTGTAAGAAGACGGATTTCGATAGTTTGAGGTGTAGGCCATGACGTAGGAGTAAGTCAAATAGGAAATGAATGATTTCAACATGTAATTCGTAGTCTTTGAGGAGGGTGCCTATACCACAGTCGTCCATGTAGTTCTGGAGGATGCGCCATATGTTGTGTATGCCTTTCTTCTTGAAGTGTTCATATAGTTCTTCGAGAATACCGTTCATGAATCGTTGGAAGCTGGCTGGTGAGTTACTTATCCCAAAGAACATTACTTTGGGTTCGAATAGTCCCCAACGTGTTTTGAATGCGGCCTTCCATTGATCGCCTTCCCGTATGCGGATGTTGTTATAACCCCAGCAGATGTCGAACTTGCTGAATAGTTCCATTCCTTGCAAGTTTTCGATACACTGTTTGAGGTTTGGGAGTGGGGTGACGTCCTTTCGGGTGACTGTGTTGAGGGGGCAGTAGTCGATGATGTATCTTTTCTCCTTCGAGTCTTTCTTAGGGACCATGAAGGTGGAAAAGCCGTAGGGGGAGTCCAAGGGTGTGATGTAGCCTTTTTCCAGATTTTCGTCGATGAATTTGTTTTCCGCTTCCTGCTCGTCTCTTGAGAGCAGGTAGACTTTGCAATTGAAGCGGGTAGGGGTGGTGTCCATGAGTATGATTTTGTGGTCTCCTTCTCTGCGAGTTGGCGGGAATTTGTTTGCCTCTTCATCCAAAAATAGTGCTGTGTGACATTTGAATTCTTCTGGGAGGGTGACTTCCTCCTTCCCATGTTCCGCTGCGTACTTATGGGCCATTTCGATTGCTGTATTTGTGCGATTGATCTCTACCGGGCCTTCCCTCATTTCTGAGGGAGTTACTCCTGACCATAGAGTGCACTGTTGTGCCTCTAAGATGAGGTCTTCGTCTTCCTGGTTCTTCCGTTTGAGCCAGGTTCTCGCACGTTGGAGAGTGCTATGGAGTAGGGTTTCGATTTTGATTTTTGGTCCTTTGACTTCATCCGTGTCCCAGTTAATGTCCGGTTTGAATTTCTTGAACCATGGGTAGCCAAAGATCATTCAGTCACGACCTATATTCATGACATAGAATCTTGTGCGTTCCTTTTTGTTTCCTTGGGTGACAAGAAGGTTGCATGCCTGAGTGATGGTTCCGTTTCGATTAAAGGTTCTGTCAACATTGTAGACTGCTTGTGGTTTGATTCGTTTTGTTTCTAATCGGAGTTTGTTGACAGTACTAACGTCGATGAGGTTGTCGGTTGCTCCAGTGTCAAGTAGGATATTTTCTTCTGCCGTCCCTTGATAGTGTGAAATTGGAACTTTCAATGTTATTGAATTGGCTGTTGAATTAGTTCTGTTTACAAACACACTATTGAGTCGGAACGCCCTAACTAAGGCAGCTAGTTTCGGGCCTTGGTAAAATCCTTTGGTACGAGTGTTTCGATTATGCTCAGCTTGGTATCTTCGTCAAGTGAGTTCATGTTATCTTTCAGGAATTCGGAGACGCTGTCTGGGTTTTGAAAATCTGGCATATTGCGTATAATGCCTGTTTGAGTGGTTTTATATCCGCTGGATTGACCGCTGGATTGACCGCGGTCAGCTTGTTTCTTGCGACAATTGCTAGCCTGATGTCCTGGCTTTTCGCAGTAGAAGCATGAATTGCTTCTCATGAGGTCTGCTTTCTTGGCTTCGGAGTGTTGTCCTCCACCGGCGGTAGCGTTAATGTCCGAGGTGATTGTAGCGTCGACATCCATGTGGTATCCTCCTTGAGAGGTTGTGCGTCGGTCGTTCCTATTTCTCCAGTTGTTGTTTCTCCCGTAACCACCTCTTCCCGGGTTGTTGACCTGCCTAGGGGCAAGTTTAAATGCTTGGAAGAGTCCCTGGCATTGTTGGGTGAACTCGGCTGCCGCCTTCCATTTGAGGTGAGATTGGCAAGCCTGTTCTTCCCATTGTTTGAAAGTCCAAGGGACGTTTGCAGTGGGGTCGAAGTTGGGGGAATTAATGATGGCGCTGGTGAGCCCTTTGTTTAAAGCATATTTGAGGGTTTCGATGGTTCCTTTATTGTCTAGAGGGACTCCAGCCTCGAATGCCAGTTGCTTGAATTTGGCGAAGAAGTCGTCGAGACTTTCTTCCTGCTTGAGTTTGCACAACTTCTGGTAGGATTCTTCTTTCTGGCTTTGATTGGTAAAGGCGCTTTTGAACCTTTCAATGAAGTCTTTCCAGAGGTCTTCGTCTGTTTCTGGGACTCCGTCATTGGCTGCTTTTTCAAGGATGTGCATTTGCTCTTCCTTCCAGGCGTCTACTTTGTCTCCGTCCATGTAGCTGAGAAGGGTGACGACGCGGGATAGGGGTTTCTTCATGGTGTCGTTGTTCTTGTTAAGTAGTTGCCAGAGGTCAAAGTTGTTTATAAACTTCCAGCTTGTATTCCTGTCTCCAGTAAATATGAAAGGAGGGTTTCCCTTGAGTGCGCCGTTAGAGTGGTTGATGATGTTAACACTCTGCGCCTCGACCTGTGCTTGGCCAGTAGCGACGTTAATGTCTTCCTGTTGTCCTTCCATTGCGGTTGGATGATTTGGGGTGTTGGGGCGGGTAGGAAGCTGCTGAAGTGCTGTGGTAACTGCTGCGATAGTATGGGAGGTGCTGGCCTCCTGTTCGCGATAGATGTAGTTGGGATGCTGTGGGTTGATGATAAGCCACCAGCCGACTTCTGGTCCATTGTATATTCCTGATAGATTTGTTTCCCAAGTGTCTTGGTTTCGGCGGAGTCTGACCCAGTGATAGGAGTCGTTAACTTGGATGAACTCGATGGGTCTCTTTCTGTGTACTGTGTCAAGGAAGTATCCGGTATCAGGATGTCTTGGTCCTTGGTCTTCGAAGTATACGTCCTTTGTAACGTGTGTTGGGAGATCGTCCTGTTGTCTCCTGAAGATCTGTGTGAATTCTCTGCTGAGTGTTTTGTATGTTTGGGTCGCCACAGTGGTAACAGTTCTGTGTTTCAAGAACTTGTAGGAAAGCCTAACTTGTGTTAAGGTCCAAGGGCCTTAAAGACACGACGTGCGTGGGTTGGTTTGGCGACGACTTGGGATTGCTCAGTGGGGTCTCCTCCTGAGGCAATGGATCACGTGAGTAGCACAGTACCGGTTGGCTATGCAGTATATGAGTAAGTCCCTGATGATAAGGGCGACTTCTGAGGTAGATAGTTTAGAGATGAGAGGGAGGAGCTTCAAGGCTTTGAAGCGACTGAGGGTTCAGGCAAGAGACTCTGAGAGTCCTGGGTGGAAGCTACAAGTCTTGGATTGAAAACCAAGTTAGGCTTAGGGCCCAACTGTCGAAAGTACAAGGGTTTATATACAAATGAGAATGTAACAGTAACAGTCGTGATGGTCACGTATAGTAGGGTTCATCATAAGCTGGCAGTTCTAAGTATAGCGCATCATGAGTTGGCAACTCATAGGGGTTCCATCATGAGCTGGCGACAAGCTGGCAATCTAAGAATAGCGTATCATGAGTTAGCAGTCTCTGATAGGTTGGATAACGGTGCTGTGGAATACTGCGGACTGCGGAGTGATGGCTGTAGCAAATACGGCACGCGAGCAGATCGATTAGATATCACATGGACACTGACACCCTACATTCCTTAGCATTGACAGTAGTTTACTTTCACGCTCGTTTAGCTTGCACCCCAGAACCTTAATCACTCGTTTATATACTGTAGAGCAGTTGACTTTGTACCCTCAGTTCCCGTGTCTGATGCATGCGTTCTGAGGCCAACGTGTGCCCGGAATTCACTTTCTACTTTTATTAGTTGCTACAGGTTATGGGCCCTGCCCTGGCCCTATAGGAAAACCAACTGTATTGCTGCAACGTGTCATACTACAGTACATCGTCATGTCTCTTCCAGCACTCCTCACTGCCATCCCACATCTCCAAAATGACACCTCCAACTGGGCCATCTTCGCCATGCGTTTCCGAAAAGCCATGGAGGCCATGCACCGCTGGGGCCACTTTGATGGGACAACCATGTGTCCCGTTCTGAAAGACGCTGCCCACCTCACAAATGCGGAAAGCCAGACCATTAAGGAGTGGGAAAAGGAAGACCGCACCACGCGATATCACCTCTCCAGGTGGCTCCCGGACCACATCTTCATTGGCCTGATCGACCACAAAACAGCGAAGGGTCGATGGGACCAACTTGCTGAAGAGCTTGGTCAGCCAGCACAGGAAGCAAGCAGAACGGAAGGACTCACTGGAGAACCCCCTGCAGCCACAGCAGAGGGGAGCAGCCGAAGAAGGCGGAGGCGCATGGGAAAACGCCGCCCCGCAGACGCCATCCACATCGCTGATATTGAGGGGGAGGGTTGTTCGCTGGCTGAGGAAGGGGACACTCATGCGCAAATCGTCAGCGCAGAGGTGGTCCTGTCCCGGCAGCACCCACAAACCCCAGACCCCATTGTTCATGCGCAAACCGTCGGCACAGAACTGGAGGCAATATTGGGCGAGCCCGGAGCCATCGAAGAAGGTGCTCATGCACACGACGACCGTGCGGAGCCGGACCTGAAAGAGGGGCAGCTAGGCGACCCGAACGCGAATACCCCAGAAGGAGTCGCTCACCCAGAGCCGGACTCAATGCGGGAAGAAACTGAAACGAACACACCCGCACATCTTGAAGGCATGGGGCCAGACGCCTTGATGGAGGAGGAAGACGATCGCTTGCTCGAGGTGGAGGAGGATGGGGCCGCTAGGAAAGCCGCCAGTGTCGAGGGGGACGCCGGTCCTCACGTTGAACTGCAAGATCCTGGGGTCAGCTGCCTTGCCACGCAAGAGAATGCCAGACCACACACCTTGCCATCACCTATGTCACCCACCACCCTGGAGGCTGCTAGTATGCAGCGCTCACTGGCCGTCGACACAGAGATGCCGGCCATCCCAGTACCAGACCATGGCGCGGACTTGGAGCCACAGCCGCATGATGCACCGCCGCTGCCAAATGAGGCCGCGGAACACCCCATTCATCAGCCACCCGAGCAGATCCGAGCCCCCACTGAAGTTGGAGGGCCATTGGAGTCGCTCCCGGGTGAGGCATCGCAGCGCGCGATGGGCCAGATGGTCCTGACATCGGCGCACACACTAGAGGGCAAGACGCCCATCGGAGAGGCGCACGGCCGTCCTCCTGACACCCCCAACCTGCAATGGCAGGGCTCCACCGCTTGGGAGCCAATGTTTGCCATCCCGAAGGCCTGTGTCCGTGTGCATGAGGTGTGGAGGCCTGTGCTTGACGAGGGTGCTTGTATGCGCCCTGATCCATGGCCCAGCCCGGGCATTGTCATCATCAATCCAGATACATGTATTGGGTCAGCATTACAGCTCGAGGGGGAGCAAAACATTCACATACCATCTGTGGGGAGCAAGCTGCATGCTGCCCCACCTACCCCTCAACATTTTTCACTCTCACCCTCACTCCCCATTCCATTGCCACTTGACACCCTCGCACGCAAGAATGCGCCACGTGGAGAAGGCGCTGCCACCAAGCAGCGCACCATCGAAGACCGTCCCCGTCCTGAACCTCCAAAGCCGCCAGACTTGCATATCGAAGTCCTGGAGAAAGCAGGGGGAGCGCTACCGGTCGCGAGCGCTGTACCAGCCCTGGCCAAGGATACCGTTGGCGTCGGACCCGCTGACAAGGCTGAGACAGCCAGCGCTGCTAAGCCCAAGGCGTTGGTGTCATGGGCACAAGAAGCCGGGCGCAGACGTGAAGTCAACGCGCAACCATACGAGGTGCTGCCGCAGAAGGGCAAGCGCAACGCAGAGGCGCTATCACGAAAGCGCGAGCGACGCCCGACTGAGGGCAAATGCGAACCCATTCAGCTGCCAGGAGAGGCGCCGCAAAACCACAAGGGCACGCTTGAGATGCCACCACGAAACCACAAGCGCGAACGTGGCGCGACACCACAAGGCATGGCCAAGCGCAAAGTCGAGAGGTTGCCGCAAGAAGGCAAGTGCAAACTTGAACGCCCCAAGGCGCTACCACCAGATGGTGAGCGTGAACGCGGCACGATGCCGCAAGGGACCCCAAACGAGGGCATATGCAAGCCCGGTTGGCCACCACAAGAGCCGGCGCACAAAGCCGTCCCGACCACTTCGGAGGGACAAGGCCCATGGGATCTAGGAGGGAGGCCACCGAGGGAGCGAACCCTCGATTCGAAATGGCCTGTTGAGGCCATGAACATCGCACTGGGCATCGTCGCCCACAAGAAAACCCTGGCTGTGCAGAAGTTGAGTTGAGTCAGTCTGCCAGCACCATCCCAAGGAGCAAACCACGCACCTGTACCCACCCTCCATCATTCCATCCTGCCATCGGGGAACCCACTCGTTTTTATCTTGAGGCCCATCGAGAGGGGCACAGCGTTGTCCTGGGCGATGCAGAGCAAAGACCAAGCAGAGACATCGCAACAAGGACATTGCAACGCGGCCGTTTGGTTGCCGTCACACCTGTGTCACACCGCCGTCACATGCGTCCCTGCACCATGCACACTCTGGTGCACTGGCAGAGAAGTTCAACGCGTGGCCACAACCGCTCAATACAATCCTTGCGCGCCCCTGTTTTCATTTGGAGGCATTTCACTGCAGTGCCTAGACTGTCTGCGAAATGAGGGGGAGTGTAGCAAATACGGCGCGCGAGCGGATCGATTAGATATCACATGGACACTGACACCCTACATTCCTTAGCATTGACAGTAGTTTACTTTCACGCTTGTTTAGCTTGCACCCCAGAACCTTAATCACTCGTTTATATACCATAGAGCAGTTGACTTTGTACCCTCAGTTCCCGTGTCTGATACACACGTTCTGAGGCCAACGCGTGCCCAGAATTCACTTTCTACTTTTATTAGTTGCTACAATGGCATGTGATAGTTGACTGCGGAATAGTCAGGTGGTCCATCAGGTGACTTGTCAGGTGATTTGGTAGCGGTCCGAGCGGCGCGTGAGGGAACGAGTGAGGAATGAGTGACTGAGGGCGCGAAATAAAATGGTGGAAAATAACGGAAAATTGGGGGTAGGGTTTAGGATTGTAACATGTAGGAGGATCAAAGCGCCCTCACGGGTGTTGAAGTGGAAAGAGCATATAAACCGAACTAAAGTGTGAAGTTTCTTGGGCTCATGTCCCTTAAGATGAAGAGGCAGACAATAGGGCGAGAAGCCTGAGTCAGACAGCCTTGGGTCATAACAGACACATTATTATCCTTCCACGCGGAAGAAGACTTTAGTTCACTCCCATCCACTACACCCATCCATTCATCCTCCTTCCACCCAATCATCCAAAGACATCAGGACGATGCAATCACAAAGCGATGCAAAGATAATGCTCCGCAAAGCTCTATACGAGATTTTTGACATCAAAGAACCAACGATCATGAAGGACCCTATCGAGGTCAAGGCAATTAGTTACTCGGGCGGACGATACAGTACCAGTCTAGTGACCTGATCATCAATAAAGAAATACATGCCATCACATGAAGGTCATAAGCGCGTACCACCGCCAGACAAACTTATGAGAAGCAAAGAATGCTTCCATTGCCACAAAAAAGGCCATTATGCACGTCAATGCCAAGTTAGATGCTGAGTCAATCATGATCGACAAGAAGTCGCAGTCATTAACTCCATGCGAAGCCGTCCCGATACGGGAATCCTACCAATGGATCAACTTGCCAAAAGAATCCAAGGAAACAGGAGCGTCAATAAATTTGACATACTTGGAGAGGAAATGTTGGATCAAGAACCTTCAATGCCCGCTCCAAAACTATTGGACGCAAAAAGAATCAAGGAGCTCATAGCAGCACATAAAGCAAAGGACAAGCCAACGCTAGCGGACATAAAGAAAGTCCAAGAATTTGTCAAAACCAATGCCCATAAATTTGATGAGGCTACTCGCAAAGAAATCATAGAACTATGCAAACCAAAGCCGAAGCCCTCTGTAAAGCAGATGGGAGACGCACTCAAAGAACAAATCCAGACCATGGATGAAGACACAAAAATTAGAACAATCAATGAACTTATCCCAAAGAACAGATGCGACATCCGGAAAATTGAAACCCTTGCCAAAACATTTGGCCTAGACAGCGTCTTTGTCAACAAAAGTAACTCAGTTCAAATCCAGTTCGCAGTCATCAGCTACAAAAGGGAGACAACAGAAATTGGCCTCCTTGACACCGGAGCCACAGAGAACTTTATCGACACAGAAACAGCTAGGAAACTCCGCCTAGGAACAAAGGAACTTCCTTACCAGTGACCCGTCTTTAACGTCGATGGAACACCCAACAAACAAGGGAAAATCAGCCACTACTGCGACCTCATGGTTAGCAAAGGAAACGTACGAAAACAACAACGTTTCTACGTCACAAACTTAGGAAGAGATCGCTTCCTATTCGGCTACCCATGGTTCAAAGCATTCAAACCCGACATCGATTGGGAAGCGGGAACCCTCAAAGGACCAAAAGTCAAAGTTGAAACCATCCGAAAAGTTACCTGGGACAAAGCGCAAGGCTACCTCAAGGAGAAACAACAAAAACAAGAAGACAATGATCTTATCATGGAAACTCACGAAGCAATTATGGAAGAACTCGAAGATCAAGGCCATCCCGACATATGGAAATCAACAGGACCCACAACGCCACAGAAATGGCTCACAAGTACGCAGAAGAAAACAGGAAAGAAGAAATCACCTTGCCAGAGGAATTCAAATGACACGCCCTCCTCTTCTCAGATAAAGAAGCCAAGAAATTCCCTCCATCACGTCCATGCGACCACAAGATCGAGCTCACAGCAGAAGCTCCAGCAAAGTTTAATTGCAAAACCTACCCCATGAGCCTCAAAGACCAAGAGGCAGAAAACCAGTTCCTCGACGAAAACCTAGCCAAGGGATATATCGTCCCATCCGAATCACCCTACGGATTCAGCACCTTCATGGTCCCTAAAAAGGACAGCAAAGAAAAATGCTATATCATCGACTACTGACCACTCAATGCAGTCACTAAGAAAGACGTCACCCCCCTTCCCAACCTGGCCCAATGTATAGAAGACCTCCAAGGAATGGAACTGTTCAGTAAATTCGACATTCGCTGGGGCTACAACAATATTCGCATATGTGAAGGAGACAAATGGAAAGCCGCCTTCAAAACCCGCTGTGGGCTATTCGAGCCCAAAGTCATGTTTTTTGGAATGAGCAACTAACCACCGACATTCCAGAGGTTTATGAACCTCATGTTAGAAGATTTATATGAACACTTCGAAAAGAAAGGAGTCCACAACATCAGGAAAATATTCCGAAGCTATATGGACGACTGTGGACTAGGAACAAAACTCAAAGACATTAAACTGCACATCGAAATCCTCCACTACGCCTTCGACCTACTAGCCAAGAACGGACTACACCTCAAGCTCAGTAAATCAATATTCATGCAGCCAACAATGGACTTTCTAGGAGTCCGCCTCACCAAGGACGGTGCAACAGTTGACCCAGCCAAAATTGCCGGAATAGCAGACTGGCCAGAAAACATCACGACCCTCAAAGGAGCCCGCTCATTCATAGGAGTCTTGGGATACCACCGCATGTTCATCGCCGGATTTTCATCCATCACAGCACCCATCACACGCCTCTTCGGAAAGGACGTCCCATTTGAATGGACCCCGGACTGCATAGCTGCAGTTAGAGAGCTCAAGAAGCGCATCACTAGCGCTCCAGTACTCATCCGCCCAGATCCCAGCAAACAATTTGAGCTGGAAGTCGACGCTTCACAGATAGCAACCAGAGCCATACTCTATCAAAGAGGACCACCCATCACCAGACCAGACGGCACAGAAAAGCCAGGACCACAACACCCCTGTGGATTCCACTCCCAGAAATTCACCAGCACAGAGCAAAATTACCCCATTTACGACAGAGAATTCCTGGCCATCATGCGTGGCCTCAGGAATTGGGATTACCTCCTCAAAGGTACTGAGAAACCAGTACTCATCTATACCGACCATGCAAACCTCCGCTACTACCGCGACCCCAGGAAAATAGGACCAAGAGTCGCCGGATACCTCCCTGAATGAGAACAATACAACATGATCTTAGAGTATAAGCTAGGAGCCTCAAATCGAGCAGACGGCCTATCAAGACGTGAAGACCATGATGATGGCAGCAACCCAGCAAATGAAGACATCACTGTATGGCCCAGCAAATATTTCTGCGAGCACCATACAAGCATTTGAAGTACCTCCATGGAAGGGAGCTACCCCGGAAACGGGCGGCCCGGTGGAGAGAACGAACAAATCCAAGTCATGGATTGGGACACGCTAGAGCACAATTTGGACAGTCAAATCAAATTAGTGCAATATCAAGGACAGAAACAACTCAAAAATTGGGTCAAAGCATTCAAACAAATCACCCTAGCAGACGGAACTCACTGGTACTATGGGAACGCCTTAGTTGTTGTGGCAGACAATACCCTTAGGAGGGGAGTAACATCCCTTTTTCACGACCAATTAACCGCTGGCCACCCTGGAATTTCAAAAACACTCCAATTAATTCAGCCGTACTACTGGTGGCCCAACATGAAAGCCTTCATAACCGAGTACATCCGAGGATGCGCAACCTGTCAAATGAACAAAGTAAACACTCATCCTAGCCATCCCCCTCTGTCGCCAATCACTCCTGTTGAAAACGCTTGTCCTTTTGAGACTATTGCCATGGATTTCATCACAAAGCTACCACCCTCTGGAGACTACGACACTATCCTGACGATCACAGACACAGATTGTACCAAAGCCTCAATATTCCTGCCTTGCAAAGAAGCTATAGACTCTGAAGGAGTCGCGCAACTCTACCTAACACACGTCCTGCCTCACTATGGCCTACCAAAGAAGATAATCTCAGACCGAGATCCCCGGTTCACCTCATGCTTTGGAAAGGAGCTATGCCACCTCCTAGACATCCGCCAGAATATCAGCACAGCCTACCACCCCCAGACAGATGGCGCAAGTGAACGTGCAAACCAATCACTCGAGCAATACCTCCGCATGTTCTGTGGAACGCAACAAAACAACTGGCACACCTGGCTACCTCTAGCCCAGTATACGAAGAACTCATGGCCATCTGCCACTACAAAGAAAGCCCCATTCGACCTCCTAATGGGATATACTCCACGCGTACATCAGCCCACCAGATCAACCAACATTCCCACTCTAGAAACACGTCTCACCAATATCAAAGAAGCCAGAGAAGCCGCCCAAGAGGCCCAATGTAAAGCGCAAGACAGCTGGATAAAGGACAAGCCAAGATATAAACCATTCGTCATAGGAGACAAAGTCTGGCTAGAAGGAACCAATCTAAACCTACCAGCAAACATCACTCCAAAATTATCACCAAGGCAGTACGGACCCTTTCAGGTAGCCGCCATCATTTCAAAATCGGCATTCAAAATAGAACTGCCAAGTCATTGGAAGATCCATAACGTCTTCCATGTGTCATTATTAACACCATATCGGGAAACAGAAGCACATGGACCAAATTGGATAGAACCGCCTCCTGACATCATAGAAGGAGAACCAGAATGGGAGGTTGAGCAAATCCTCCAATCAAGACACTTTGGGCAAACCAAAAAGAAACAATACCTCGTTCGGTGGAAAGGATACTCACCCTCACATGACTCATGGGTTGATGAAACTGACATGAACGCCACAGACCTCGTCACAGACTTCTACAAGGATCATCCCGCAGCCATCCACTCTTGCATAAAAGCCCTGGAAACAACAGAGGAACATTCCCCATCATGTCCCGCCGACCAGATTACCCCCACCCCTCCAAGCAATCCCTCTACTTCTTCTGCTTGCTCTTCAGAAACCCAGCTATCTTTCCTCAGCCATATCGATTCAAAGAGTTCATACCTGCTGCCAGAAAACCAGGATCGCTACAGAGAGCCATCCATATCACCTTCGAACATACCCTCCTTCACTCCAGCTCATGCAAGGAACACTACTGCCCCTATCACCGCCAATAAATGGCACAACATCCGAACCTACCCAGCCAAGGATTCCCCACATCCACTATCTTTACCCTTGGAACAGACAACGGAATTGTCCTCCTCAGATTGCACACAGAAGCCGATAACCTACACCTATTCACTGCCTTTATTAGAAGAGACGACTTCACCATCAGATTACATTGGACCAACTGGGAACCATTGCAAGAAGAAACTGTCATCAATCACAATGGAATTGATGTCCCAGTTGACAGCGAAGAACCAATCATTAGCGCTTCAATCAGACATCAGCGCTACTACCATCGTGGACCCCCCTTCCATTTCCAACCCCCCACTGAAACAGAATCATCGGAACACCCACCTGTCTATCCAACAGGATCAGAAACACTACAGTCAGAACCAGAGTCACCAAGACACCCGCCCTTATACGCGACCAATCCAGACACCCCATCAGAAGGAACTACTATGGGAGAACAAAGCTCCCTCAACCCCAACGCTACCGAATTCTATCCTGCAGTTGAACAACATCCAGAAGCAGAGCAGGAACAAGAAGCAGACGATCACAGCAACACCACTAGCCAATACACTGATGCCGGACTACTCCCCCAGGACATCCTCATTGCCATCGCGGAAGCAGAAAACGCAGGACCTTAAAGCGGAACTCAACAAAGAAATCCTCAAGTTAGTTGTGAAGGATTTCGTTGCTATGGACAACAAGTGGAAGCGCAATTCAGGACGCTTCGAAACACGGACACTAGCCATCTATTTCAGAAAGCTCAACAAAGAGACAGCGCTCTATCTACTCAGGATACACCCCCAGCACTACTTCACAACAACCAACCTGCTAAGGAGCAGAGGACTTACGCTACCCAACCCCAGTCAGGCCAAGTGGGCACGCATCTCGCTTAGGTACCACAAGGAACTCAGGGCTCAGCTAGCCAAGGCACGTAATCATGTGGAAACGATTCCCTTAGGAGGGGCCTCATGTTATGATCCACCCCCATTTTTCGCCCCTTTATCGAACCCCCTCCTCATCATCCTATCCAAGCCACCAGTCATGGCTAAGAAACCACTACCATCACTCTTACCAGAGCTGCCACCGCTACCGCCCAGTGAACCATCCAAACCATCGTCACCCCTTGATCAGCCACCAGTCTTGCCCCTCGTCCCTGTCCCCTGGAACATCCATCGTCGGGACTACTCCTTAATGGAAACGTACCAAGAGCCACTCCCAGTAGAGAACCCACTGGACAACCCAGACAGTCCCATGGAGGATGCGCTGCCCCTAGAGCCAGAACCAGTCACTCACTATGAACCTGATGTCCCCGGAGGTCATACCAAGACCCTATCCCCAGAAGAGTCCCCTATCGCACCCTGGGAGGAATACCTCACTCATCCCAATAGTCCTGTGTCCCGCAAGCACTCCCTGTCACCCACAAGTCCCTCTTCAGCACCCATACGCCAACACACTAGTTGTGAAGGCAGCTACCAGTCAATCACCCCTTCTGCCTCATCGCCCATAGCTGGCACGTCGCCCCAGAGTCAGGGCTACCAGTCGACCTCCCCCGAAGGATCCGCAGACAATCCCTCATCCACGCAGAGCTCCGCAGATGACGCGGATAGCGACATGGCCCTTAATTGGGTCACCATCAATACCGACTACCTTAAAAGGTAGCTGCTTACTTCAGACGCCCATTAGACCGTAATGGGCGCGCAGCAACCAGATTGCCTCGGATCAATCTCAAATCTCGTCGTCATGATCGCATCATGACGATGCTTCCCTTCTCAGAATGACCCGTCACTACTAATACCTGGTTAAGGATAGATTAGGCAATCCCTTGACATATGATTTCGCTCTCGCTTCATCCCCCTTGTAACACTCATACAGACCGCAGCACTTGTCCGCGGATATCATGACGATACAGATAACTCCGTCATTACTAGTAGTACCTCTCCTAGTAGTCTTGGTCCGTGCGCGGACGTGCCTGTATATAAGTGCCTCGTATTTTGACAGTCAAGCCTTAAGCTTGACTTGATTATCAATATCAACGTTCTTGAAAGCCTCCCTAGTGCCTCCCCTTTTACTCACTTCAATCTAAGTCGTCTCTAGTAATACTAGAGACTCCTCTACTCCTTCAAGTTCTCGCCACCAGTCAACTCTTAGTACAAGTCGTACTATCAAGGCCCGTTGAAGCCTTAACACAGGGGATGAGGGGAAGATCAGGTGCAACTGGTGGTAAGTTGAAGGATGGATAGATGGACATTGCAGGGGAAGGTGATCGTGTCATAACGACTTGGGATGGTCCACTCCATCAAGGTGTGACTGGTCTAGTCTGCTCCAGCGTAGCAGGTCTGGTCCACTCTGCTTTAGATGGTAGGTTTTCTAGAGATGGCGGTGATGGTTCTACTGGTAGTGGCTGAGTTCCCATACATTCTGGTGGAGTAGCGCTTGGGAAGATGACTGGTGGTACTGTTGGTTTGGCAACTGGTTGTAGATCAAAGGATACGAGTGCTGGCGTGGACAAGGAGGAGTAGGGTAGATGAGAAAAATTGGGTGGATTGTAACAACACCTGCAAGCACCTGTTTACATTGCATCATGACCCTGTGATGCACAAGGACAATGGCAGCCATGAGCTTCATGGTGCACAATTGGACACTGATTTAGGATATTGATGGCTGTCATGAAGAAGTGGGCACAGTGGACATGCCTTGGGACCTACACTCTGCTACACCTGGTATAGTGTTGCTGGCAGCTAAGCCGGACCTTTTCGAAAATCGGCGATAACAAATTAAATAAAATAACTAAAATTATGAAAATAAAGATGTGAATGGATTAGGTCAAGAGCCAGGGGGTCACTTAAGATGACTTAGAGATCTGATAGGCCGTTCAGGCACAATTTGACCGGCTTGTTTTCGGCTCAAATTGAGCTGAAAACCAAGCTGGTCGAATTGTGCCTGAACAGCCTGTCAGATCTCTACGTCGTCTTAAGTGACCCCCTGGCTCTTGACCTAATCCATTCACATCTTTATTTTCATAATTTTAGTTATTTTATTTAATTTGTTATCGCCGATTTTCGAAAAGGTCCGGCTTAGCTGCCAGCAACACTAACCTGGTGTCACACAGGGGATTCATGGATATCAAATGCCTCCTTGTTGAAGAAATTACATTGATAATTTCTGTAGGCTAGCATAATTTATCTTGTAGCACTTTGCTGGCTGAAGTTAGTGAAGAGACATATTACTTTTGCTAGCCTATCCTCCATAATTTACTGGCCTGCTTACACATCATTGTTCTGCCTCTACCATAGCACACCCTTGTTGCCTTGCTCCTGTCTCATTAGACCTATAAGGAATGCATGACCTCAGCTTTTCTGTAGACATTCAGATGAATCGTCACTATGACCAGTGCCACACCACAAACTCAAAGAGTGCCACTCCGCCGAAAGGGGTACCCCCTTGCTGATATTGGCCATAGTGATTTGCAGGGCTGGGCTCAAAGCCCTGAAGCCCAGGCAGCCTGGCCCTGAAAGCCTGAGCCCAGCCCAGCCCTGGTGAGGGCTTTGGCAGGCCCATGGCCAGGCTCAAGGATTGTACAAGCCCAAGCCCAGCCCGCAAGCCCAGGCTTTTGATGTCACAGTATGTGGGGTATGATATATGATTGATATGGTCCTCCAACACAACAACTATACAGTCTATGATCAGCAATCATGTAAGGTATGCACACACTGAGACTTGGAATCAAGCACTTTCAGCCATGTGACTGAAAGGTAGATGGGAGGTCTAGGTGTGAGTTCAGTTAAGGAATGGAAAGGCGGAATCGAAGGGGGTGGTGGATTGGCAGTTGTTAAATGTTAATCACTTGACCACTGGTTATGGAGAGAGAGAGAATGTGTGTGTGTGTGATGGGAAAGGGGCTCTGCACAAGCCACTTGAATAACGCAGAGATGAGGTGTGATGCATGATGACGCAGACCATGGGGGGCCCTCATGGCTCCAACTACAGGGCTGGGGACTTGTAACGGATGTAACAGGTGACTTGAAGCAGACACGCAAATGGGAATGAAGGGAATGCAGGGCTATATTCTTGCCTGCTTGGCCAGGGTCAGGTGCATGTTATGTATATGTACGCTATATGCGAGGCAATGTTCTAGGACAAAATTTTAATAAAGGAACGTACAAAGGAGTCCCAAATCATTCTATACACGGTAATATGCAAGTCCAGCAATAAATGGATCCCAAATGAGGGTATGAGTGGCGAGCTGTTGCACATGTCGCGTGTGACGTTGGAATGACGGTTGTCGAAGTGGCATGCACCTGCAGCATCAGCCAGCAAGGGTGGGTGATACATGGTGTCGGCAGCAGGCAGGGTGCAACGAAAGGAGGTGAGGAGGGAGAAAGCAAGGAGTCGCTGAGGCCATCACATGGTTGAAAGCACTCCATTCCAAAAGCATGCACCTTACATGATGCTGTGCACCCTGCCATGCTGAGCCTTCCTCAGGCTCTTGCTCTTGTCTCATTCACCTCCATCGACCCTTGATCAATCCTCTTCCCCTTATATTCAAGTTCTCCCCCCTCATCTCACCACAAATCCTACTGCAGAAGACATGTGGATTGCTCAAGACTTGCTGGCCTACACTACAATTGCACCACCTTGATAGCTGTCATTCCATGTCACTTACAGTATGTGCAACACCTTGCTAGTCGGGTCCTTTTTCGGGACCATATCTTTGCTGGACACCTGCCTGCTGTCTCGCTCTAAGATACAATACACTCAACTGCCTTCAATTTGGACACCAAACTCTTCTGTCAATGTTGCTGCATGGGTCTGTCAGCAGTAAGACTGACTCACACTCTTGTTCCCATTCTCAATTCCCCTCTACTGGACTTTCAAATAGAGTACTTGTATATTTAGTCCCCCTTGCCTGGCCTCAGTCAAGCAGGCAATCATAGCGCTGCATTCCCCTCTTTATGCCTGTGTGCTCATACCTCAAGCTCCTTCAAGTTATGCCCATGGCGTTTTCTCTTTGCACGTTCTCTGATTCTCAGGATCGCAGCCTTGGTTCTTCCTTCCTTCATTATTCTGAACTCCAAGCCTGGGCCCCCATACACTACAATCAATATCAATGGTTCTCCAACAGTTTTACAGCCATGGTTGAAATGGGTGAATCTCCTCCATTCAAGTTCTCCACCATTGGAGTTACTTCTCTGCTCCTCCTGGGGCTGCCAGTGGCTGCACCACCGATCGCACAGACTGTGGTGGTTACATCCACGATGATGCAAAGCAGCACCACAAGTTACAACATACACATCATTGAGGGTTCCTGTTACTGGTGAGGTGGTGCACATCTCACATCCTGCATGGACAGGTGGACATGAAGAGTTGAGATATATGGCTGCCACAACCGACATCATGGGGCGGGAGTTGGATCTGTTACCCATGCATCCTGCAGAACTGCGTTGTGGGGCATGAGAATACAAGCCATGGGCGATAGTTGGGAGTGTGGTCAATCCTCACTCTGAAGCCTGGGCTTAAGCCTGAGCCCAGCCCAAGCCCAGCCTAAGCCTTCAACCAGGGTCAGGCTCTGAGTTTTTCTGAGCCTGAGCCCTACAAAGCTGAGCCCAAGCCTGGGCATTTGAGCCCAGCCCGGCCCTGCAAACCACTAATTGGCCATAAACAAGGGATACAAATAACAAGTACAACACTAGATTGGAGTGGACCTCATGCGCCAGTAGTCACATTCTCCCAGATGACCCCAAATTCACAAGTAGTTGCTGATAAAAAGTCAATCCCTAGACTTGAGACACCATCATTGGAAGTTTGGAGTGGAATGGCTCAGGTGAGCCTTTGACTGTTGGGTTGGAAACACTGGTGGATTTCCAAATTATTTCATGCCCTGAAGGTGTAAACCAGAATGCCAGGATGATCAGGGACAATACAACCTCTGGAAACAAAAAAAATGTTGAACTTGGTGAGATCTGTTCAGTAACACAGCATCCAACATCACTTACTCATTTCTAACTGAGCAAACTTGAATCCACTACAAGTTGCTATCAGTCAACCCAGTTTGTCTTGGTAACCTTGCCTTGCACATATATGCATGCCCATCCACCACCAATAAATGTCATGCTAGTTATCTTTCTTAGTAACAAGGTGATGACAATCCAAGATCCAAGAATTCTCATGTGTTTGCATATACCCCCTGGATCTTTGCCACCTCTACAGTTTTGGGGAGTGGTGCCAACCAATGTTCTGGCTTCCACTCAGCTGTGTCATCTCCCCATATTGTTGGATCACGATTCAGGTTCCATATATGAAGGAACACATTTGTATCCTTAGGAATAGCAATCTTATAGATCTTGTGTCCATTAATGTCATGGATGGGCATAGTGTTGCTGGGGCTCAAGCCGATGTTTTTGAGAAATCTGCGATAACAAATCAAATAAAATAGCTAAAATTCTGAAAATAAAGATGTGAATAGAATACATTTAGGAGCCGAGGGTCACTTAAGACGACTTAGCGATTGGATCAG
>Ga0307510_10000222_pt1 | contig 50744 bp, 54 predicted proteins | sample 12_EM_MG_FD_207224 | JGI IMG/M metagenome (GOLD analysis project Ga0307510, IMG submission 207224) | Populus trichocarpa ectomycorrhiza microbial communities from riparian zone in the Pacific Northwest, United States - 12_EM | ecosystem: Host-associated > Plants > Roots > Unclassified | place... | reverse complement strand
AACGCCCGCTCAGTCCGGAGGAGCTGGCCGAATTTCTGGCATTTGATTTTGATGCAGGACCGACTCCGAAATTTTGCGAGGATTTCCGCCAGGAAGACCCATTAGAAGCGGTGCTGTCGACATGCTCCACGTTGCTTGCAATTGTCAATATCGACGATTCGCCAGTTATACAATTTTCCCACTTTTCGGTCAAAGAGTTCTTGATGTCCACCCGCTTTTCCGAAAAACCCGACACTATTTCATGCCGCTTTCACGTTTCTTTGACACCCGCCCATACTTCTGTCGCGCAAGCATGTCTTGGAATCCTACTTTATCTGGACGGAAGTGTCACCGAAGGTGTCCTGAAGACATTTCCTCTTGCAGAATATGCAGCGGAGCACTGGGTCGAGCATGCCCGTTTTGAGGGTGTGTCGAAAAATGTCGAAGAAGGGATGAAACAGCTGTTTGATCCAAGCAAATCACATCTTGCGGTTTGGGTCTGGATCCGCGATCCAATTCGCTGGACACGACACAAAAGATCCGAAAGGCCGCCACCCCCCCTCGAAACGCATTGCATTACGCAGCCTTTTGCGGCTTTCCCTCCGTTGTACAGTTTTTAGTCACCGCGCACCCCAGGTATATGGATCCACAGGACTCTGATGACAACTCGACCCCATTACACTTGGCGCTAGAAAGGGGACATGCGGAAGTCGTCCGTTTACTCGTCGATTACGGTGCGGACTTGACAGCCCGGGATGATGACGGGTGGACCCCGTTGCATTTCGCAGTGCAGGAGGGAAGTGTGGATCTGGCACACTTTCTGATCAAGCAGGGTGCAAACGCGAAGACCCATGACGTGGACGGGTCGACTATGTTGCATTTCGCCATGCAGAGGGGAAATCTGGACATTACACGCCTTCTCGTCGAGTACGGTGCGGACGCAATAGCAGAGGGCGAGGACGAGTCGACACCATTGCAGTTGGCGGTACAGGATGGAAAAGTGGATCTAGCACATTTCCTCATAGACCACGGTGCGGACGTAACAGCGAAGGATGAAGATGGGTCGACTCTATTGCATTTGGCTGTTATGAAGGGAAGCGTGGATCTGGCGCGCTTACTCACCGAGCACGGGGTGGATGCTACAACACACAACAATCGCGGGTCAACCCCATTGCATTTGGCTGTGCAGGAGGGAAGAGTGGATCTCATAGGGTTTCTCATCGAGCATGGCGTGAACACAGCACCCCAGGACCATGGCAAATCGACACCGTTGCACTTGGCAGTGAAGAATAGAAGGGTGGATCTGGCACGCTTCCTTCTCGAGCATGGTGCGGACGCAACAGTACAGGACATGAACGGCTTGACCCCGTTGCATTTGGCAGTGGAGGGTGGATGCGTAGATCTGGCAAGCCTACTCGTTGGGCATGGCGCAGACATGACGGCAAAGACATACCGCGACTCGATGCCGTTGCACCTAGCGGTGAAGAACGGAAACGTGGATCTTGTGCGCTTTCTCGTAGAGCATGGCGCAGACGCAACAGCCCAGGATGGAGATGGATCGACTCCATTACATTTGGCAGTGGAAGATGGACGAATTGATCTCACACGTGTGCTCGTCGAGCACTGCGTGAACGTAACAGCCCGGGACCACGCCGGGGTGACTGCGTTGCATTTGGCGGTGCAGAAAGGAAGCGTGGATCTGGTACGCTTGCTTTTTGAGCATGGAGCGAAAGCAACAACACTGTACCATGACGGGACCACTCCGTTGTATTTGGCGGTGCGGATGGGAAGCGTGGATCTAGTACGCTTGCTTCTAGAGCACGGTGTGGATGCATCAGTCCGGGGCCACACCACGATGCTTGCGTTGCATTTGGCGGTGCAGAAAGGAAGCGTGGATCTGGTACGCTTGCTTCTTGAGCATGGAGGGAAAGCAACAACACTGTACCATGACGGGACCACTCCGTTGCATTTGGCGGTGCGGATGGGAAGCGTGGATCTAGTACGCTTGCTTCTAGAGCATGGTGTGGATGCAACAGCCCGGGACCATGACAGGGCCATTCCGTTGGATTTGGCGGTGCAGGAGGGGAGCATGGACCTAGTATATGTCCTTCTAGAGCACGATGTGTACGCAACAGCGAAGTACCGTCGCGGGAGCACTCTGTTGCATGTGGCGGTATGGAAGGGAAGCCTGGATCTGGTACGCTTGCTTCTAGAGAATGGTGCGGACGCAACAGCCCGGGACCATGAAGGGGCCACTCCGTTTCATTTGGCGGTGCGGGAGAGAAAGGTGGATCTGGTACGCCTGCTTCTACAGCATGGTGTGGATGCAGCAGCCCAGGACCATCGCGGGACCACTCCGTTGCATTACGCGGTGCGGAACAGAAGTGTGCGTGCAACAGCCTGGGACCATGACGGGGCCACTCCGTTGCATTTGGCGGCACGGAATGGAGGTGTGGATCTGGTACTCTTGCTTCTAGAGTATGGTGTGGATGCAACGGCCCAGGACCATGACGGGGCCACTCCGTTACATTTGGCGGTACGGGAGGGAAACGTGGATCTGGTATGCTTGCTTCTAGAGCACGGCGCGGACGCAACAGCCCTGGGCCATGACGGGGCCACTCTATTGTCTTCGGCGGTGCGGGACGAAAAGGTGGATCAGGTACGCTTGCTTCTAGAGCATGGCGTGGGGGCAACAGCCCGGGGCCATGCCGGGGCCACTCCGTTGCATTTGGCGGCGCGGAATGGAAACGTGGATCTGGTGCTCTTGCTTCTAGAGCATGGTGCGGACGCAACCGCCCTGGGCCACGACGGGACCACTCTGTTGTTTTCAGCGGTGAGGGATGAAAACGTGGATCTGGTACGCTTGCTTCTAGAGCATGGCGTGGAGGCAACAGCCCGGGACCATGACGGGGCCACTCTGTTGCATTTGGCGGTGCGGATGGGAAGCGTGGATCTGGTACGCCTGCTTCTAGAGTATGGTGTGGATGCAACAGCCCGGGACCATGATGGGGCCACTCCGTTACATTTGGCGAAGCGGGGGAGAAGAGAGGATCTAATACGCCTTCTCAAAGGCACGCAGCGGAAGCACGGTAGTCCCCATTCCATCAGACATAGCTTTCTGAAAGTATGGCAACGAATCACTTCGTCGTGAGTGGTGCAACAAACATAACTAGGTACAAATTTGGCAGCCGACACTGTAGCATTACAGTACTGGGATGATGTCATTCTATCATATGATTACCGTCAAGCCCTACGGGTTGTAGTAGGCACAAATTCTTGTTGTATGACGGTTCGCTACGGGTTTGGTTGCAATCGAGTGGGATCTTTTCTTCCACCAACTCCGAACTAAGTGGAACTCCACCATGCCTTCCTCTGTTTATGCCTGTAACTGTCGTCTGACGGGCCATAATAATTCATGTATCCATCCACATTGCCCTAGAGTCCCTAATCCCATCTCTTGTTCAATTTGCGACAAAGACCCGGATTGCTATGAGGTTGAGCTCAGGGTGAGTGGTTGGAAGGGCCGCATGAAACGCGAATGACAAGATCTACCGGTTGTAAATGTGATTCAGGAAAAACAGGTTGGTAAATAGTTCAGAATGTGTCCTAGGGTTGGCGAACTCCGCATTTGTGTTTCACTAGGCGGAGGCGCCAACGATTGTCCAGTTGACGCGCGCGGCACGCGAAGGAGTAGACCATCTTGTTGTGATGGCGAAGGAGGTGACAGCTGACTGTCCTCCCTTATCAACTGGCTGGATATCCTGTTCGGACCAATGGTTGGAATCAAGTTGATAAGTTATCTGGGCGCGTAATGGCTGGGACGAATGGGGATGCGATGGTCATTCTCTAGGAAGGCAAGGAGGGTGGAGGAAAGGAGTAGTTGGGCCCTATCCATGCTCGCAGTCTGAGGCGTAAATCGTTGAGCGAAAACACGGTGTCCATCGATGGTGCGTGAAACGGCGGAGGGAAAGGTTTCGGTGGTAGAGTCAAAAACTTCAACTGGTTCCCGTATGGCGAGCCAGGGAACTAAAAGGTTGGGGAACGGGAATCTTGATGCTTTAGCAGCCACACTAGTATATAATGACCACAATCGGCCATGTCGTTACGTGCGCGGAGATAATGATCCGGAGTCGTCACCTACAGAGATGGACAGGGCGAAAGTGATAAGGGAATGAGAAAGGTCCGATAGATCGTAAGTGGACTTCTTGGACCTGGGAAGTCAGAGGGAGAAGGAGCGAAGAGTAGATATGATCGCAGTCTCGGGATTGAGGCGGAAGATGCCCGAACCGTAGAATCGATGAGTAGCTTGACTGAGCAGATGGAAACCGTAGGACGACGAACAGATGAGGAGAAAGATAAGTATGAGTACTAAGGCCAGTATCAACAAGAGTACTGGATGGTTTGTTTCCCCCTCCCTCCCTTCGATGACACCTCCTTCCGAACATAAGGTGGTGTGGTAAAAAAAAATGAGTGTAAGGCTGGCAAACTGTCGGAACGATGGCGTGCAGGGCAAAAAATCCCGCTCTGGGTTTTCCTATGGCGAAACTGCCAAAAATTTGTCCAGGTGCAACGTGCCACGCACGAAGGGGGCTATTGCCCGTGATGACACGGGAGCAGAAGGCGATGGAGATGTAGAGCGGATATCTCTCCTGGGGGGCTCGCCGAAGTTTTGCTCTCGGTCACCGGTTGGGATCGGGTCGGTATCTTGGCATGTAATGGGGCCGAGGCGTCCATGCCTTCGGAAGGAAACGAGAGTCGGCGAAGCGGGGGTATGCATACCACCTAGGTTTGCAAGATGAGGCGGTAAATGCTGAAAGTGATTGTGGTGCTCGTCAAAGCGGGTTCATGTCCCAGAGGGAGGAATCTGGACAACAGACGTGTGACGTTGTGGTTGATTTTCTCAACGGGTTCAAGTTCAGGTACGGCGAGCCGGAGAATCTTGAAGTCGCGTCTCAGGAATCTTGCCTGGCACCGGTTCCAACATCAGGCTGGCCCTGCGGGAAGACATAGTGGGGGTGGGCGGGGAAGGGGTGAAAGGGGTGATAAGGAATAGCCCGAGCACATGGAGAGGTTCGATTGATTTGGTGTGGTTAAGAGTACGGTCTTCTTGGCTTTTGGGAAGACGGAGAAACGTGCGATGAAGCGTGTACGATCGCGGTCACGATGTTGTGGCGGTCCGTCGCGGGTGGAGGGCATATAACGACGAGCAACTGCGTGTAGAAGGTGGGTAAGGAAAGGTAGAGAGGTGCGGTCATGTGTCACCAAGACAAGCATCATGGTTCGTCACTCCGTCCTCTAGGTGAGTGACATCTTCCACAACCATTACATCCCTCGGATTGGCATCCTTGACCTTGACAGGTGGCATGTCTTTACTTTATAGCCTCAATCAGGGGTTCGCGTTACAGTACGAGTGCGAAGAGGTCAACTACAGTATTGGACGATGAGCGACGATATTCCCCGGAGCTGTCAATGTTACCTCCGAAAACCGCATTATCATGTGGCGACCAGCAAACCGGCTTTATCCGTGAGACGTCAGCCTTCTTTCCGACAAGGTGCGCCACTCTCACTAGATTCACCAACCAGCATACACACCCTGAATGATGATCCACTCCGCCATCTTGCTCGCCTTCAGTCCGCCCCCCATTCGGACCAACTCGATCATTCTCATTGGTAGACTCGGCCCAACACTCGGACAGTGCCACCTGCGCCAAGGCAATCAAGGATAATTTTCCGCCGGCACGAGTGACCACTCTCATCGCTTGTATGGCGTGCGCGACTTCGTTCGATGTGGGAGAGCTTGCAGGAAAGGTTATGTGACTCGTGGCATGTGCGTTGGTGGACAAGGAAAAGTACTCATTCGACCTCCTTGCTGTTGTCTCATTCTGATCGCGAGTAGAGGTGTAAGGGACCAGCATTTCGGACCGTGGCAATTTTCATCCAAATACTCGAGGAACACGCTGCCAAGATGGTTCGCCGTCGTTTGCTACGTTCGATCAGGCTCTGCCGATGGATCGCAGCCCGATTATATGTCCACAGACGAAGGAATCCCCAACTTTGGCTCCCACACGCCAAACGGTGGTGATGAATCATGAATCCACACTTGTCAGCTCCGCTACCGGGGCTGGTGTCTTGGCAGGCTGGGCAATATCTTCGATTGGCAAAAAGGCACGTAATCTCGCTTTTGTGCTTCGCCGTCCCTCATATCTCCCCTACCAGTTTGCACCCACCGATATGCAAGCCACGATTCCACCTGCCGAAACCCTCCCGCTGCCATGCCGAGCCAGACAAAACCTACAGCCAGCAGCCGATCGGCACCGCCCGTACCCAATGGCAGCAAACCTGAAGGCATCCAGCTGGGTGGCCACAAGACCTGCGCGGATTCCTGGCGGTTTGCTGGCAGCAGAGGCGCGGAGGGGTGGGGGGTTGATGGACGTCAATGCCGACGCGGACGACAGGAGTGTGTGTTCGTCTCTGCTTCCAAAAGTACCACTTATTAACTACTCCATTCACACGCGCAGTCGAATTTTAGAGAGCACCAGCAGTCCGCAGGCCCCAACGCCGTTGGGTGGGCTGAGACGGCGATGAGGACGTGGGTCGCGTTTGAAGACCCCGCACCACCACCTGTACCGATCTCTATTACGGGGCTCACGTCTTCGCCTGAGACCTCCCCCACTTCAGCATCAGCATCAGTCGCAGCACCTGCGCGGACCCTTTCCGCGAGTGTGGCGCGACCCTCGCGTGTTCGCGCGCTCTCACCTCCTCCAAGTCCGCGCGCGACACCGTTAGCATCTCCCGCGCCGAGTGAGCGCGCATCGCCTCCGGTTGCTTCCCCTGGATCAGTCCAGAGCACGGCTGAGATGACGAAAGAGGAAAAGGCGGCGGAGATGGCTCGCAGGAAGGAAGAGCGCAAGCAGGTATGTCTCGTTTTCTCTTTTTCGCTCACACAGTTTTTGACGGTGCTTGGACGGTGATGCGGTGCCTGTGTTGGTGGTGGATTTTCAGAGGATCGCGCAGTTGAAAGAGCAGAAGAAGAATGCGGCTGTAGCAAAGGATAGATGACTAGGTGTTCGATATCGTTCATAGTCACTCAGATGGAGATGTCCGGATGAGATCATTTTAAATGACGATTATACCCACCGTCTAGGCGAGGATAAGTCCCTTTCGGGAAATTGTAGCGCGACGTGGGGTGTGAAGTTGCAGGATTTCAACGTACTTTGGTTATCGTCGTGAAATGTCAACCATCTCTCCTTCCACGCCCATCTCTTTCAGGCAATGACGTTGCGTCCATTCCTGAATCAGGTTTATGGTTTACAGGCAATGGGTGACTATGTGTCCACCAGAAGAGGCGGTGCACAACAGTATCCTTTGCCCTTAATTCTCACATCCCACCATCTGGCAATCTTTTTGTCCCAAAGAATCGATTTCCCTTCCAAAGGCCACATTTCTTCCCTACTTGTCACATGGGCGACCAGTCAGAATCAACCAGTTTCCGCGCTCTTTTTGAATCTGCCTTCAAGGCGTACGAAGAGAAGACGGGCATAACACTGGCCGAACACCCACTTGCTATCCAACCCGAGAGTTGCCACTCCGTCGAATCCATGACTGCCATTGTACAGGACCAAGCATCGGCTTTCGATGAATTCCGAGGAAAGGATAGAGTCACCAAATCAGTTAAGAGTATTCTATCAATCTTAACCAAGCTTTCTGCAACTGCCTCCCTAGGGGATGTTGTTGGCCTAGTATGTCCAAAGCGTCCTGGTGGTGTGTCCCACTGGCACCTCTGATGTGTTTTACAGCCATTCCCACCCGCAAGGGCTATACACGCTGGCGTTGCTATCTTATTTGCTGTATGTGCCTTCCTGTTGTTCCCTCGCGGATACATGATTCTCATGACATCCACGTGTATCAGGCGGCCAAGGGCATGAATGCCAGTTACGACGCACTTGTCGACTTGCTCGAGTCAATCGAACACTTCCTTATGCACCTTGACATATATACCAACATCCCCCATACACCAGCCTTGGACGAGATGGTGGTCAAGATAATCATGGAGTTGCTTTCTACCCTCGCGCTGGTGACCAAGGAACTTAAGCAGGGACGAACAAGTAAGTCCACTCCCATTGAAGAGTTACTACCTTACGCAATCCACGCAGAAAACTTTGCAAAGAAACTGCTTGGAGAAAAGGACATCGAGGCGGTGTTACAAAGGCTAGATCGGCTCACCCAAGATGAGGTCCATACTACCGCAGCGGAGATTTTCAATGTGATTCATGGTCTCATCCAGAACGTGAATGGCGTCATGGATGGTAAGTAAACGCGCGCATATCATCGCCCACTGTCCATTGAGCGTCCTTCTCCAGAGGGCAAACAATCTGTCGATGGTACCCGGCAGGCTCTGGGTACGTTCTGTCGGTAACACCAGCTAGTTCCACCTCTGACTGAATGTTAGAAATCTTACATAAAATGGCGAGCGAGAAGAACAAGTCGAAACGTCCGTTATCTTCTGATATTGCCGTTGCGGGCAGGAAGTACTGAAATAACATGGCAGGTGACGAATTACAACGAGATATCCGAAATTGGCTCTCTCCCCCTGATCCATGGAAGAACCATCACATTGCTTGTGAATCCCACCACGAAGGCACCGCAGCCTGGTTCCTGGAGGGTGAGACGTTTTCAGAATGGAAAGCATCGGGTCCGAGTTCCTTGTTGTGGATACATGGGAAACGTGAGCTGCCGTCTGGCGCTTACTTTTTTTTCATAGATATTGATAATTTTCCTCTCTCACAGCCGGCGCAGGAAAGAGTGTTCTTTGGTACGTGAAACTTCCGATATTCTTTCTCGAGAATTTATGATGTCGGCCAGTTCCACGACCATCCAGGAGGTCGAGGCAATGCGAAAATGCGGGCTTGCATCACTCGCGTTCTATTACTATGACTTCCGGGACGACAAAAAGAAGGACCTGCGCGGGCTGCTCTCTTCTGTTCTATTCCAGCTTTGCAGCCAGTCGGACACCTACCACAATATCCTTTCCACTTTCTATTCCACTCATTGTCATGGCGCGCAAAGTCCCAGAGATGATGAACTCGCCGGGTGTTTGAGGGACCTGTTGGAACTCTCAGGACAAGCTCCGGTTTATTTAGTTGTCGATGCATTGGATGAATGTCCAATTACACTTGATGTGAAGCCCCCCCGCGACAAAGTCCTAAAGTTTCTAGAGGACCTCGTTGATTCAAGACTCGCGAACCTGCGTATATGCGTTACAAGCCGCCCCGAGGCCGACATTAAGATTGTCCTTGAACCCTTGACCTTCCGTTCCATATCCATACACGACGAGAATGGACAAATGAGGGATATCGAGAACTATATCAAGTTCACTGTTGATTCGCATAGAAAAATGCGAAGATGGAAGCCAGAACACAAGCAGCTTGTTATCGACGTCTTGACAGCGCGAGCTGATGGGATGTAAGGCATTAACACCTGATTTCGTCACGATTCTCACTGACACCTCTACTGTAGGTTTAGATGGGTGGATTGTCAGCTCGGTTACCTGAGTAACTGCATCCCAGGACGTATCCGACGTGCTCTGGACGAACTACCAGAAACACTCGACGAGACATATGAACGGACGTTGCGAGACATCCAGAGTACGAACTGGGAATATGCCCGGCGGCTGTTCCTATGCGTCTCGGTGGCTAAACGCCCGCTCAGTCCGGAGGAGCTGGCCGAATTTCTGGCATTTGATTTTGATGCAGGACCGACTCCGAAATTTTGCGAGGATTTCCGCCAGGAAGACCCATTAGAAGCGGTGCTGTCGACATGCTCCACGTTGCTTGCAATTGTCAATATCGACGATTCGCCAGTTATACAATTTTCCCACTTTTCGGTCAAAGAGTTCTTGATGTCCACCCGCTTTTCCGAAAAACCCGACACTATTTCATGCCGCTTTCACGTTTCTTTGACACCCGCCCATACTTCTGTCGCGCAAGCATGTCTTGGAATCCTACTTTATCTGGACGGAAGTGTCACCGAAGGTGTCCTGAAGACATTTCCTCTTGCAGAATATGCAGCGGAGCACTGGGTCGAGCATGCCCGTTTTGAGGGTGTGTCGAAAAATGTCGAAGAAGGGATGAAACAGCTGTTTGATCCAAGCAAATCACATCTTGCCGTTTGGGTCTGGATCCGCGATCCAATTCGCTGGACACGACACAAAAGATGCGAAAGGCCGCTACCACCCCCCCGAAGCGCATTGCATTACGCAGCTTTTTGTGGCTTTCCCTCCGTTGTACAGTTTTTAGTCACCACACACCTCAGGGATGTAGATTCACAGGACTTTAATGACAACTCGACCCCATTACACTTGGCGCTAGAAAGGGGTCATGCGGGAGTCGTCCGTTTGCTAGTCGATTACGGTGCGGACTTGACAGCCCGGGATGATGATGGGTGGACCCCGTTGCATTTCGCGGTGCAGGAGGGAAGTGTGGATCTGGCACGCTTTCTGATCGAGCACGGTGCGAATGCGAAAGCGCAGGACGAGGATGGGTCGACCATGTTACATTTCGCCGCGCAGAGGGGAAATTTGGACATTACACGACTTCTCGTTGAATACGGTGCAGATGCAACAACAGAGGACGAGGACGGGTTGACTCCATTGCAGTTGGCGGTACAGTACGGAAGCGTGGATCTAGCACATTTTCTCATCGAGCGCGGTGCGGATGTAACTGCCAAGGATGAAGATGGGTCGACCCTGTTGCATTTGGCTACTATGAAGGGAAGCGCGGATCTAGCGCGGTTACTCATCGAGCACGGGGCGGATGTCACAATACACAATAACCGCGGGTCAGCCCCACTGCATTGGGCTATGCAGGAGGGAAACCTGGATCTCACAGGGTTTCTCCTCGAGCACGACGTGAACGCATCAGCCCAGGACCATGACAAGTCGACCCCGCTGCACCTGGCAGTAAAGAATAGAAGGGTGGATCTGGCACGCTTACTTCTCGAGCATGGTGTGGACGCAACAGTACAGGACAAGAATGGCATGACCCCATTGCATTTGGCAGTGGAGATCGAAAGCGTAGACTTGGCATGCCTACTCATCGAGCATGGCGCGGACACAGCGGCAAAGACATACCGCGGGTTAACGCCGTTGTACCTGGCAGTGAAGAATGAAAGTGTAGAACTGACACACCTACTCGTCGAGCATGGCGCGTCCACAACAGTCCAGGACGAGGCCGGGTCAACGTTGTTGCACTTGGCGGTGCAGAAGGAAAGGGCGGATCTGGCACGCTTGCTTGTCGAACATGGTGCAGCCGTGACAGCCAAGAACAACCGCGGGTCGATGCCGTTGCACCTCGCGGTGAAGAATGGAAGCGTGGATCTTGTGCGCTTGCTCATAGAGCATGGTGCGGATGCAAGTGCTCGTGACAAAGACAGATCGACTCCGTTGCATTTTGCCGTGAGGGACGGAAGAATGGATCTCACACGCTTGCTTGTTGAGCATGGCGCGTGTGCAACAGCTCAGGACAACCGTGGATTGACCCCATTACATTTGGCGGTGGAGGATGGACGAATTGATCTCGTATGGGTACTCACCGAGCACTGCGTGAACGTAGCAGGCTGGGACAACTGGGTAACTCCGTTACATTTGGCCGTGCAGAAGGGAAGCGTAGATATGGTACGCTTCCTCGTAGAACACGGCGCAGACGCAACGGCCCAGGATCACTACGGGGAAACTCTGTTACATTTGGCTGTGCAGAAGGGAAGCGTAGATATGGTACGCGTCCTCGTAGAACACGGCGCGGACGCAACGGCCCAGGATCACTACGGGGCAACTCTGCTGCAATTGGCTGTGCAGAGGGGAAGCGTAGATATGGTACGCGTCCTCGTAGAACACGGCGCGGACGCAACGGCCAAGGATCACTATGGGGCAACTCTGTTACATTTGGCTGTGCAGAAGAGAAGCGTAGATATGGTACGCGTCCTCGTAGAACACGGCGCGGACGCAACGGCCAAGGATCGCTACGGGGCAACTCTGTTGCATTTGGCTGTGCAGAAGGGAAGCGTAGATATGGTACGCGTCCTCTTAGAACACGGTGTGGACGCAACAGCCCAGAATCTCTGGAGGGTAACTCCGTTGCAGTTGGCTGCGCGGGAGGGGAGCGTAGATATGGTACGCGTCTTCTTAGAACACGGTGTAGACGCAACAGCCCAGAATCTCTACGGGGAAACTCCGTTGCATTTAATGGTGGGAGGGGAGCATGGAACTTAGAAGCTTACTCACCACGCATTGATAGACACCAATCGATTTGGCGTTGCGGTAGGGAAGAGAGTATCTAAGACGCTGTCTTTCGCACATAGTAGAAGCAGGGTAGTCCTCACCCCACCAAATATCATCGCTTTCTGAGGGGAAATTAGTACTCACGTTTCAGTTATTGGACGTGATGTGGCAAACATAATACTCCCAGGCTAGGTACAAATCTGTCAGCTGACATTGTCGCATTAGTAGGATAATGTCATTCTATCGTATGGTCACCCTCAGGCCTTACAAGCAATAGGCACACAGACCCTTGTTGTGTGAGATCGTGTTCAAGGTGATAAGGACAAACTAGTGTGTCACGGTGTTACACGTTGCGGGCAGTGTTATCATTTCAGATAAAGCTTCATAATGCGCCCATCCGAGATTAGGGTGACATTGCTGAATTAGTATATAGTTAAGTGGTCATTGTGTCTCATGCATCTCATGGATTGCAAATGTCCTTCGCGACACCACGGAAAGTTTACTGTACCCCGAACGCGCGTTCAACGATTAAAAAACCGAACATCTAAGTTAATGAAATTACCTTTCAATAATTTTGTAAAAAACTATTTAATATATCTAAATAATTGTGTAAATAAAGTAATTTGGAGAATGAATTAATAGATCCTGAAAAAACAAGAAATTTAATTTCAAATAAATAAATTTCACTACATTGACCATAGAATGAAGTCGCTACAGATCGTCCTGCTCGCTAGTTCCATCAGAATATGATCTACCACAATTATTCGACGATGCGGGATGCTGGACGGTGGGAGCTCCAGCGCACCGCAATCACCTTGCAATGGGAATGAACCACATTGCCCATGTATGCAGGTTGACTCGGACAGAGGTGTCGAGCGAGATGCGAACGTTCAATTTGGATTCAGGACTGGTCGTGCTTGTAACTGTCGTCTAACAGGCTATGATAATTCACGTATCCAATCACATTGCCCTAGACTCCCTAACCCTATCCCATGTTCAATTTGCGAAGAAAACTCCCATAGCTATGAAGTCGACCTCGAGGTAAGTGCTTGGAAGGGCCACATGAAACGTGAATGACAAGAGCTACCGGTTATAAATGTGAGGTAGGAAAAATATGTTGGTAAATAGTCCAGAATGTGGCCCAGGGTGGGCAGACCCCGCATTTGTGTTTCACTAAGCGGAGTCGCCAACGATTGTCCGATTGTCCTCCTTAATCCACCTGCCAAATATCCTGTTCGGGCCGATGGTTGGAGTCATGTTGAAATCTGGGCGCGTAATGGCTGGAATGAATGAGGATGCGGTGGTCATTCTCCGGGAAGACAGGGAGGGCGGAGGAAGCGGACGGTTGGACCCCTTCCATGCCCGAAATCCGGGGGGTAAATAGTTGAGCGTACGTGCGGGGAGATAAGGAACCGGGACCGTCACCTACAGGACGCCATCGAGGTGGACAGGTGAAAGTGATAAGGGAATAGGAGACGTCCAATAGCTTGTAACTGGACTTCCTTGGCCCTGGGACGACAGAGGGAAAAGGTGCGAAGAGTAGGTACGATCGCAGTCTCGGGATTGAGGCGGAAGATGCTGGAACCGTAGAATCGATGAGTAGCCTGACTGAGCAGATGGAAATCGTAGAACGACGAACAGATGAGGAGAAAGATAAGTATGAGTACTAAGGCCAGTATCAACAAGACGTACTGGAAGGTTTTGTTTTCCCCTCCCTCCCTTCGATGACACCTCCCTCCGAACATAAGGTGGTGTGGCAAAAAAAATAAGTGTAAGGCTGGCAAACTGTCGGAACGAGTGTGTGAAGGGTAAGAAATCCCGCTCTAGGTTTCCTATGGCGGAACTGCCAAAAATTTGTCCAGGTGCAACGTGCCACATACGAAGGGGGCTGTTCGCCCATGATGACACGGGAGCAGATTGCGATGGAGATGTAGACTGGATATCTCTCTTGGGGGGCTTGCCGAAGTTTTGCTCTCGGTCATTGGTTGGGATCGGGTCGGTATCTTGGCATGCCATGTACTGGGGCCGAGGCGTCCATGCCTTCGGAAGGAAACGAGAGTCGGCGAAGCGGGGGTATGCATACCACCTAGGCTTGCAGGACGAGGCGGTAAATGTTGAAAGTGATTGTGGTGCTCGTCAAAGCGGGTTCATGTCCCAGAGGGAGGAATCTGGACAGCAGACGTGTGACGTTGTGGCCGATTTTCTCAACGGGTTCAAGTTCAGGTATGGTGAGCCGGAGAATCTTGAGGTCGTGTCTCAGGAATCTTGCCTGGCACCTGTTCCAACATCAGGCTGGCCCTGCGGGAAGACATAATGGAGGTGGGCGGGGAAGGAGTGAAAGAGGTGACAAGGAATAGCCCAAGCACACGGAGACGTCTGATTGATTGGGTGTGGCCGGGAGTACGGTCTTCTTGGCCATTGGGAAGACGAAGAAATGTCATGAAGCATGTACGATCGCAGTCACGACGTTGTGGGGAGAACGAGCTGAGCTTTCGGCCCGTTGCGGGTGGAGGACGACGAGGACATGTACCGACAAGGGACTGCGTGTATAAGGATAGTGGTACAATCATGAATCAATGAATCCAAGACATACATCATGGTTCGTCACTCTCTGTCCTCTTAATGAAACCTTCCTCACAATCATTATATCCCTCGGATTAGCACCCTTGACCTTGACGGGTGACAGGTCTTTGTTTGTAGACTCAGTAGGGGATTCGCATTTACGGGCTATCCGAGTCGACGTTCCTCCGAAAACTCATTAGCGCCCGGGCCGGATTATGACGTGGCAACCCAACAGACCGGCTTCGCAGACCGGTTCCAGTCATACGTGAGACGACGGTGAAAGCCATTGGCCTTCTTTCCGATAGGGTGCACCACCATGCATCATGCGCCTCTCTCACCATATTCACCAACCAACACATACCCACCCGCTGGTCAGCCGACCGTCTCTTGAACAATGATCTACTCCGCCATCTTGTATGCCTTCAATCTCCCCATTCCAACCAACTCGGTCATTCTCATTGGTCGACTCAGCCCAACACTTGGGTACAACACGCGACGTAAGGTCCTCGGTGCCGCCTGCGCCAAGGCATTGGAGGATAATTTTCTGCCGGCACGAGTGACCGCTCTCATGGACTGTATGGCGTGCGCAACCTCGTTCGATGTGGAAGAGCTTGCAGGAAAGGTTATGGAACTGGTGGCAGGTGCGTTGGTGGACAAGGAAAAGCATTCATTTGATCCCTTTGCTGTTGTCTTATTCTGATCGCAAGTAGAGGTGTACGGGACTAGCATTTCGGGCCGTGGCAATGTCCGTCCAAATACTCGAGGAGCACGCTGCCAAGCTGGTTCGCCATCCTTTGCCACTTTCGGTCAGGCTCCGCTGATGGATCGCAGCCTGATTCTACGTCCGCAGACGAAGGAATCCCCAACTCTGACTCCAACACACCAAACGGTGGTGGTGAACCTACACTTGTCAGAGCTAGCTCTGATGCCGGAGCGGTTGGCGCCTTGGGAGGCTGGGCAGTATCTTCGATTGGCAAAAGGCATGCGGTCTCATCTTTGAGCTCTGCCGTCCCTCATATCTCTCTACCAGTTTGCACCCATCGATATGCAAGCCGCGATTACACCTGCCGGAACCCCCTGCCGCAAGTGCTGAGACAGACAAAACCTAACTTACAATTAGCACCTGATCATCGACACAGCCCGTACCCAGTTGCAGCAAACCTAAAGTCATGCGGCTGGGTGGCCACAAGACCTCCGTTCCAAGTGCTTTGCCTAGAGGGCTAGTCGCAGAGGCGCGGTGGGGTGCAGACTTGGTGGACGTCAATGCCGACGCAGACGACTGGAGTATGTGTTCATCTCTGCATCCAAACTGCCACTTATTAACTCCTCCATTCACACGCGCAGACAAATTTGAGAGCGCACCGGCAGAGTCTGCAGGCCCCAACACCGTTGGGGTGGGCTAGGAAACCGCTGCAGATGATGAGGACCCGTGGGCCGTGTTTGAAGACCCCGCACCGCCACCTGTGCCGATCCCTATTACGGAGCTCACGTGTCCGCCTGAGTCCTCCCCCGCGCCAGCATCAGCATCAGTCGCGGTATCTGTGCGGACCCTTGCCGCGAGTCTGGCGCGCTCTCATCTTCTCCAAGTCCACACCCGACATCGCTGGTACCTCCTGCGCCGAGTGAGCGCGCAACGTCTCCGGCCGCTTCCCCTGGATCAGTCCCGAGCACGGCTGGGATGATGAAAGACGAAAAGGCGGCGGAGATGGATCGCAGGAAGGAAGAGCGCGAGCTGGTAGATCTCGTTTTCTCTTTTTCGCTCACACATTTTAGATGGTGCTTTGACGGTCATGCGGGGCCTGTATTGGTGGTGGATCTTCAGAGGATCGCGGAGTCGAAAGAGCAAAAGAAGAATGCGGCTGTAGCGGGGGATGGATGACTAGTTGTTGCATATGGTTCACAGTGACTTCCGGGAAATTCTAACCCGTCCGCGTCATGGAGTGTGAAGTTGTGTATACAGCATAGATGGGGTTTCAGCAGGCTTTCGTAATCGTTGATAGTGCTTCTACCTCTGGACAACATATTACTTATGAGCAGCCTGACCTTCCCGTTCCTGCCCTCCGCGAACTTTCAATTATCTCTCCCTTCCACAGCGCCAATCTCTTTCAGGCAATGACGTTGCGCCCATTCCCGAATATGGTGCACAATAAAAAGGGTGAGTGAGGAGAGGCAGTGCACGACAGTAGCCTTCGCCCTCAATTCCCGCATCCCACCGTCTGTCAATCATTTTGTCCCAACGAATCCATTTCCCTTCCGAAGGCCACATTTATTTCCTACTTATCACATGGGCGACCTGTCAGAACCGAACAGTTTCCGTGCTCTTTTTGAGTCTGCCTTCCAAGCATACGAGGAGAAGACCGGCATAACGTTGACCGAACACCCACTTGCTATCCAACTCGAGAGTTGCCACTCCGCCGAATCCATGACTGCCCTTGTACAGGACCAAGCATCGGCTTTCAACGAATTCCGAGGGAAGGGTAAACTTATGAAATTAGTCAAGAGTACTCTATCAATCTTAACCAAGCTTTCTGCCGCTATCCCCCCTCGTGCCACTTTCGGCCTAGTATGTCGAAAGTTTCCTGAGGGATGTCCCACTGGCACCTCTGATATCTTTTACAGCCATTCCCACCTGGAAGGGCTATACACGCTGGCTTTGCTATCTTACTTGCTGTATGTGCCTTACAGTTGTTCCCTCGCGGATACATGATTCTTATGGCATCCACGTGTATTAGGCGGCCAAGGGCATGAATGCCAGTTACGACGCACTTGTCGACTTGCTCGAGTCAATCGAACACTTTCTTATGCGCCTTGACATATATACCCCCATCCCCAATATACCCGCCTTGGATGAGATGGTGGTCAGGATAATCGTGGAGTTGCTTTCTACCCTCGCGTTGGCGACCAAGGAGCTTAATCAGGGACGACCGAGTAAGTCCACCCCCATTGAAGAGTTACCTTACTCAATCCAATGTAGTAAAATTCTTAAAAAAACTGTTTGGAGAGAAGAACATCGAGGCGGCGCTGCACAGGATAGACCGACTCACGCAAGATGAGGCCCGTACTACCGCAGCGGAGATTTTCAAACTGATTCACGGTCTCGTCCAGAATGTGAACGAAGTCATGGATAGTGAGTAAATGCATTCATCTCATCACCCACTGTCCATTGAGCACCCTTCTCTAGGTGGCGAACAATCTGTCGATGGTATCCGGCAAGCTCTGGGTATGTTCTGTAACAACAACTAGTTCTATCTCTGACTGAGCGTTAGAGATCCTACATAAAATGGCGAGCAACAAGAACAAGTCTAAACGTCGGTTACTTTCTGGTCTTGCTACTGCGGACATGCAGTACTCAAATGGCGTGGCAGGTGACAAATTACAACGAGATATCCGAAATTGGCTCTCTCCCCCTGACTCTTGGAAAAATCACCATACTGCCTGTGAATTTCACCACGAAGGGACCGCAGCCTGGTTCCTGGAGGGTGAGGCGTTTTCAGAATGGAAATCATCAGGACCGAGTTCCTTGTTGTGGATGCATGGGAAACGTGAGTGGTCGTTTGGCGCTTACTTTTTCACAGATATTGATAATTTTCCTCCCTCGTAGTAGGCGCAGGAAAGAGCGTTCTTTGGTACGTGAAACTTCCGATATCATTTCTCGAGAACTTATGGTTTCGACCAGTTCCACGATCATCCAGGAGATCGAGGCAATGCGAAAATGCGGGCTTGCATCACTCGCGTTCTATTATTATGACTTTCGGGATGAACAAAAGGACCTGCGCGGGCTTCTCACTTCCATTCTGTTCCAGCTTTGCGACCAGTCGGACTCCTACCACGATATCCTTTCCTCTTTCTATTCCACACATCGTCATGGCGCAGGAAGTCCCAGCGATGTTGAACTCACCGAGTGTTTGAAGAACCTGTTGAAACTCTTAGGACAAGCTCCGGTTTATTTGGTTGTCGATGCATTGGATGAATGTCCAATTACACTTGATGTGAAGACCCCCCGCGGCAAAGTCCTAAAGTTTCTAGAGGATCTCGTTGATTCAAAACTCGCGAACCTGCGTATATGCGTTACAAGCCGCCCCGAGGCCGACATCAAGATTGTCCTTGAACCCTTGATTTTCCGTTCTATATCCATACACGACGAGGATGGACAAATGAGGGATATCGAGACCTATATCAAGTCCACTGTCAATTCACACAAAGACATGCGAAGATGGAAGCCGGAACACAAGCAGCTTGTCATCGACGCCTTGACCGCGCGAGCTGATGGAATGTAATGCAATAAAATCTCATTTCGCCACAATTCTCACTGACGCCCCTACTATAGGTTCAGATGGGTGTATTGCCAACTCGGCTACCTGGGTAGCTGCCTCCCAGGACGTATCCGACGTGCTCTGGACGAATTGCCAGAAACGCTCGACGAGACATATGAACGGACGTTGCGAAGGATTCAGCGGACGAATTGGGAATATGCCCGACGGCTGTTCCAATGTGTCTCGGTGGCTAAACGCCCGCTCAGTCCGGAGGAGCTGGCCGAATTTCTGGCGTTTGAGCTTCATGGACGACCAATTCCGAAATTCTGCGAGGATTTTCGCCCGGAAGACCCATTAAAAGCGGTGCTGTCGACATGCTCCACATTGCTTGCACTTGTCAATATCGACGATTCGCCAGTTATACAATTTTCCCACTTTTCGGTCAAAGAGTTCTTGATGTCCACCCATTTTTCCGAAAAGCCCGACATCATGTTGAACCGCTTTCACGTTTCTTTGACACCCGCCCATACGTTTGTCGCACAAGCATGTCTTGAAATTCTACTTCATCTGGATGAAAATGTCACCGAAGTCGTCCTGAAGAAATTTACTCTCGCAGAATATGCAGCGGAGCACTGGGTCGAGCATGCCCGTTTTGGGGGTGTGTCTAAAAATGTCGAAGAAGGGATGAAACAGCTGTTTGATCCAAGCAAATCACATCTTGCCGTTTGGGTCTGGATACGTGACCCAATTCGCCGGACACGACGCAAAAGACGCGATAGGCCGCCACCACCCCCCCGAAGCGCATTACATTACGCAGCCTTTTGTGGCTTTCCCTCCGTTATACAGTTTTTAGTCACCACACACACCAGAGATGTGAATTCACAGGACCCTGATGACAAGTCTACCCCATTACACCTTGCGCTCGAAAGGGGACACGCAGAAGTCACCCGTTTACTCGTCGGTTATGGTGCGAACTTGAAAGCCCGGGATGATGACGGGTGGACCCCGTTGCACTTCGCGGTGCAGGGAAGTGTGGACCTGGTACGCTTTCTGATCGAGCACGGTGCGGACGCGAAAGCCCAGGATGAGGATGGGTCGACTATGCTGCATTTCGCGGTGCAGAGGGGAAACCTGGACATCACACGCCTTCTGGTCGAGCAGGGTGCAGACCCAACAGCAGAGGACGATGACGGGTTGACACCATTACAGTTGGCGGTACAGGATGGAAGCGTGAATCTAGCGCGTTTTCTCGTCATCGAGCACGGTGCGGACGTAACAGTGAAGGATGAAGATGGGTCGACTCTGTTACATTTGGCTGTGATGAAGGGAAGTGTGGACCTGGCGCGCTTACTCATCGAGCACGGGGCGGATGCCACGATAAAGAATAACCGGGGGTCAACCCCATTGCATTGGGCTGTGCAGAAGGGAAGCGTAGATCTCACACGGTTTCTCATCAAACATGGCGTGAACGCAGCTGCCCGGGACCATGACGAGTCGACACCGTTGCACTTGGCAGTGAAGAGTAGACGCGTCGATCTGGCACGCTTACTTCTCGAGCATAGTGCGGACGCAACAGTACAGGACAAGAACGGCTTGACCCCGTTGCATTTGGCAGTGCGGGACGGAAGCGTAGATTTGGCGTGCCTACTCGTCGAGTATGGTGCAGACACGACGGCAATGACATACCGCGGGTCAACACCGTTGTCCCTGGCAGTGAAGAACGAAAGTGTGGAACTAACACGCTTACTCGTCGAACATGGCGCGTCCACGACAGTCCAGGACGAGGTCGGGTCGACGTTGTTGCATTTGGCTGTGCAGAAGGAATGGGTGGATCTGGCCCGCCTGCTTGTCGAACGTGGCGCGAACGCGACAGCCAAGGACAGTCGCGGGTCGATGCCGTTGCACCTAGCGGTGAAGAACGGAAGCGTAGATCTTGTGCGCTTGCTCGTAGAGCATGGCGCAGATACAACAGCCCGGGATAATGACAGATTGACTCCACTGCATTTGGCGGTGAAAGATGGACAAATTGATCTTACACGTGTACTCGTCGAGTGCTGCGTAAACGTAGCAGTCCGGGGCCATGACGTGCCAAGTCTGTTGCATATGGCAGTGCAGAACGGATGCGTGGATCTGGTACGCTTGCTTCTAGAGCATGGTGTGGACCCAACAGTCCAGGACCATAACGGGACAACTCCGTTACATCTGGCGGCGCAGAACGGACGCGTGGACCTGGCCCGCTTGCTTCTAGAGCATGGTGTGGACCCATCAGCCCAGGACAATACCATGGCAACACCATTCCATTTGGCGGCGCAGAAGGGAAGCGTGGATCTGGCACGCTTCCTCATAGAGCATGGTGTGGACATAACAGCCCGAAACCGTTACGAGGCAACTCCGTTGCATTTGGCGGCGCAGAACGGATGCGTGGATCTGGTACGCTTGCTTTTAGAGCATGGTGTGGACCCAACAGCCCAGGACCATGACAAGGAGACTCCGTTGCATTTGGCAGCGCAGAACGGATGCGTGGATCTGGTACGCTTGCTTCTAGAGCATGGTGTGGACCCAACAGCCCGGGACCGTTACGACTCAACTCCGTTGTATTTGGCAGTGCATAGTAACGGATGCGTAGACCTGGTACGCTTGCTTCTAGAGCATAGTGCGGACCTAACAGCCCGGGACCATAATGGGGCAACTCTGTTGCATTTGGCGGTGCAGAAGGGAAGGGCGGATCTGGTACGTTTGCTTGTGGAGCGTGGTGTGGACCCAATAGCCGAGGACGATGGCGGGGCAACTCCGTTGAATTTAGCGGTGCGGGAGGGGAGACTGGAAATGATACGCATTCTTACTGGTGCGCAGTAGAAGCATGGTAGTCCCCACCCCATTAGAGATCATGGCTTTCTGAGGTATAGTAACTGATCACCTCGTTGGACGTGATGTGGCTAAAATAGCACTCCCGGGCTAGGTACGAAGCTGGCAGCCGACACGGTGGCATTAGTAGGATGATGTTATCTATTGTACAGTTACCGTCAACCCTGCTGTAATAGGCACAAATTCTGTCGTATGAGGTCGTGGCTGAGATGATAGGAACAAACGTTGCGTGTAGTGTTGTCACTTGCCGATAAAGCTGTATGAACAGCACATCAGACATCATTTGACCCCAGATTAGGGTGGTGCTCCGGCATTAGTGGAGTGATCATTGTGTCTGCATTGCGAATGTCCTTAGAGGCACCACGAAAAGCTCACGGTACCCACGAACGCGCATTCGACAATATAAAAAACAAAACATCTTAATCCTCCAACCGAATACCACCATCTGCGTGTGCCCAGATACGTGGCCGAGCCAAGACAATCCATGGTCTAGGTCCAAAATCCTCTAGCAGGTTTTTGTCCCCATGGTCGTTGCCTCCGGCGTGTGCCCCGCCGAGCTAGCGATAGCCACTTCTCGGGTCTATCAGCCGTCCTTGGGCGATTGAACAAGGTCGTCGCGCCTGGCTTCCTGGGACAAGTGATCGTGCTGGCCCGACGGTTCGCTGCAAGTTTGGTTGCTCTCGCGGGGGTTCTCTTCTTCTACTAACTCCGAGCTAAGCAGAACTCCGCCACGCCACCTCGTCGTGCCTATAACTGTCGTCTGACGGGCCATAATAATTCATGTATCCAATCACATCGCCCTGGAGTCCCTAATCTTATCCCTTGTCCAATTTGCGAAGAATCCCGCATAGCAATGAGGTCGACCTCGGGGTAAGCGTTTGGAAGGGCTGCATGAAACAAAAATGACAAGAGCCACTGGTCGTAACGTGAGGTAGGAAAAATAGGTCGGTAAATAATCCAGAATGTGGCCCAGGTTCGGCCGACTCCGATTTTGTGTTTCACTAAGGCAGAGCCGCCAACGATTGCCAGTTGATGCGCGCGGCGCACGAAGCAGACTGTCTATCTGTAATGGCGATGGAGGCGACAGCTGACTGTCCTCCTTAATCAACTTGCCGAATATCCTGTTCGGACCGATGGTTGGAATCTAGTAGATATCTAGGCCCGTAATGGATGGGATGAATGGGGATGCGATGGTCATTCTCCAGGAGACAGGGTGGGTGGAGGAAACGGGCGGTTGGATCCCATCCATACTCGCAGTCCGGGGTGTATATTGTTGAGGGAGATTACGGTACTCATCGACGCCGGGTGAAATGGTGGAGGGAAGGGGTTGGGTGGGAGAGAGCCAAATACTTCAACTTGTTCCCGTATGGCCAGTCCTGGAACCAAAAGGTTGGGTTTCTAGAACCTTGATGCTTTGGCATCGGCCCTAGCATCTAATGATCACAATCGGCCATGCCGTTACGTGCGCGGAGATAATGAATGGGAGTCGTCACCTACGGGACGAAATCGAGGCGACGTCCGGTAGGTTGAAAGCGGACTTCTTGGTCCTGGGAAGACAAGGTGTGCAGAGTGGATGCGATCGCAGTCTCGAGATTGAAGCAGAAGGCGCTGAAACCGTAGAACCGATGAGTGACTTAACTGGGCAGATGGAAATCGTGGGGCAACGAACAAATGAGAAAAAGGTAAGTATGGATACTAGGGCCAGTATCACCAGGACGTACATGATTATTTGTTTTCCTCTCCCTCCTCTCGATGACATATCCCTCCGAATCTAAGGTGCTGCGGTGAAAAAAAAAGAGCGTAGGGCTGGCAAATTGTCGGAACGCTGGCCGACGTTGGCGTGTAGGGAAAGAAATCCCGCACTGGTTTTTCCTACGGCGGAACTGCCAAAAAATTGTCCAGGTGAAACGTGCCACATGCGAGGGGGACCATTTGCCCACGATGACACGGGGGCCAAAGGTAATGGAGATGTAGACTGGAGATGTAGACTGGATATCCATCTTGGAGAACTTGCTGAAATTTTGCTCTCGGTCACCGGTTGGAATCGAGTCGATACCTGGGCGTGTTATGGGCCCACAGAGTCCATGCCTTTAGAAGGAAACGAGAGCTGGCGAAGCGGGGGTATGCATACCATATGGGCTTACAAGACGAAGCGGTAAATGTCGAGCGTAATTGTGGTGCTCTTCGATGCAGGTTCGTGTCCCCGAGGCGGAATCTGGACAACAGGGATATGCCGTTGAGGTCGATTTTCTCAACGGGTTCGAGTTCAGGTGGGCGAGTCGGAGAATCTTGAGGTTGCGTCTCTGGAATCTTGCCGGCTTGGCGTCGGTCCTGACATCAGGTTGGCCTGGCGGGAAGACATAGTGGGGGTGAGCGGGGAAGGAGTGAAAGGGGTGACAAGGAATAGCCCGAGCACATGGAGAGGTCCGACTGATTTGGTGTGGCTAAGAGTGCCGTCTTCTTGGCATTTGGGAAGAGGGAGAAACGTGTCATGAAGCTTGTACGATCGCGGCCACGACGTTGTGGTGGGAACGAGCCGAGCTTGGGGTCCGTTGAGGGTGGAGGGTATATACCGACGGGCAAGTGCGTGTAGAAGGTGGGCAAGGAAAGGTAGAGGGATGATACAGTCATGTGTCACCAAGACACAGATGATGGTTCGTCCTCAAGCGATGAGGATGTGAATGAGATGGGAGCGCAATAAGCGCGAGGGAGAAGGACGGCAGACAATACTGGAGTGGGGACACCCACTCGCTCATGCTCCTGATATTCTGCGGGGCGACGGTAATATAAGGAGACGTTGCGCGGATAGTACTGATAAGGGACTCCGAACTTTGTCATACGGGCCCGTGCACGTTGTATCGTATTTGTCCTATCGTACATAATCTCAACACTCCCCCTCAAATAGATGCAAGTCCCATTTCCGCGATGTGTTTCGTATGCTTTGGGCGCGGGAGCGCCTTTGTCAACACATCTGCGGTTTGCTCGGGATCGCGGCAGCTTTCTACATTTATGACATTATCTTGTACCATTTGGCGTATCCAGTGCCAGCGAAGATCGATATGTTTGGAGCGCTGATGGAGTTGAGGGTTTCTTGCCATCGCTAAAGACCCCTCATTATCGCCATAAAGTTTTGTAGGTGTGTTGGATGAAAGTAAGCCAAGCTTGGTGTGTAAATTTCGCAACCAACAAGCTTCGCGTGCAGCCTCAGAAAGAGCAACATATTCGGCTTCTGTTGAGGACTGCGCTTGTATGGCTTGCTTCTTTGAACTCCAAGTAATTGCTCCGTTACTGGCAATAAATACATATCTGGACATTGATTTTCGCTTGTCCGAATTCATATAAGCTGCATCCGCGAATCCAAAGAAGAGTTCTTGTTGATGGGGAAGTGCTTTGTATATGATACTGTGAGATCTCGTACCCGATAAATATCAGAGAATGCGTTTGAGGGCAGTGACATGTTGGAGACTTGGATTGGCAGTATATGATCCCAATCGGTTCACTGCATATGTCAAGGGGGGTCAAATTTTAAAAAAAAGGACCAGGGGTTGTTTTTTCTCAAATTGACTTATGTGCTGGGACTAACTAAGTATGTAAGCGGGCGCCTATCTATATATGGTAATGGCATTTCTATATATGGATGATACATTCTCACGCTCCAACCAGATAACAGCATGCAGCAGTTCAAGACACGCATGACTTTCAGCACAGGGAACAGTGACTTAATCAGTTGGGGTTCGTTTTTGCACTGCAGGAGCATCTTTAACTATACTAGTGCTAGTTAGGACTCAAGAGGCATTTTTGGGACTGCCCAGAACACCATCGTTCTGAGTCAAAGCTGTCTGGCTTGATCAACATCTGCTTTTATTACAATCATAAATTTGAACGTATTTGTACATGAATGGACCAAATTCTTAATTACAATAGCAATAAAAGTACAAGATTGACCAGAGAAAAGCTGGAAATCACTCCTCCCAGGAGATCATGGCAGCCCTGTAGACCTCAACAGTCTTGGGCCTGTATGCACGGTCGCGGAAGGACACGCAAGCCATACTGCGCACCGTGGAGCAGTGTGAGCGTGATGAGGAACAGTCGAACCCTCGGGCACCGACGTGCATGAACGAGGGGGAGCGCTGTTGCTCGCGGGCGCTGCACCAGCCCCGACTGAGAGCACCATCAGCATCAAACCCGCTGGCAAGGCTGAAAAAGCTGTCACCACTAAGCCTGAGGCATCAGTACCCTGGGCACAAGACAAAGCCAGGCGCAAAGTTGAGATGCCCCCAAGAGAAGGTGAGGGAGGGCCTGACGCGCTGCCACTGCAGGGTGAGCGCATGGTCAAGGCAACAATGCCACAAGGTGAGGCCAGCCGCTAAGTCGAGATGCCATTGAGAAAGGGTGCAAGCGCAAAATGCACCAAGGTGCCGCTACCAGAGGGCAAGCGCAAATGCGGTGCGACACTGCAAGGCGTGGCCAAATGCAAAGTCGAGAGGCTGCCGCGAGGGGGCAAGCACAAAGCCTCCAAGCCACCACCTGAGGTGCTGCCGCAGAGGGGCAAGCGCAACCCAGAGGTGCTGTCACACAAGCGCAAACTCGAATGCCCCGAGGTGCCACCACAAAGGGGCAGGCGCGAACCCGAGGCACTACTGCCAGATGGCAAGCACGAACGTGGCATGACGCTGCAAGGCAATCTGAACAAGGCCAAACGTGAGCCTGATCAGCTGCCATGAAAGCTGTCATATGAAATTGTCCTGTCCACTTGGGGGGGACCAGGCCCTTGGGATCCAGGAAGGGGGCTGACTGGAAAGCACATCGTCAAGTCAAAAGGGCCTGTTGAGGCCATGGACATCGCAGCGAGAATCGGCGCCCCACAACAAAACGTCGCAGCGGGCATCATCGCCCACAAAACTCAGGCTGTGCAGAAGTCAAGTCAGTCTGCCAGCACTGTCCCAAGGAGCCAGCCATGCACCTTTACCCCTATTCCATCATCCCATCCCGCCATCATCAAGTCTACCTGCTTTTCATATCGAGGCCCATCGAGAGGGCGCAGCGTCGTCCCAGAAGATGCAGAGTTAGAAACGTTGCCAGTGCAAAGCGTCGCAACGCGGCCATTTGGTCACCATCACACCTGACTCACACGCTGTCACATGCGTCTGCCATGATGTGGCATATTTTCAGTGCTTTTGACTTCAGATTTCCGTATTTGGGGGGGTCAAATTTTCTCATAATGCAGTTGGGGGACGGACTAACTACCTAACCCCCTATCCGGGATCCACGGTCCGGGCCCCCCTTGGCATATGTAATATCAGGGCACGTTGCATTTGCAATATATTGAAGCTCTCTGAGCAATCTTGCGAATGAGTTGCTTCGGCTTCTGAAGTTGCCTTCGGGATTTGGCTCCAGTGGGATGTTTGGATCTAGAGGAGTGCTCACAGAATTTGATCGCCCAAGACCTTCTTTTATCAAAATAGATTCGATGTATTTGCTAGAAGATATTGCGATTGCATCAGGAGTCCTCATTATTTCAATTCCAACGATCTTGGAAGGCTTGCCAAGATCTGTAATCTCCCATTCTGCTTCAATATCAGCTTTTGCTTTATCTTTTAGCTTGATCGTTGTTGCAAATAAGAGCATGTCATCGACCCATACGGTTATGATGACGAAATCCTTGCTGACGCGATAGATGTAAACACAATGGTCTGATTGCAAATGCACATAGCCTTGTTTCCGCATTTTGGTGTCCATTTCGATATTCCACTCCCGGCCCGCCTGCTTCAGGCTATATAGCGACTTCACCAATAGGCATATATGCCCGGTGCCGTCCTCGAAACCTTCCGGTTGCTGCATGTATACGCACTCTTTTAGGATGCTGTTCAAATATGCGCCTTTGATATCTATTTGGTGCATGTACAGTTTGTGTGTTGCTGCGATAGCAAGAAGTGCTTGAATACTCTTGAGTCTGACAACCAGGGAATGAGTTTCAAGATAATTGTATCCTGGTCTCTGTGCGTAGCCCTTCGCAACTAGTCTGGCCTTGTACTTTATGAGCTGGCCCTCCTTGTCACGTTTCTTGACATACACCCACTTGTTGCCGATTGGGACAACATCCGGAGGTTTCTCTACATGTCTCCAGGTTCCCATGCGTTTAAGCTGGTCTAGCTCTGTCTGCATGGCACGTTCCCAATCTAGCCATTCTGGGGATGCCTTGGCTTCGCTTATATTTTTGCAATCATCATCTGGGAGTACCATGAATGCTTCTTCCTTCGCAACGGAAGCAATTCCTGCTTCTTCTTCGTCGGGGAATGGATCATTGAGGTACTTATAATCAAGTAATATACCTCGCATTCTCCTTGGTTCCCTAGGATCGATGTTGGACTCAGCAGTTCGCTTTTGCGGGATGGTTGTTTGGTTTTTGGCTCCGCTGCATGTGCTACTATCCACCTCTCCCTTACACAGAGGGGAGTTCTCCCCCTGATCCTCAGGAGGGTTTTCAATAATGATGTCTTCTGGTGGAGTTGGTTCCGAAAGCATCAAGAAACGGAAGTTCCTCGAAAGTAAGATGTTCTTTGTCGCAGCATTGTAGTATTTGATTGCTTTCGATCCGTCATCATAGCCAACATATGCACAACATTGGGACTTAGGCAACATTTTCTTTTGGATGGATTGCCCCTGCAAGAGCACCCAAATGGGCGCACCGAATTCGTGTAAGTGGGAAACGTTTGGTTTTTTTCCAGTCCATCCCTGATAAGGTGTCGCGGCAGGTTTCGCACTGGTGTATGATAAATTCCGAAGATACGTGGCATGTGTCACAGCCAGTTCCCACAAGAATAAGGGAAGTTTTGAATCCGTTAGCATAGCACATGCAAGTTTGACCAAAGTGCGATTCATCCGCTCTGCGACTCCATTCTAGGAAGGTGAATATGGGGTGGTAAGCTGGAGTTCGATGCCATTTGCATCACACCAACTTATGAGTTCGCCTTTGACGAATTCCGAGCCTCTGTCCATCTGTATGGCGTGCGGTGTTTTGTTCCATGTGTTAAGGTGTGTCATGTATTCGATGACCTTTTGTGCAGCCTTACTTTTGTTCTTCAGGAATTCCACCGTTGTGTGATGTGTAGCATCATCGACTATGAGCAAGTAGTATCAATTGCCATTTATAGATGCAGTGTCATACTTGCCCCAAAGGTCTATATGCGTCAATTGGCCTGGATCAGTCTCTTGAATAGTAGCTGGTCCATATGGCGCCTTGGACAACTTCGCTTCTATGCATGGCATGCAGTTGGGCTTAGGTGAATGAACATTGATCTCAAATCCGTCAACCAAGCCCAAGTCAAGAAGCTTCCAAAGTCCGGAATAACCAACGTGTCCGTAACATCGGTGCCAGGTCTCCCAGGTGGGCGCGGAGGTGCTAGCGACAAACGTGAATTCGCTTTGTGTAGGAGGCGCAAGGGTAAATTTCATCTTGTATAACTTATTTGTCACTTTGTTACCTCTTGCAATAGCAGTCCCTTCGTTTGTAATAAGAAGGAGCTTTCCAAAGTGTCCATAAAAATGCCTCCCGACCTCCTCCCAACTTCCGAGGGAGAATAAATTGTTTTTATTCGTTGGCACGTGCAGGACATTATTCAACTGCAACGTGTGGAGATATCCATCACACTTGGAATGGAGATGGATGGTCCCCCTTCCGATAGCATGGGCTCTCTTTCTGCCTACCCCCACAATTGGAATTAGGGGTATTGGCATGTACTGGGAGAATGCATCGCGTCGATGGGTGATATGCAAGGTCGTTCCCGAATCAGCCAGCCACTCATAATAGCCAACTTGTTCATCGATTTTGCAGGGATCATCGTAAGACTTATTCATATTGTAGTACTCGCCATTGCAATCCTCCCCGACATATGATTCCTCAATTGCACCATTTACCACAACATAGCGGCCCACAACGGTGTTATTGGTTTGTGGGTCATTAGATGACCCAGCATCAGCATTATTTTCTGCATTTTGCGCCTTGCGTTTAGCCTTTTTGTTGGAACTGGAGTTCCAACTTGTTCGATTGTTCAACTTTTGTTCCTGGTCTCACCCGGACATTCGTTATGATTGTGGCCAAACTTTCCACAATCGCGACACTTGTTTTGCCCAAGGAAATGGCACTTTGATGTGAAGTGCCCATCATGCTGGCATTGACCACAATGTTTCTTCACGCGTAAGGTACGATTTTTGTTAGGGGGATTGCTAATACGACTAGCAAGAGAGGATTTATTTGAAGTTTGAGAATTGCTGGCTTGCTGAGAAGCGACAAGCTCTTTGTTTTTACAAGATTCATTCAATTTGTATTCTTGTTTAATAATGCTGATCAGTTGCTGGCTGTCGACACATTTCTTGGGATCGGAATCAGATTCGTCGATCCGTCCCTGGACATATGGATTTGTGATTGAGTTCCAAGATCATGGCAATGATGCCGCGATAATGTGTTTGAAGAGTGCATCCGAAAGCAGTTTGTTTTGCTTGCCAAAAAGGGTGAGCTCATCCCACTGATGTTTGAGCTTTGTAAGATGCTCGGGGATGTCGGCGCCTTCCGGAGCCTTCATTGCAAATAAATTGCTAAGTTGATCCGTGAAAACAAGGTAACTTGTGTTCTCATAGATCAATTTGAGATTTGTCCACATTTGGTGTGCCGTCGCACACTTGTGCGTGTGCATCTTCTTATTGTCGACGATATTTTTATTGATAAGCATCTTCGTATATGTATCGTTTTGACACCAATTCATCGCGCTTTCAGCATATAGCACATCATCGGGGCATGGGATCGTGCCCTCAACATATCCAATCGTTTTCATGAAATTGAAGATGAGATATATGTCTTGTGCCCATGATGACCAATTATTTGCCTTACTATCCAAAGGCTTTTCGACTTTCGTGTTTCCATTGCCTTTGGCAAAGTTTAAAGGCTTTATATTGGGATCTCCAGTGGCTGGAGTCGGAGCAGATGTAGGGGCATTACTACCCGATTGCTGTGACCCAGCACTCACTGCACCTTGGGCAGTTGACATTCTTCAGAGGATAGGGGGGATAGGGGCTATTGCCTCCTCGTATATTGTGATGGTTTTGTCTCAGTGAATTGGTGATGATAGAAGTGCTATGGGTGCAGGGCCCATAACCTCAAGCGATGAGGATGTGAATGAGATGGGAGCACAATAAGCACGAGGGAGAAGGACGGCAGACAATACCGGAGTGGGGACACCCACTCGCTCATGCTCCTGATATTCTGCGGGGCGACGGTAATATAAGGAGACGTTGTGCGGATAGTACTGATAAGGGACTCCGAACTTTGTCATATGGGCCCGTGCACGTTGTATCATATTTGTCCTATCGTACATAATCTCAACACATCCTCAGTCTGTCCTCTTGGTAGTGAGTGAGTGGTGAGTGACACCTTCCACAACCATTACAACCCTCAGATTTTGGCATGTCTTTGCTTATACAGTGCTGGACAGCAAAAGTTGACAAGTTTCCTAGTGCCGGAACTAGAACTTTTTTGGAAAAATAGAGTTTGGAATCATGATCAGGGAGGCTGAAAATGTCCAAAAACACCCTTTACAGACCTTCCCATGTATTTTTTGGGGTGGCCAACTATTGGGGTCAGGGTTTCAACATAATATCTGGAATCTATTGACATCATTGCTTCTGGACTGACCCTCCAGTGCAATTTCTGCTTCCAGATGGCATGGTAAGCAGTCATGAATCACCAAGACTTGTTGAAAAATTGTCGGATCACCAGGCACTTATCAAGACTCTCACGCACAACCCACTTTGCCACATCAAGATGGTCTTTTCTGTACCATTGTTTGCACCATCCCCAGTACTGTATCCAGTAGTTATCCAATGTATGGAAATAAATTAGATGAATAAACCATTTTAATGGGATTCAACTTGCAGTGGAATTTCAGGAGGAACATACAATGGTGTCCCCTGGCTTTGATTTTTCATTCTCACGCATTATCTGTTTAACTTATCAGTTATCAGTGTTTTTTTGATATTTTTGTGCCTGTTGTCATGTCACATGGGAGCACCAGACTCATTATCACGTGGTTTCTCCCACTCTTATCATATAGTTTTCACCCTTTCTGACATTGGCATTGAATTCATAAGGGCAAATGGGGTTGATTCATATACTATTGGGAATTATCCCGACATGTGCCCAAGGGCATCCCCAAGTACTTAGTAACGATGCCCCATATATGTAGTATCTGTGTTGATATATAGTCCTCATGACCCAATGTCAGACCACAGGAGAGTGGGACTTCCCGCTCCATTACCCCGTGTGCTCACTTATACATTCACACATGCTATCCTCTTCTCATAAGAAGAGGTTATGGGCCCTGGGCGGCTCTAACTACCCTCAGAATCTAACTATCAAAACCAAACATCATATTAGTGTTCAAGCACGAACCAGTGTGTTAAACCCCTATCACCTTGTAACCACCTACCCCTATAAAAATGGACAATGGTTACATTCCTGAGCCTGTTTACCAGGCAACTATAGCAGATGAAGATCTTAGAGGTGCTGGGGGCGACAACCTTATCAATGACCCTGTAACAACGGGATACGTGCTGGGCTTGCAAATGCCCGAATCCAGATGCCCCTCCCGATCCGACCAACGCCACAGGACCGCTGCCCTCCTCTCTCCCTTGTTATCGCGCGCTTGTTCTCAGGGAGGACCCCTTTTATTAGTGCTAAGGACAATTAGTATAGATTGTAAATAGCTAGCAGTTGAACTATAAAAGCCAGCGCGCAGCAACATGAGCAGGAGGTTAGCAACACCTCAGCCATGCTGCTTAGCGTCACGTTTCCCCCTCTTTTGATTCCCTGCACTTGTGTTTAGTCCATCGCATTTATCATTCACACACACACTCTCTCTCTCTTTCTCTCTGTCTCCCTCTTTCCCCTTTCGCAGCGGTAGAGCGACTAACAATCGTGGTCTGCTTTAGCTTTGCTCCATCGCACGCTCTTGGATCGAGTGTGCTTGGTTCTAACCACTCCTGCACCTTCCCTTTAGAACTCTCGCGTGGATGTTAAGTCCATCGTACAACCCTGATACCCTCGATCTCAATCCAGGACCTGCAGTGCCACAGACAGCGATGGCGGGAACACAGACTATTCAACAGCCATCACAGGCATCTGCTCCAGCCCCAGCCCCTCAGAACACATCTGCGCCTATAGCATCGCAAACCGCGGCGGCAGCACCACTTATTATGAAGGGAGGGGATTCTGGCATATCCAAAATTGAAGAGACTTTGGAGAACAAAAAGAATAATTGGACAACATGGTCTGAGTCAATGATGACACTGTTTGACTTGAATGACATAGTTGACTTCGTTGTGAGCTGAGTTCCATGCCCCGACAAAACACGCAACCCCGTTGGAGCAAAAAATTGGCGCTTCAACAATGCGTATGCAAAACTATGCATCGACAATAATACAGCTCTGTCCGAGAAAGTTCACACACAAGGATGTGTGATGGCCCACAAGATGTGGGAGAATCTCAAGTCGATATATGAAAGCACAGATTATATGGTCTATACCAACCAACTCAAGGCCACTCTGGAAATCAGGGCAACCGAGGGCACACATATCCCAGACCATCTGTCAAGGCTTAAAAAGAGCTGGGATAAGTTGACCCTTTTCAGTGACCACAATAAGCTCATGGGTGACGCGTTTTTCAAACATGTTATTGCGCAATCTCTCCCTAGGTCCTGGAATGCGTTTACTAACCCCTTTGTCCGAGGGCATGTGGATGAAGCAGACAAGGACCCAAAGAAATGCATAGATTCCCAGAAGCTTATCGGGATGATCAGACAAGAATATGAGCTGATAGAATCCCAAAAGAAACAAGATATGAAGGCCCAGAAGCAGAACAACAAGTCCAACTTGGCATTGGCTAACCGTCTGTCTGAGTCTTCAGGTAAAAGGAAGCAGGGTGCCTCCAAAAGTTCCTCAAGCTTGCACAAGAAGCTTCATTGCAATCATTGCGGGTGTGACAACCACAAAAAGAAAGACTGCAAGTACTTAGGCCAAAAGAAGTGCACGGATTGTGATCGCTTCCACAAGGGTGACAAGTGTTGGGTCCCTCAGGCCAGCAGTAGTAAGCATCTGTGGAGAGGCAAAGAAAAGGAGGGAGAGTCCTCCAACAAAAGGCAGAAGCAGTCACACAGCACGGAAGACGGTGCTGAGGCAAATAACACCACAATTCATGGAGCGTTCATCTCTTTACTGGCAGTGTCCATTTCAGGGACTGATGACGTTGACACAGGTGATGATGAGAACATTGAAATTTATCATTGCCAATGTGATTCGAAAGATCCAAATGAAACAGATTCAAAGGATTCGAAAAGTGTTAACGTATCATTTTTAAATGTAACAAGTAGTCCTGTAGTTCCCCCAAATGATGATTCATTTGAGTGGATTGCAGATTCAGCATCCACAGTCCATGTTACGAATTGGCGCGATGCATTCGCAACATATACTCCTGTGCCAGATATCAAAGTCACTGGCATTGGGAGAGTTCAAGTGTTTGCAGTGGGGAGGGGCACTGTATACTTAAATTCTGAATGCGATGGGAAGCAAAGCATCATATGTTTACAGAATGTTTTACATATCCCATGCAATCAAAACAATTTACTGTCGATAATTTGATGGGAAAAATCTCCTGGACAAAGTGCTCACTTTGAAGACCAGGAAGTTACATTAAATTCAGATTGAAATACCACAATCACAAAAGGGGACAGGAGAGATAGCAAGTTGTATCAAATTAAATTCACTATTGCATCTCTTCCTCCTGATAAGAATCCAATTTTGGATCTCATATGCTTTACTGTGCAATTAACAGTTCCTTGGGAGATTTGGCACAAAAGATTTGGCCACATTGCCTATTTAGGTCTTGAGAAACTCATGCGCCTCAGCCTTGTTGATGGCCTAAATATCGATTCACATTCACCCAAACCCAATTGTATTGCATGTACAGAGGCAAAACTTTCCGAAGCCCTGTATGGCCCTGCTATGGCTTGAGACACCAAAGTAGGTGAACTCACACATATCGATCTGTGGGGCAAATACAACAAGAGATCAATCAATGGCAATCAATATTATTTATTGCTCATCAATGATGCTGCATGACACATAACGATCAAGTTTCTAAAGACAAAGGATCAAGCCATGCAGAAAGTTAAACAATATATTGCATACCTCAAAGCTAGAGGTGCTAGCCCATGCACAATCTGAATGGACAGAGGAACTGAGTTTCTCAACGAAAATTTGAGAAGTTGGTGCCATTCAGAAGGCATCCAATTACAGATGACAGTGCTGTACTCACTGTCGCAGAATGGTGTCACTGAACAGATGAACTGAATGCTTGTAGAACTGGCACATGTGATGTTAGCAAATTTGCAGTTACCAGAGTTCCTTTGGGAACCCGCTGTTGCTCATGCTGTGTATCTCCGCAATATGTCGTATACATCATCGCCAAGATTGGGAAATCAAACTCCATACCAAGTTTGGTATGGTAGGAAACCAAATGTTGCCCATCTACTGTAAGGTGTGCCACACCGCTGCATGCAGAAGGTGCTTGCATATGGGGGTATTGGCTGATGCTGACTCGATCCCCGCTGTTAAGGCTTCAATGGGCCTTGATAGTATGACTTGTACTAAGAGTGAACTGGTGGCGAGTACTTTGAAGGAGTAGAAGTCTCTAGTGTTGCTAGAGATGACTCTGAGTGGCTTATGTAAGAAGTGGGAAAAGGGGAGGCACTTGGGGAGCTTTCAAGAATGTTGATATTGAGAATCAAGTCAAGCTTAGGGCTTGACTGTCGAAATACAGGGCGCTTATATACAGGCGGGGCCGCGCACAGGCCACAATCACTAAGGTAGGTACTTCTGGTCAAGAGGCGTCTGTCTGTATCGTATGAAGGTCCGCGGATGAGTGCTGCGGTCTGTATGAGTCGAACAATAGAGAATGAGCAAGAGTGAATGAAGGATCAGGGAATTGCCTAATCTATCCTTAACCAGGGAACAATGGTGGCGGGTCATTCCAAGAAGAGAAGCGTCATCATGATGCGATGATGACCACAAGGTTTGAGGCTGATCCGAGGAGATCTGATCTCTGCGTGCCCATTCTGGTCTAATGGGCATCTAGTGTAAGCAACTACCCTTTAAGGTAGTCCGTATTGATGGTGACCCAGTTAAGGGCCATGTCGGTATCCGTGTCGTCTGCAGAGCTCTGCGTGGATGAGGGTCTGTCTACGGATCCTCCTGGAGAGGTTGTTTGGTAGCCATGACTCTGGGGTGAGGTGCCAGCTATGGGCGATGAGGCTGAAGGGGTGATTGACTGGTAACTGCCTTCACAACTGGTACGTTGTCGTATGGGTGCTGAAGAGGGACTGGTGGGTGATAGGGAGTGCTTGCGGGACACAGGGCTGCTGGGTTGAGTAAGGTATTCCTCCCAGGGTGCGATAGGGGACTCTTCTGGAGACAAGGTGTATGTCTGTCCTCCAGGGACGTCAGGTTCATAGTGAGTGACTGGTTCTGGCTCTAAGGGCGGCGCGTCCTCCATAGGACTGTCTGGGTCTTCCAGTGGGTTCTCTACTGGGGGTGGCTCTTGGTACATCTCCATTAAGGAGTAGTCCCAACGATGGATGTTCCAGGGGATGGGGATGAGGGGCTCAACTGGTGGCTGATCAAGGGGTGACAATAGTTTGGATGGTTCACTGGGCGGTAGCGGTGGTAGGTCTGGTAGTGGTGATGGGTTCAATGGTAGTGGTCATTTGGCCATGGGTAGGGTGACAAGGAGGGGGTCCAACAAGGATGAGAAAAATTGGGGTGGATTATAACATGAGGCCCCTCCTAAGGGAATTGTTTCCACACGATTACGTGCCTTGGCTAGCTGAGCCCTGAGTTCCTTGTGGTAGTTAAGCGAGAAGTGTGCCCACTTGGCCTGACTGGGATTGGGCAGCGTAAGTCCTCTGCCTTTCAGCAGGTTGGTCATCATGAAGTAGAGCTGGGGGTGTATCCTGAGTAGATAGAGAGCTATGTCCTTGTTGAGTTTCCTGAAGTAAATGGCTAGTGTCCATGTCTCGAAGCATCCCAAGTTCTGCTTCCACTTGTTGTCCATAGCAACAAAATCCTTAACAACTAACTTGAGGATTTCTTTCTTGAGTTCTGCTTTAAGGTTCTGTGTTTTCTGCTTCGGTGATGGCAATGAGGACTTCCCGGTGGAGTAGTCTAGCATTAGTGTATTGGCTGGTAGTGTCGCTGTTTTCATTCTCTTCTTCTGGTTCTGTTTCTGTCTCTGCGTGCTGTTCACTTCCAGGATAAAGTCCAGTAGTACTGGCGGTGGGGTTGAGAGGACTTGGTTCCTCTGATGGGGCGTCTGGGTTAGTCGTGTATAAGGGCAGGTGTCCTGGTGACTCTGGTTCTGTGTGTGTTTCTGTGGGGGGTTGGAAGTGGAATGGGGGTCCGTGATGGTAGTAGTGCTGATGTCTGATTGAAGCGCTAAGGATCGGTTCTTTGCTGTCAACTGGGACATCAATTCCGTTGTGATTGATGACTGTTTCTTCTTCTCTGGGTTCCCAGTTGGTCCAGTGTAGTCTGATGGTGAAGTCATTTCTTCTGATGAAGGCAACAAATAGGTGTAGGTCGTTGACTTCCATGTGTACTCTGATGAGGGCGATGCCATTTTCCGTTCCAAGGGTGAAGATGGTAGACGTGGGGAATCCTGAGCTAGGTAGGTTCGGATGCTGTTCCATCAACTAGTGATGGTAGGGGCTGTAGTGTTCTGTACACGAGCTGGAGTGGAGGAGGGAGTGTTCAAAGGTGATATGGATGGCTCTCTGTAGCGATCCTGGTTTTCTGGCAGCTGGTATGAATTCTTTGAACCGGTATGGGTTGGGGTAGATAGCTGGGTCTCTGAAAAGCAAGCAAAAGAAGTAGAGGGACTGCTTGGAGGGATGGGAGTAATCTGGTCAGCAGGGCATGATGAGGGATATTCCTCCATTGTTTCCATGACTTTTAAGCAAGAGCGAATGGCTGCGGGGTGACTGGCGTAGAAGTCTGTGACAAGGTCTGCGGCATTCATGTCTGATTCATCGACCCATGAGTCATGAGAGGGCGAGTATCCTTTCCAGCGGACAAGGTATTGCTTCTTCTTTGTTCTCCCAAAGCGTCTTGATTGGAGTACTTGCTCTACTTCCCATTCTGGTTCTCCTTCTATGATGTCAGGTGGCGGTTCTATCCAGTTTGGGCCATGTGCTTCTGTTTCTCGATATGGCGTTAGTAATGACGCATGGAAGACATTGTGAATCTTCCAATGGCTTGGCAGTTCTATTTTGAATGCGGCATTTGATATGATGGCGACTACCTGAAAGGGTCTGTATCGCCTTGGTGATAACTTTGGGGTGACGTTGGCAGGCAAGTTTAGATTGGTTCCTTCTAGCCAGACTCTGTCTCCAATTGCAAATGGCTTGTATCTTGGTTTTAGCTTTATCCAGCTGTCTTGCGCTTTATGTTGGGCCTCTTGGGTGGCTTCTCTGGCTTCTTTGATATTGGTAAGATGTTTCTCTAGGGTGGGAATGTCGGTTGATCTGGTGGGCTGATGTATGTGTGGAGTATATCCAACAAGGAGGTCGAATGGGGCTTTCTTTGTAGTGGTGGATGGCCATGAGTTCTTCATGTACTGGGCTAGAGGTAGCCAGGTGTGCCAGTTGTTTTGCTGTGTTCCGCAGAACATCCTGAGGTACTGTTTGAGAGATTGGTTTGTTCGTTCACTGGCTCCATCTGTCTGGGGGTGGTAGGCTGTGCTGATATTTTGGCGGATGTCTAGGAGGCGGCATAGATCCTTTCCAAAGCGTGAGGTGAACCAGGGATCTCAGTCTGAGATTATCTTCTTGGGTAGGCCATAATGTGGCAGGACGTGTGTCAAGTAGAGTTGCATGACTCCTTCAGAGTCTATAGTCTCTTTGCAAGGCAAGAACATTGAGGCTTTGGTACAATCAGTGTCTGTGATTGTCAGGATAGTGTCATAGCCTCCAGAGGGCGGTAGTTTTGTGATGAAATCCATGGCAATAGTCTCAAAAGGACAAGCATTTTTGACTGGAGTAATTGGCAACAAGGGGGGATGGCTAGGATGAGTGTTTACTTTGTTCATTTGACAGGTTGTGCATCCTCAGATGTACTCAGTAATGAAGGCTTTCATGTTGGGCCACCAGTAGTATAGCGAAATTAATTGGAGTGTTTTTGAAATTCCAGGGTGGCCAGCAGTTAATTGGTCATGAAAAAGGGATGTTACTCCCCTCCTAGGGGTATTGTCTGCCACGACAACTAAGGTGTTCCCATGGTACCAGTGGGTTCCGTCTGCTAGGGTGATTTGTTTGAATGCTTTGACCCATTGCTTGAGTTTCTTCTGATCTTGGTACTGTGCCAATTTGACTTTACTGTCCAGTGTGCTTTCTAGCATGTCCCAATCTATAACTTGGATGTTTTCGTTCTCTCCATCAGGCCGCCCATTTCCGGGGTAGCTCCCGTCCATGGAGGTACTGCAAATACTTGTATGGTGATCACAAAAATATTTGCTGGGCCATACAGTGACGTCTTCATTTTCTGGGTTGCTGCCATCATCATGGTCTTCACGTCTTGATAGACCGTCTGCTCGATTTGAGGCTCCTGGCTTATATTCCAGGATGTTCTCATTCTGGTAGGTATCCGGCAACTCTTGGTCCAATTTTCCTGGGGTTGCGATAGTAGCAAAGGTTTGCATGGTCGGTATAGACTAGTACTGGCTTCTCAGTACCCTTGAGGAGGTAGTCCCAATTCCTGAGGCTGTGCATGATGGCCAGGAATTCTCTGTTGTATATGGGGTAATTTTGCTCTGTGCTGGTGAATTTCTGGGAGTGGAAACCACAGGGGTGCCATGGTCCTGGCTTTTCTGTGCTGTCAGGTCATGTGATAGGTGGTCCTCTTTGATAGAGTATGGCTCCGGTTGCTATCTGTGAAGCGTCGACTTCCAGCTCGAATTGTTTGCTGGGATCTGGGCGAATGAGTACTGGTGCGCTAGTGATGCGCTTCTTGAGTTCTCTAACTGCAGCTATGCAGTCCGGTGTCCATTCAAATGGGACATCCTTTCCGAAGAGTCGGGTAATGGGGGCTGTGATGGAGGAAAATCCGGCAATAAACATGCGGTGGTATCCCAAGACTCCTATGAATGAGCGGGCTCCTTTGAGGGTTGTGATGTTCTCTGGCCAGTCTGCTATTCCGGCGATTTTGGCTGGGTCAACTGTTGCACCATCCTTGGTGAGGCGTACTCCTAGGAAGTCCATGGTAGGCTTCATAAAAATTGATTTACTGAGCTTGAGGTGTAGTCCGTTCTTGGCTAGCAGGTCAAAGGCATAGTGGAGGATTTCGATGTGTAATTTGATGTCTTTGAGCTTGGTTCCTAGTCCACAGTCGTCCATATAGCTTCTGAATATCTTCCTGATGTTGTGGACTCCTTTCTTCTCGAAGTGTTCATATAGGTCTTCTAGCATGAGGTTCATAAACCTCTGAAATGTTGGCGGTGAGTTGCTCATTCCAAAGAACATGACTTTGGGCTCAAATAGCCCACAGCGGGTTTTGAAGGCAGCTTTCCATTCATCTCCTTCACATATGCGAATATTGTTGTAGCCCCAGCGTATGTCGAATTTGCTGAACAGCTCCATCCCTTGGAGGTCTTCAATACATTGGGCAAGGTTAGGAAGGGGGGTGATATCTTTCTTGGTAACTGCGTTGAGTGGACGGTAGTCGATGATGTAGCATTTCTCTTTGCTGTCCTTTGTAGGGACCATGAATGTGCTGAATCCGTAGGGTGATTTGGATGGGACGATGTATCCCTTGGCTAGGTTCTCGTCGAGGAACTGGTTTTCTGCCTCTTGGTCTTTGAGGCTCATAGGATAGGTTTTGCAGTTGAACTTTGCTGGAGCTTCGGCTGTAAGCTCGATCTTATGGTCGCATGGACATGATGGGGGGAATTTCTTGGCTTCTTTGTCTGAGAAGAGGAGGGCGTGTTGTTTGAATTCCTCTGGCAAGGTGATTTCTTCTTTCTTGTGTTCTTCCATGTATTTGTGGGCCATTTCTGTGGCGTTGTGGGTCCTATTGACTTCCATAGTGGTTCTTCTGATCCATATGTTCGGTTGGCTTTGGTCTTCTAGTTCTTCCATGATTGCTTCATGGGTTTCCATGATAAGATCGTTGTCTTCTTGTTTTTGTCATTTCTCCTTGAGGTAGCCTTGTGCTTTGTCCCAGGTAACTTTCCGGATGGTTTCAACCTTGACTTCAACAGTCTATGTAGCCCTGTTATAATGTATCCCACATAATCTAGGATTGTCCGTAATAATGTACCACTGTGAATCCAAGGAACTTCTAGGACTCCACAACTGCTGCAAATATTATAATGTACATCCCCCATTCCAAGCAGTGCCATTATAATGTACTCACCCCACACTTCTACTGCATTATAACTCCCCCCTCTTGGAAACCCGGAGCTGCCAAGCAGCTACCCTCCTGTGTGCGCCCTGCCCCTGGCCGCCTCCAGTGATGCGAGTTTGTCGTCGTTGCTGTCGCTGACAGCGGGCATGCTCTACCCTGCTGTCACCGCCATTTCCATCCTCGCTCTGGAGCGCCGCACCGTTACTTTCTCCGCTCCTGAGCCGGGCAGCGCTGGCAAGTTCCAAGGCCCGGATGTGGTCCCTGACAATGGCGCAGATGCCATGCGCGCGTGTGGTGAGCTGCTTGCATGTTGTGGTGACGGGGCTGTGCCACTGCTGAGCTGGGCAGCACTGGCAAGTTCCGAGGCCTGCATGTGATCCCTGACAATAGTGCCGGTGCCGTGCATGCGTGCGGTGTACTAATTGCGCGTCATGATGACAAGGCTGTGCTGCCGCAAGCTAGGTAGCACTTGCAAGTTCTGAGGCCTGCATGTGGTCCTTAACGGTGGTGCCAATGCCGGCGTGTGTGCAGTGTATGGCTTGCACGTCGTGATGATGAGGCTGTGTGGTTTCAGCAAGGGTGAGAGCACGGGGATTCATGCAGGCAGGTCATAATAATGCATTGGGGGCCGTGTCTGTCGCTGCGTGGCCTTGGCATTGGTGGCACAGTGGCGACGGCGGTGATGGTGATGATTGCGATGGCAACTGTGATGGCGATGTGATGCGATGGCGGGGTGTGGTGGCAACGAAGCGGGGGTGAATGGCAACGAAGCAGGGTGAACGGCGACGAAGCGGGGTGAACGGTAACGAAGCGGGGGTGTGTATTGCTGAGGCGGGGGATGAGATGACAGTGTCTGATGGCGACGAAGCAGGGGTTTATGCGGCCAACAACGCTGGCGCCAGTGCAACCGCTGAACAGTTCGCCCACACTTGGGCTGCGCTGTGGGGCGAATGAGAGCGTGAGCCTTGCTGGGCTCACTGAAAAGTCTGGAGGAGGGGGAGCGTCAGCAGTGGCTAATGCACCTGTGTCACTGGTATCTCCTGACGCTCTCGGGATTGCTGGCACGGCTGTGAACGCCGCACAGATGGGAAGTCGAGCCCTCAGGCATTGAGGGGGAGCGCCGCCTGTTGTGGGCGCTGCACTTGCCATTGCCAAGGACACTTCTGGCGTCAGGTCTGGTGGCGGGGCTGACAAAGCCTCCATTGCAGCACCCAAGGCATTCGAGTCTGGGGCATATGGCGGAGCAGGGGAAGGCCACCGCATGGCGAGGCCCAGGACGGAGTTGACGCACCTCTGGGAAAGGGCGAGTGAGCGCTCATCAGGTCGAAAAGGATGCGACCGAGCAGGGGGAGTTGACAAGATTGGGCCTGCAGAGAGGGACCGGGAAAGAGTGTGACCGAGCAAAGGGCACTCACCTCAGGAGGCCGCAGAGGGAGGATACGTCAGTGCACAGAAAAGAGCGACCTCACGAGGGGCACTCACAAGCTGGGGACAGTAGGGCGAGGGAGGGCATGCCAAATGTTTCGGTGTGGGGGTACTGGAAATGATCGGAGCCAGCCAGGGAATCGTAGGTGAAACCAGATGTTGTAGCATCGATGAAGTTGGGCCTTTTGGGGTGCCCAAGGACTTGCTCGAGGAGGCCTCCTATTGTGGCTGTAGGTAGTGGAGTGAGGGGAGAGTGGTCATGAAGATGTCGACCATTAGATGAAGTGGGAATGAAGGCCATACTGTATGCTGTGGAAAGAAAGCGAATGAATGAGTGGCGATGCGTACTGCTGTGTTCGGATGCTGTGGTTAAGGTTGGGGTTTAGGGGTTTAGTACACATGAAGTAGTGTACACTGTATACTTGCAATTCTATAGTCTCTCCAATGTACTGAACTTGCCCACACTCCGCCCCCCTATCCGCACTCATCTACAAATGTTGACAAGTCACCCTGCACTCAGTGCGGTCCCTCCCTCATGAGTGCCTATCACTCAGTTGCTTTCTTTCCGGACACTGACGTGTCCCTCCTGCGGTCCCCAGATGGTGAGTACCCCTTGTTCGTTCACTCTCTTTCCGTGTCCTGATGTGTTCCTCTCTCTGGGGTCTTCAGGTAGTATGTCCCCCTCGCTCGCTCTCTCTCTTTCCATGCATTGGCGCCCCTCGCGACATTGGTTTTTCCCTGTGTCGCGACATCTCGCCTCCTCTCTGGTCTCGCCTCCTCTCTGGCCTCCAAAAGTGAGTGCCCTTCAGTCAGTCTCACCCTTTCCCTTTCCCCCACAGGTCCCTCCCTATTCAGGCCCCAGCTCGTCGGCACCCCTCACAAGGTCGCATCCTTCTGGTGTCCCGACATATCCATTCATTTGCAGTTTCCAGAGGTGAGTGCCCTTCACTGGGCTGCATCCTTTCTGTGTCCTGACGTATCCTCCCTCTGCAGGCCCAGCTTGTGGGGTCCCCTTGCATTCTCTCCAACTCAACGGGCACTCGCTTGCCCTTTCGCGGCATTGATCCCATGCTAGGCCTCGCCATGCAGAGGCCTTTTGCACTCCCCCCACCCCGCTCCGCCATATGCCCTGGGCCCCAATGCCTCGGACGCTGCAACGGCGGCTTTATCAGCCCCACCAGCAGATCCGATGCCGGAAGTGCCCTCAGCCATGGCAAGTGCAGCGCCCGTGACTGGCAGCGCCTCCCTTCATCCATTCATGTCAATGCCTGGGAGTCCAACTCCCTTCGTGTCTGTGCCGGCCCTCACAATTGTGTCAGGCTCACAGTCTCATTCACCCTACAGCGCAGCCCACATGCGGGCCTGTTCAGCGTCTGCACCGGTGCCAGCATTGTTGGCCATGTACACCCTCGCTCCGTCAATCACACATCGCCATCATATCGCCCTGCCTCGGCAATGCGACTTTCTCGCGTCGCTGTCACTGCTGCTGGTGTTATCGCCGTCGCCACTGTGGCCACTAACACCAAGGCACCCAGTGACAGACGCAATCATGACGCACTACTGCGACCTGCCTGTGCAAATGCCCACGCGCATGCCTGCATGAATGCCCACGTGCATGCCCACGTGAATGCCCACATGCATGCCCACGTGAATTCCCACGTGCATGCCCGCGCGAATGCCCATGTGCATGCCCGTGCAAATGCCCATGTGCATACCCGCGCAAATGCCCATGCGCATACCCGCACAAATGCCCATGCGCATACCCACGCAAATGCCCATGCGCATACCCGTGCAAATGCCCATGCGCATACCCGTGCAAATGCCCATGCGCATACCCGCGCAAATGCCCATGCGCATACCCGCGCAAATGCCCACATGAATGCCCACGCTCTCAGAACCGCGCAGCTTCGTCATCGCAACTCACAAAAAGTAAACCACACATATACACAGCATCGGTGCCATCGTCAGGGACCAGGTGCGAGCCCCGGAACTTGCCAATGCTGCCCAGCTCAGCAGCGGAGAAAGGTATGGTGCAGTGCCACAGATTGAGGATGGGAATGGCGGCGACAGCAGGGTAGAGCGTGCCCGCTGTCAGCAACGACAAGCAACGACGAACTTGCGTCACCAGAGGCAGCCAGGGGCAGGGCACGCACAGGAGGGTAGCTGCTTGGCAGCTCTGGGTTTCCAAGAGGGGGGAGTTATAATGCAGTAGAAGTGTGGGGTGAGTACATTATAATGGCACTGCTTGGAATGGGGGATATACATTATAATGTTTGCAGCAGTTGTGGAGTCCTAGAAGTTCCTTGGATTCACAGTGGTACATTATTACAGACAATCCTAGATTATGTGGGGTACATTATAACAGAGCTACATGGACACCTCTTGACTTTTGGTCCTTTGAGGGTTCCTGTTTCCCAATCAATGTCGGGTTTGAATGCTTTAAACCAGGGGTAGCCGAAAAGGAAGCGGTCTCTTCCTAAATTTGTGACAAAGAAACGTAGTTGTCGTCATACGTTTCCTTTGCTAACCATGAGGTTGCAGTAGTGGCTGATTTTTCCTTGTCTGTTGGGTGTTCCGTCAACATTAAAGATGGGTCGCTGGTAGGGGAGTTCCTTCATTCCTAGACGGAGCTTCTTAACGGTTTCTGAGTCAATGAAATTTTCTGTGGCTCTGGTATCAAGGAGGCCAATTTCTGTTGTTTCCCTTTTGTAGCTGATAAGTGCGAATTGAACTTGGACTGAGTTACTCTTGTTGACAAAGATGCTGTCTAGTCCGAAGGCTTTGGCAAGGGTTTCAATTTTCTAGATGCTGAATCCAGCTTTTGGGATGAGCTCATTGAGCGTTCTGATTTTTGTGTCTTCATCCATGGTTTGGATCTGTTCCTTGAGTGCATCTCCCATCTGCTGTGCAGAGGGCTTCGACTTTGGATAGGCATGTGCATCTTCTGACTGCTTTACAGTGGGCTTTGACTTTAGATAGGCATGTGCGCGTTCCAATCGCTGCGCGATGGATTTTGTCTTTGGTTTGCATAGGTTGATAATCCTAGCATGAGTGGCCTCATCGAATTTGTGGGCATTGGCTGTGATAAACTCTTGTACCACTTTAGTTTTCTGTGGTCCTAATGTGTGCTTGGGTGCTGTTGTAAGCTTCTTGATTTTCTGTGCATCCAATAGCTGTGGGGGGTGCTCCAGGGTTTCTTCTTTGAGAGCATCAAAACTATTGGCGCTCTTGTTCTCTTGGATCCTTTTAGCAAGTTGGTTCATGGGTAGGATTCCCATATCTGGACGACTTCGAATGGAGTTAATGACTGCGACTTCTTGTCAATCATGATTGACTCAGCGTCTAACTTGGCAGTGACAGGCATAGTGGCCCTTCTTGTGGCAATGGAAGCACTCCAGGCTTCTCATAAGTTTGTTTGATGGTGGTGCATGCTTGTGGCCATTATCCTGTGGCTGCGTCGAGTTCTTGTAGAACATGTGGTTGACCTGTGATGCTATCCCATGGGGGTGGTATTTCCCCGCAAAGCATAAAGCGTTGACCTCAATAGGGTCCTTTGTTTCTGTGACAATCAGTGCTTTGATGTCGAAGATCTCGTATAGAGCTTTGCGAAGCATTGACTTTGCGTCGCCTTGTAGTTGCATCTTTTTGTGCACCTGTGTTTCTCCCATTGATGATCCAGTGGTTCCCTGGTATGACCGATCTGTTGTTGGTTTGATTGCTCCGACTCCAGTGGTCGAGTGTCTGGTGGTTGCAATGCCTTTTGGTCTACCAGTGGCCTTCTGGTCTTGGATATGGGGTGTGCTTTTTGTAGCAGCAACCACGGCATATGTCTTAGCATCTTTGGCTAGTGTCATCATGACTTCTTGGTGTGGGTGTGGCAGGGTTGTGAAGGTTCGGAGTGGCTACTTGCCAAGCTGGTGTGTCAAAAGGTAAGCTTGACTTGTGTTAAGGCTTCAATGGGCCTTGATAGTACAACTTGTACTAAGAGTGAACTGGTGGTGAGTACTTTGAAGGAGTAGAAGTCTCTAGTGTTGCTAGAGACGACTCTGAGTAGCTTATGTAAGAAGTGGGAAAAGGGGAGGCACTTGGGGAGCTTTCAAGAACATTGATATTGAGAATCAAGTCAAGCTTAGGGCTTGACTGTTGAAATACAGGGCGCTTATATACAGGCGGGGCCGCGCACGGGCCACAATCACTTAAGGTAGGTACTTCTGGTCAAGAGGTGTCTGTCTGTATCGTATGAAGGTCCGCGGATGAGTGCTGCGGTCTGTATGAGTCGAACAATAGAGAATGAGCGAGAGCGAATGAAGGATCAGGGAATTGCCTAATCTATCCTTAACCAGGGAACAATGGTGGTGGGTCATTCCAAGAAGAGAAGCGTCGTCATGATGCGATGATGACCACGAGGTTTGAGGCTGATCCGAGGAGATCTGATCTCCACGTGCCCATTCTGGTCTAATGGGCGTCTAGCATAAGCAACTACCCTTTAAGGTAGTCCGTATTGATGGTGACCCAGTTAAGGGCCATGTCGGTATCCGTGTCGTCTGCAGAGCTCTGTGTGGATGAGGGACTGTCTGCAGATCCTCCTGGAGAGGTTGTTTGGTAGCCATGACTCTGGGGCGAGGTGCCAGCTATGGGTGACGAGGCTGAAGGGGTGATTGACTGGTAACTGCCTTCACGACTGGTATGTTGTTGTATGGGTGCTGAAGAGGGACTGGTGGGTGATAGGGAGTGCTTGCGGGACACAGGGCTGCTGGGTTGAGTAAGGTATTCCTCCCAGGGTGCAATAGGGGACTCTTCTGGAGACAAGGTGTATGTCTGTCCTCCAGGGACGTCAGGTTCGTAGTGAGTGACTGGTTCTGGCTCTAAGGGTGGCGCGTCCTCCATGGGACTGTCTGGGTCTTCCAGTGGGTTCTCTACTGGGGGTGGCTCTTGGTACATCTCCATTAAGGAGTAGTCCTGATGATGGATGTTCCAGGGGATGGGGACAAGGGGCTCGACTGGTGGCTGATCAAGGGGTGACGATGGTTTGGATGGTTCACTGGGCGGTAGTGGTGGTAGGTCTGGTAGTGGTGATGGGTTCAATGGTAGTGGTCGTTTGGCCATGGGTAGGGTGACAAGGAGGGGGTCCGACAAGGATGAGAAAAATTGGGGTGGATTATAACACCCACAAGAACCACATCTGCCTTGTCTATCTATTTATATTCGTCATTTCATACTTGTCAGCGGTGCCTCCATCGCGTGCTCATTCCACCTCCAATTGACATCGCTACACATTCGCCTCAAGGACATCACCTGCTTGATCACCATCGTCATGCTTGCACCATACTGCCTTTCCACTCCTCCTTTTCAAGTCCCCTTTGCCACTGTCCAGCAATCCCTTTGCTCCGATGCACCCCCTCAAAACCCTTTGTGCTTGCTCCCAACCTTGGTTGACGCAGCCCATACCCAACGTGGTCTCCCTTCTGCAAACATAGATGGATTTCATACGCTTCCAGTCTCCTCGATTTACTATTGTTCCCTCCTTCTGGCAAGAACACCCTTCTTCTTTTAGCATCCACAATTCCTCACGTCTTGGCTCTCCTTGTCCTATGTCCCTTTGCATTTTATGTTTCCTTTCATCCACTTCCCCTTACCTGTTCTCCCTCCTTACTCTGTGCTCCGGCTTGCACGTTTACTTACACTTTGATTCGATGATCTCAGATGGCCACTTGTAGACTACTGATTTCTGGATTGTATAAATACCCTGTCTTGATCTGACTGGAATATCATCTTGTCCCTTGCGTTTTTCCTCCTTTCTTTGCGTGCGGTGTGCCATCGCCCTTTAAGCTCTCTCCTCTTTAACCTTTCAACGTTGACTCTGAAGCCGCCGTGCCGATCAACTCAAGCTTTCGAAGAACTCAAACTTCTCAACCTCTTGCCTCCTTGGCTCAATTCGCCTTGGACCGCTTATCATCATCAAATCACTTCACATATATTGCGTGGCTCTTCCTTTCTCAGATTAGCTACTGACACCTTTCTCTATCGCTCCTCTAGACCCAGATCTGCCCCTCAAAACTCTCTTGCAGGATTTACTACCCCACTTCATTTGGCTGCCCCAGAGAGGCAAATTTTGGGTTTTGATCTATTGTTCCTAGTCCTTGATCCCTTTGTCCTTGGTTGCTGTTGGCAACCCCTTTTATGAGCAAGCCCTACAGGGACCCAGCCACCAGAAAGTTCGCCAAGAAACCTGCCAACCCCTCAGTACTGCTCTCTCCTAGCGCCGCCAGCACCTCATCTCACATTTCTCTCATCTTTCCTACACCGTGTTCTCACCCCATTCCCGGCTCTTTTGACTTGCCAGCTTCCCCCGATTGCATATCTGATGCTTCCGATACCGAATCTCCAAGATCTCCCAGCAAATTAGCATCCTTCACCACCTTCTTCGATGCCTTCCAGCGTGTGTGATCTCTTTCGCCTGATCCTCAGTCACCTGAATCTCAGATCCCCACTCTCTGCTTAGATCCTCTTGACAACACCGAAACATCGGTCCCCATCTCTCGCTCCATTGTAGACTCGCTTAGTTGCCTTGCTGCCCAAGGATCTCAGGAACCCTCGCCCACGTTTGCATACACTCAGCCTTTTCCGCCACAGCCCTTGCCTGCGTCCTTGTCTTCTGCCACCCCTAGCTCAGTTTCCTCAGTCTTGGCCTCCCAGTCCTTGTCTCCTGCGCTTGCTCCTCTGACATCTTCCACGCCTGCCTTCGCTCCACCCTCAACATTGCACCCCCTTCCTTCCCAGTCGCAGCCAGTCCCGCCTCCTTCCGCTCTTGCCACTGCGCCACTGCTTGCCAACAGCCACCAGCCACTTGCAGTCTCAAATCCGCCACCAGCCATCTCCACTCCTCAGCCAGCTCAACTCGCGCCCCAGCCTCTTGCTCATCCGCCTGTTCCTCCAGCCAACCCACTCGTGCCTGCTCCTCCCGCTGCTCCAGTTCCCCCACTTGCTCCTGTCCCAGTTCTGCAGAATCAACCACTGATGGCCAACCGACCAACCGGCTTAGCGGCCATGCCAGGACTGTGCTCAAATGATGTGCCCCACTTTTCCAACGACACCATTAACCACTTTTCTGACTTCATCCACAAGTACGAGGCACTGGCTAGGGCTAACGGCCTCACTGACGACAAGAAGGTCGAGGCTATCTTCAGATATATCGCTCCGAACCTAAGAAAGTTCTGGAAGAGCCTTGACGGGTATCAAAATCCAACTAACTGGGGACTTTTCCATGCTGCTCTAGAAGCCATGTATCCGGACACCTCAGCAGCCACACGCTTTGCGAAGAAAGCCCTCCAAGAACTCATCTACAAAACTTCTTGCTCTTGGATGACCAACAAAGATGATGTTTTAGATTACTACTGTCTCTTCCTGGAGCTGAGTAACCCCCTTACAGAAGTGCACCAGCTATCAGATGATGACTGCGATGCCAAGTTCTTCAAGGGCTTTCACTGGGATGACAGGGAGATTCTCTCTGGTCGCCTCTTCACCATGAAGCCTAACCACCTGCAGGATAAGCCCTACGAGCTTGCCGACGTCTTCAAAGCTGCCAGAGGGTACTTCTCTAACGCACAGTTCTACTGTTGCGAGCGGTACTCGCGCCCCCCAGTCTCAGCTACAAACCCGTAACTCCAAGACCACGTGACCGTGGGAACATATCACATGACCCTACACGTGACTCATCACGTGACCCCTTCGCCACTCGTACATCACGTGACTTACCAGTACATGACCCTGGGAACCTACGACCCCGTGACCCTGGGAAGATAACACATGACCTATCAAGGAACTGGTCATCAACAATGTCACATGACAAGACGCGCTTTGGACGCGCGTCTAACCCGTTGATCAAC
>Ga0307510_10000221_pt1 | contig 50880 bp, 64 predicted proteins | sample 12_EM_MG_FD_207224 | JGI IMG/M metagenome (GOLD analysis project Ga0307510, IMG submission 207224) | Populus trichocarpa ectomycorrhiza microbial communities from riparian zone in the Pacific Northwest, United States - 12_EM | ecosystem: Host-associated > Plants > Roots > Unclassified | place... | reverse complement strand
ACCATGGGAAGCCTACCTCACTCAGCCCAGTAGTCCTGTGTCCTGCAAGCACTCCCTGTCACCCACAAGTCCCTCTTCAGCACCTATATGCCAACACACCAGTAGAGAAGGCAGCTACCAGTCAATCGCGCCCGCTGCCTCGTCGCCCATAGCCAGCACCTCACCCCAGAGCCCAAGCAACCAGACAGGATCCTCAGAAGGATCCGCAGACAATCCCTCATCCACACAGAACTCTGCAGATGATGCAGATAGCGACATGGCCCTCAATTGGGTCACCATCAATACCAACTACCTTAAATGGTAGCTGTTTACACTAGACGCCCATTAGACCATATTGGGCACGCGGAGATCAGATCTCCGCGGATTTGCCTCAAACCTCGTGGTCGTCATCGCATCATGACGATGCCTCCCTTCCTGACACGCCGCCATTGTCTAGGATCGATTAGGCAATTCCTTGATCCTTTCTATTGTCCTCACTTACTTCTCCATTGTTCGACTTATACAGACCGCAGCACTTGTCTGCGGATTACCATACGTTGCAGATAGCTCCCTCTTGACCAGGACTACCTACCTTTAGAGTAGTGGCCCGTGCGCAGACCTGCCTGTATATAAACGCCCTGTATTTCGACAGTCAAGCCTTAAGCTTGACTTGATTATCAATATCAACGTTCTTGAAAGCCTCCCTTGTGCCTCCCCTTTTGCCCACTTTACTCTAGGTCGTCTCTAGCAATACTAGAGACTCTTCTACTCCTTCAAGTACTTGCCACCAGTTAACTCTTAGTACAAGTCGTACTATCAAGGCCCATTGAAGCCTTAACACTCACGTTCTTGTTGTCTGGTATGTAAACCAGTCCTTTGTGAAGGAACAATCTGTTTTCGTAGTTCCAATCTTGTAATCCTTTGGTGACCTGTCTTGGTCCATTAGTGATGAGCTCCTTGAGTTTTTGTCCCAGTCCCATGGAGTTATCTTTGGCAACCACTTTGACTAGTGCTGCTTATAATTCTTCATCCATTCCTGTGGGGATTGCCATGTTATGTAAGGCTTGTAGGTGGAATTGCTCTGGTTTTAGCAAGAATTTTCTGGGGTCAAGCAGAACTTGTTCCGCATTCTCAGATGCTATCCCCTCTTTATGATCTGGATGCCTGGACAGCCCATCTGCTTGATTAAGCTTGCCTGGCTTCGGAATGATGACATAGTCATAGGTTCCCAACAAGATGGACCAATGCGCTTGGCGATGTGTAAGCATTTGTTTTGTGGTGAAGTACTTGAGATTCGCGTGGTCCAAAAAAATCTTTGTTTGGTGAACATTACCCTGTAGGTAATAGCAAAAGTGTTTCAAGGCTTGGACAATGGCCAAGAGTTCCTTGTCATGGATCTTGTAGTTCCGTTCTGCGGGTTGCAGAGATTTCGAGTAGTATGCCACCAGGTGAGACTGGCCCAAGGCATCGTTTTGTTCAAGAATGGCTCCTGTCACATAATCGCTTGCATCCGTGATAAGCGTGAAAGGCCTGTTGTAGTCCAGTAAGAGAAGCACTGGCAACGTCATAAGTGCATTTTGTAAGGCAGCAAAAGCGTTGGCTTGAGCAGTTCCCTATAGGAACGGTGTGTCCTTTTTTGTGAGGTCAAATAAAGGACAAGCAAGGGTGGAGTAATTTTTGACAAATCAGCAATAAAAATTACAAAAGCCAAGAAACTCCTGTATGTTCTTGACTTTGGTTGGTATAGGCCAGGAGGAAACAGCTTTAAGTTTGACAGGGTCCATGCATAATTCTCCTTCTGAAATGATCAAACCCAGATATTTGACGGATGTCTGGTTAAAAGAACATTTCATGGGTCGCAGATAGAGATCCAGATCCAAAAGGCGCTGTAATACCATATGTGTATATTTGATGACTTCGGAAATGGTATGTGCAAAGATCAAAATGTCATCAAGATAGACAACAACATGACCTGTATCAATTAGGTCTGCAAGTTCGGTGTCCATGAAGGTTTGAAAAGTGGCCAGAGCATTGCATAGACCAAATGTCATTACAAGGGATTTGAAAAGGCCCATAGGTGTTTTGAAGGCCGTTTTATATTCGTCGCCTTCGCGTATACGAATATTGTTGTATCCCCATTGTATGTCAAGTTTGGTGAAGAATCACACTCCCAAGAGTTTATCAACAAGTTCTGGGATCAAGGGGATTGGAGCTGCATTCTTTTTGGTTATTGCATTTAGCGGTCTATAGTCTTGAACGGGTCATAGTTTCCTGTCTTTCTTATTGATGAAGAAGAACAAGCATGCATCAGCTGCTTCAGATCTTCTTAGAGTGCCTCATTTCAGGCCATCAGTAATGTACTCATGTAGAGCGACCTTCTTGGGTGGTGTTAGTCGGTACACCGAAGTTTTCTTCATAGTTAGTCCTGGAATGAGGTCGATCTTATGGTCCCATGGTTGGTGCTTCAGTAGTCATTGGGCTTCTTCATCAGAGAAGACTTTCGCATATTTTTGGAATTCCAAAGGGATTTCCTTGGATTTAACTTGCTCCTTTGTAGCAAGGCTTGTGGACACTGTAGTCCATGCAACTATGGGGTTTCCGTGGTGGTTCCTAACTTGTAGTGAGGGATTGGAACCATGTTGTGTAGTTGGACTGTGACCGACTCGGTCTTTAGACCTGGATATGTCTTGAGTAGTCGGACTGTGACTGACTTGTTCCTTGACTGTTCTATGATGAGACACAGTAACATCAAGGTCTGGCATGAATTGTTCCAGATGGGCTCTAATATGCTGTGACACATCTAGACTGTGACTTGTAATATCCAGGATATCGTCGTCTTGGGTTTCCCATTGATCCTGTGGGAGTAGTTGCCATAGGGCCGGGTCTTGGGTTTGACGATCTAACATTTTGACGTCACTGGGGTGGCAATGAGGGGGACAGCAATCAAATTTGATCGTTTTCGCACCCCAATCGATGCTTGGATTGTGTGCTCTTAGCCAGTCTGTGCCTAAGAGTATTTCATTTTGGCCAATGTTTGTAATGGCGACTTCGACAGTTTCCCAGTGTTTTGGATCAACGCTCATCCCCATTCGCAGAATGGCAGCATAGCGCATCGCTCCTTGTTTGTTTAATGTTCCATCAACATTAATTGGGTACACAGGGCGATCAACGGCATGAGTAGGTATTGAATATTTCCTGATAAAACTGGTGTTACAGTAGACGCCTTCTGCTCCACTGTCCAGTAACGTGTGGGCATCGAATTGTTTTCTGTTGAGGTCGATTCGGACTTTCAATTGGAAAGCAGGGGATTTTATATTCCGAATTGTATGTGGTGGTACATGGAGAATCTTGGGAGATTGGAGATGTTCAATCTTGCTAGGAGTACAACGGGATACAAATACATCTCTTCTGTAAGATGCCACTACAGAAGAGAATTGGGAAAAGATGGTGCAATTGTGTCACCAGTGGTGTCAAGATTTTCAAGGGGAGTGAACAAGTTATGAAAAGCACAAGTAACTCTGCTTCCACTATCGCTCAAACTAAGTTTGTCCAGATCTTCTTCCGGAACGATGTCCATTTGTCAGACTTTTGGAGTAAAGAAAGTTCTGGGCCTCTTCTGTCTGGGTGCTTTACAGTCGATGGCTTTGTGTCCTTGTTTACCACAATACATGCAGAGATTATTGTCGAAGCAGTATTGGCATTGTTCGGGGGTAAGTTTTCCTCGTTTCTTAAACAGGGGATGGCATTGTCCTTGGGTGGCGTTAATTTCTGCGTTACTGTTTTCCGCAGATAATTTGTGAATTCGGGGGTTATGTCCTTGACGCTGGTTTCATTGGTTGCCTAGTGGCTTGGCATACATGTGCCAATTTCTGTCTAGATCGCAAGCTTGTTCAACCAATTCAGCTAAGGTGGCTGGTTGGGGTGACTGGGAAGCAATTTTATTGCTGATAGTGCTATTGATAGCATTGCGGAAGGTGAACATCTTGGTGTTGTCATCCACATTGGCGCGATGTGCATGTTGACTCCACTCTTGGTACCATTCATTGAATTCTCTAGTGCCACGTGGAGTAGCATGTAATTTGGCAAGTGCTTCCAGCTACGTTTGAGGTGGAATGAATTGCACTTTGAAGGCATCTTTAAAGGCTTGCCACGTTCCATAGTTGGTAGGTTGGGCTGCAATGGCAGTGGCCATTCTATCACTAGCCCATTTGTTAAGGCCTATTGAACCTTAAGGCGCGACATGCGCAAAGGTGAAATATGCGGCAGTGATGAAGTTTATAAGGGTCGTAATTCCCTTAATAACCTAAGTGCTTTGGAAGGTGATAAAAGCGAGAGGGTCACTAAGACCAATGTCTGGGTGAAGATAAAGAGGCAAGGGAAGTAACTTCAAGGACTTGAAGATTACTTCAAAGAAAGATAAAAGGGGAATGTTTGTTCAAGCAACAAGGACAGAGAACGCAATAAATTGCAAACTAAGTCAGGCTTAAGGCCCAACTCTAGGATATAAGTCCAGCTTATATACAAAAGGGCAGCTACCTGACTAAGCATACAAAAGAGGAGAACAATAGAGTCACGAACAATGAGAGTCACAGAACAATGGAGTCACGAACAATGGTGGTCACAGACTACCATGAAAAGAGAACAATAGAGAATGTACAAAAGGAGGGAACAATGGAGTTCCCAGCAAGATGGCTCTGGTGTACAAGTAAGTGGTCATGTGAGTCGAAGTCATGTGATCGTATAAGTACATATTGGTCAAGAAAAAGAAGAAAAATGTGGGCCAAGTGCCCAAGAACGTAACACCATTCACCAGCTGGAGTGTCTCATTTAAAGTAGGTCAAAGTGGACACTACTTTCTTGTGATCAGTATTAAACGTATCTTCGTTTACCATGAAATAATTCTCAAGGATGTTCCAGAAGGCTAATGCCTTGTTTCCCTGGCCATCGTATAATTCAGGTGCCATTCCGATGAGACAGGGTGTGTTTGCTTGCACCATTGGTGCTGCGACGATAGGTGGGGGTGGCGGTGCTGGAGGTGGTGCTGCTGGTGGACCTGGTGCAGGTGGGTGATGTATAACTGGCAGTGCAGCTCCTGGAGTGTTTCCGGTCAGTGGGTTTGCTGGGGGCTGGGTTGGTTGTGGCTGAGTGCTTGGTGCGGGTTGAGATGAACCTGATGCTCTGGTTCTAGGTGTCGGCGGGGTGGGAGCATGTTGTTTTCCCTTTGATACTGGGGGTATGGGGATCTGGGTGGTCTCGACTGGGAGTAGTCTGGAACTACTAGGAAACTGACTTGTTTGGGAATGTGGGGTGCTGGGTCACAGGGTGCTTGGCCTAGTCTGGAGTTTCTGGATTGCCGAGGTAACAGTGGTTTCCGCTCATTGTAAGAGGGATTCCACTTGTGCGGTGTCATTCTCGTCAGTTTCTTTAAGTATGATTTGTTCTGCTTTGTCCTCTGATTGGTCGTCATCTGATCCTTCTGAGGCGGTCTTTGCCTGGGTTTCTGTGTTAGAAGTACTTGGACTTTTGAAATGAACTGTCCAATGGTTGAGATAAATCCACTTGTTCTCGGATTGATGCCACTTGATGAATCTATCTCGGTATAATGCTGTTCCTTGGAACATGTCAAACTCCTTGATTTGGTCTTTATGTGAGACAAGAACTGCAAGAACGCTGGCGGTGACGTTTTCTCCGTTGTCCAGGTATCTCCAAGAGTGTCCTGGTCCTTCACAGTAGGTGGCATAAGTAGAAAACGCCCCAAAGAGAACTCGGTTTCCTTTGTTGTTTGCAGCAAAGGCATCGTAGTAGACGGCTGGTACATGTTCTTGTTCTTCTTTGGTTAATAGGAACTTAGTAGCAAATTGTGATTTGCACTGTTCCTACAAATTCATATAAGAGTGACTGTATATGAATTGCCTTCCCAACTATAAAAGACAGTACACTGTTTTGACAGACAAGTAGACTTAGTAGGATGTTCCAAGTCAATAAGTCTGTAATCTTCCAGTATACCCTTGTTAGTAATAGAGGTTCGGTATTTCCACAAGAAACTGTTGAACACAATGGGATGGGGGGTGACTTTGAAGAGGTCTGTAAAGAGATGATCAATATGGATGTCTGGGCGGTGTTGGAGGAGGTAAAGGCAATGACACTTGGAGATATGTAGTTCTTCTGAATTTCTAGTAGGGGTTGCCTTTGCAAGGTATGTGTCTTCCGGGAGGAACGGTTGAAATGGTGTTCCTACTATGTGATCAAATTGTCTTGGATGAATGTCTTCTTCTGAGACAATCTGTTGGCTTGGGGTACTGATGTTTGGATATACTGGTACTGGGGGTACTAGACTATTTGGTATCCTAGTGAGTAATGGTGTTGTGCAACAAAGACAGTTTCTTCCTCTCTCATTAGAGGGTACGAATGTTCGGGGGTCTTGGGCTGGTGCCGAACGGTTTCTATGCGCCAGTGTATTGGTTGTAGTGAACACCGTCTAGGGGTTGACTAGTGACTTGTGGATCCCAGAGAAGGAGATAGGATGGAGTAGGAGGAGTTCCTGGTTGTCGGTTGTTATCACAGTGACAAATATCGATTCCACAACCACAATTGATGGTGGTAGCTTGGGATGCAAACTGGAATTCTCTGGATTGTTGGTATTCAGATAAAGGGGTACTAGCTTGAGTGGTTCCCTCCAAGGTAATGTCTGGAGTGGTATCAATGCTGTCCCAGTAATGAGTTTGAATGTGGATATTATTCAGCAGAGCCTGAATTCTGGTGAGTTGGGCCTGGTACTCAGGTTCTCGTCCCTAGGCATTGGGCTGAGTAATGGGGAGGGTGTACTGAGTGGGGTTGATGAGTGCGAATTTGTGGTTCTGGATAATAGTTTCCCAGATAGCAGCATTGAAAGAATAGGAGTATTCTTTGCTACCAGTGTAAACAAATTGGTATCTGATAGGTCCTGTTGTGAGAAGTCGAATTTCGTTAAATTCCACTTGCACTTGGGTTTGCAACAACAGAAACTGGGATAGAAATCTAACTCTATTCCCTTGTCGAATTTGCATGATGATTTCTTCCCGAAATGCTGGCGCACTGTAGTGCCAGAGGAAGGTTTCGTCGTAGAAGAGGCTGATTTGGTCAGCGGGAGTCCCATTATATTGACAGATATCAGCAAGAATCCAATAAAGGAGGTTTCTTCTTGCTGCTTCAAGAAGACTTGGGAGTTGGTAATCGACATATTGATAGAAACAGTAGCTTCCGAGGATTTCCCCAAAAGGTAATTGATCAAGTAAGGTTTGAGTGATGAAGTGATGGTTGCTCCAATACATAAGTTGAACTTGATTTCTTAAGTCAGCGATGGGAGGGAGCTGACTTTGAACTTGAGTTTGAACTTCACTTAAGTTTTCCACTGATAAAGAAAACTTAAAACCCCTGTATTTTGCTTCTAAGGCCTTTGCAAAACTTACTAAGTATTACAAAGGAGTTTCTACAGGAGGCGAAATAAAGTTAAAGGGGTTAATGGGCACCCAAGAAAGACAAGTAAACCAAGCGAATTGAGGCTGTATACATAACAAGTCCTCAATATGAGTCGTACAGTTCAAAAAGAAAATACCCTCTTCTGTGAAATGTAAGTGTCCACAAAGAAGGGCAACACATCCGTCTAAAAAGTCATAAGCTACCAATGGAACTTGGCAACCTTCAAACTCTTGCAGCCAGGTAGGGGGGAATTGGGAGAATAGAAACTTGATAGAGTCCAAGAAGGATGACTCTAAATAACCAAAAGGGAAATGGACAGAGTGAGGATGGCGGCTGACCTTGGCACATATGTGGACAGGGGGAAGAAGGGTACCGAAGGGATGGACAAGGACATTGTGATAGACAGGGGCTTGGAAGGGAGTGATGTAGGCAGCTGGATAGTTGGTAATGTCGCTATGCAGTGGGATGAGGCGGAGAAAGTCCTTGTCTACAAATTCTTCCTGGGGGTACCAAAGCTTCTGGTTGTTCTGGTAAACAATGGTGTACTGGTGTGGGTGGCAGTTGTTGGCAGTAGTGCAGACGGGGGCGGAGAAGAGGTGAGGGAAAAGATTGGCAGCAGCAGGATATGACGGCAGTTCGATGGGAAGAGATGGGAGAGGAGTGGGTGGCTATGGAGTGGGGGGACAGGGTGATGGTATACAGTGGACGGGGGCATGGAAGACTGGTTTGGGTAGTTGCTCAACAGTAATATCGTCAAGGGGGATGTGGTTGCGATGGTTGTAACCGAAGTGGTTGTGAACAGCAGTGTCTCAAGTGGTGGGAACCAGTGGACAGTTCTCTTGCTCCTTGAGTTGGGCGATGGCCTTGTTGATGAGACCAAGGAAACCTTCTGGGGTGGGAAAATCAGGGGACGGAGAGTGGACGTGGTATGTGGGGGACTGTGGGATGACAGGGGAGTCGGTCAGTGGGTTGACCAACAAGATGCCAGGTGAAACAGCGTCGGTGTATCCTGGGTACTGGAGGATGGGGGAGAAAAGGATGGGGGACTGGGGGGCGGTGATGGTGGCAATAAAAGCAGGGTTGTGATCCCCAAAAGACAAGGCGGGACTTGGCTGGGAAGGCGATGGGTAATGGTGGGTCCAAGTTTGAGTGGGCGACTGAAGGAAGTCTTTGATAGCTTGACCAGCAGCTTGGACGTTGAGCTGGTAGACGTTGTCAAGGTTTGACCAGGAGGCGACAGAGGAAGTGGGAGAGGACACTTCCAACAACAGTCAGCTTCAATAAGAGACTGTTCTAGTGTTGGGAACTCACTACTTTATGGGTAGTGAGACTCAACAACGGCACGAAGTTGAAGGTGACTGATCCAAAGGAGCAGCAAGGAGATGTTGACAAGGAAGAGGCAGAAGGTGAGGAGAGGGGGAACAGAGTAGACTGTTGAAGACGAGGGGTGGGCTGCTAATGATGAGGGAGCTTTGTGAGGCTCCAGTGTGGGGGTAGACAAGAGAACAGTCTGAGGACTGTTTGTACAAATTTGCAGGTCTTATATACTAATACAGGGTGGTCTGTGCGTAGTTAAGGGTAGGCATAATATGGAGAGACGGGTGGACATGTGCCCCTTTAGGGCAGGTAGTAATACAAGAGATGGGTGAGACTTGAGCTAAGAATAGATACAAACTAATAATAGATGAACTGCGGACTGTGCCGCAGTTCCACAGTAAGTCTTGTGACTTCGTTGATTCTCAATCAACCATTAATTGTTCCCACGGTCTTCCACGTGTGGATCAACAGACGAGATGCGCATAGAAAGTGCGCACAATCAGGTGATCGTGTAGATGACCAATCCCTTGGTAGGTCATGTGTTAGGTTCCCACAGTCCCATGCTGTTAAGTCATGTGCTTGTTTGAGGGCTTGTAGGTCATGTGGTGGGGATTTCCCAGGGTCACGTGGTCAAAGATTCTCTTTGGTTGCTGGTTGTTGACCAGGCTTTATTGTGGGTTCAGGGGGATGTCGAATAGCCACTTGGTTATAGCTTGGTTTAGGGGCAGTTCTTGTAGGACTTGTAGGGGTTTGGACTGGGTTTCTAGATGGCGTGGACTTCATCCACAACAGTGATGATGGCCATGAGTTTTGAGGCTGATCCGAGGAGATCTGATCTCCATGTGCCCATTCTGTTTTAATGGGCGTCTAATGTAAGCAGCTACCCTTTAAGGTAGTCCGTATTGATGGTGACCCAGTTAAGGGCCATGTCACTATCCACATCATCTGCAGAGCTCTGCATGGATGAGGGGTTGTCTGTGGATCCCTCTGAAGAGGTCATCTGGTGATCTGGGCTCTGGGGGGAGGTGCTAGCTATGGGTGATGAGGCTGAAGGGGTGATTGACTGGTAACTGCCTTCACAACTGGTACGTTGTCATATAGGTGCTGAAGAGGGACTTGTGGGTGACAGGGAGTGCTTGTGGGACACAGGACTACTGGGCTGAGTGAGGTACTCCTCCCAGGGTGCGATAGGGGACTCTTGGGAAGACAGGGTCTTTGTATGACCTCCAGGAGTGTCGGGTTCATAATGAGTGACTGGTTCTGGCTCTAAGGGTGGTGTGTCCTCCATGGGACTATCTGGGTCTTCCAGTGGGTTCTCTACTGGGGTGGGCTCTTGGTACAACTCCATTGAGGAGTACTCTCATTGATGGATGTTCTATGGGATAGGGATGAGGGGTTCAACTGGTGGTTGATCAAGGGGTGACGATAGTTTGGATGGTTTGCTAGGCAGTAGTGGTGGCAGGTCTGGTAGAGGTGATGGGTTTAAAGGAAATGGTTGCTTGACCGTAGGTTTGGATGATAGAGTGACGAGGAGGGGGTCTGATGGTGAAGAGAAAAATGGCAGTGGATCATAATATGAGGCCCCTCCTAAGGGAATCGTTTCCACATGATTACGAGCTTTGGCTAGCTGAGCTCTGAGTTCCTTGTGATGCCTAAGTGAAAAGCATGCCCATTTGGCCTAACTGGGGTTGGGTAATGTGAGTCCTCTGTTTTTCAGCAGATTGGTTGTCGTGAAGTAGAGCTGGGGGTGTATCTGCAATAAGTAGAGAGCCGTATCCTTGTTGAGCTTTCTGAAATAGATGGCTAGTGTTTGTGTCTCAAAGTGTCCCAAATTGCGCTTCCACTTATTGTCCATAGCAACGAAATCCTTAACAGCTAGTCTGAGGATTTCTTTTCTGAGTTCTTCTTTAAGGTTCTGTGTTTTCTGCTTCAGTGATGGCGATGAGGACTTCCCGGTGGAGTAGTCTGGCATCAGTGTATTGGCTGGTAGTGTTGCTGTTGTTATCTTCTTCTTCTGTCTCTATTTCAGGAGTTTGTTCGCTTGCAGGATACAATCTAGCAGTGCTGACGGCAGGGAGGCTGTATTCTCCAGATGGTATTTCTGAGGTGGATGTGTATAGGGGTGGGTGTCCTGGTGACTGGGTGTCATGGATGAAGTCCATGCCATCTAGAAACCCAGTCCAAACCCCTATGAGTCCCACGAGAACCACCCCTAAACCAAACTATAGCCAAATGGCTATCCGACGTCCTTCTGAACCTGTGACAAAGCCTGGTCAATGACCTGCAACTAAAGAGAATCTTCAACCATGTGACCCTGGGAAATCCCCACCATGTGACCTTGCATGTGACTCATCATATGACCTACAAGCCCTCAAACAAGCACATGACTTAACAGCATGTGACCATGGGAACCTAACACATGACCTACCAAGGGATTGGTCATCTACACGATCACCTGATTGTGTGCACTTTCTACACGTGTCTTGTCCATTGATCCACATGTAGAAGACCATGGGAATGATCAACGGTTGATTGAGAATCAATGAAGTCACAAGACTTACTGCAGAACTGCGGCACAGTCCGCAGTTCATCTATTATTAGTTTGTGTCTATTCTTAGCTCAAGTCTCACCTGTCTCTTGTATTACTACCTGCCCTAAAGGGGCATGTGTTCACCTGTCTCTCTAGAATATGCCTACCCTTAACTATGCACAGACCACCCTGTATTTGTTGGAACGTGACCTATGATCACGACGCTCTGCTCAGTGTACACGTGACTCGAAACTACTTCACATCGTACGCGCTCCTTTCTCTCCTCTCAGTTCATGTGTCCCCACCATAACTGAGAGGTAAGCCAATTACTGTACACCTACATACAACACAACTAATTGTACTTAGATTGTTCAGGTACATAATATAGTTCATGTGTCCCCACCATAACTGAGAGATTGTTCAGGTTTTAACAGTATTAGTATATAAGACCTATGAATTTGTATGAACAGTCCTCAGACTGTTCTCTTGTCTACCCCTACACTGGAGCCTCACAAAGCTCCCTCATCATCAGCAGCCTGCCCCTCATCCTCAACAGTCTACTTGGTTCCCCCTCTCCTTGCCTTCTGCCTCTTCCTCCTCAACATCTCCTTGCTGCTCCTTTGGATCAGTCACCTTCAACTTTGCGCCATCATCAAGTCTCACTACCCATAAGTAGTGAGTTCCCAACACTAGAACAGTCTCTTATTGAAGCTGACTGTTGTCAGAAGTGTCCTCTCCCACTTCCTCTGTTGTCTCCTGGTCTGCCCTTGACAATGTATACCAGTACAACATCCAAACTGCTGGCCAAGCCATCGAAGACTTCCTTTGGTCGCCCACCCAAACTTGGACCCACCACTACCCGTCGCCCTCCCAGCCAAGTCCTGCCTCATCCTTTGGGGATCACAACCCTGCCTTCATTGCTGCCATCACCACCCCTCAGTCCCCCATCCTCTTTTCCCCTGTCCTCCAGTATCCGGGGTACACTGACGCTGTTTTGCCCAGCATCTTGTTGGTCAACCCATTGACCAACTCCCCTGTCATCCCACAGTCCCCCACCTACCACGTCCATTCCCCATCCCCCAAATTCCCCACTCCTGAAGGATTCCTTGGTCTTATCAACAAGGCCATCGCCTAACTTGAGAAGCAAGAGAACCAACAACCGGTGCCCACCACTCAAGACACCTTTGTCCATGCCCACCTTGGTCACAACCTCTGCAACCACATCCCCCTCAATAACATTACAGTTGAGGAATTACCAGAGCCCAAGGTCTTTGCCCCCATCCATCGTGTACTGTCACCCCATCCCCCCACTCCACATGCACCCACTCCTCTCCCATCTCTTCCCGTCGAACCGCCGTCCGAATCTGTTGCCACTGCTCTTTTCCCTCAACTCTTCGCTGCCCCCACTTGTACCACCACCAACGACTGCCACCCACACCAATATACAGTCGTTTACCAGAACAACCAGAAGCTTTGGTACCCCCAGGAAGAATTCATAGACAAGGACTTCCTTCAACTCATCCCACTTCACAGTGACATTGTCGACTACCCCGCAGCCTACATCACTCCATTCTGAGCCCCTGTCTACCACAATGTCCTAGTCCATCCTTTCGGTACTCTTCTTCCCCCTGTCCACGTGTGTGCCAAGGTTGGCTGTTACCCCCATTCCACTCACTTTCCCTTCAGCTATTTGGAGTCATCCTTTTTAGACTCCATCAAACTTCTTTTCTCCCGCTTTCCTCCCACATGGCTGCAAGAGTTTGAAGGTTGCCAAGTCCCCTTGGTAGCTTATGACTTTTTAGACAGATATGTTGCCCTTCTTTGTGGACACTTATACTTCACAGAAGAAGGTATTTTCTTTTTGAACCAAATGACCCACATTGAGGACTTCTTATGTACACAGCCTCAATTTGCTCGGTTCACTTGTACTTCTTGGGTGCCTGTTAACCCCTTTAACTTTATTTCACCTCCTGTAGAAACTCCTTTGTAATACTAGTAAGTTTACAAAGGCTTTAGACATGAAATACAGGGGTTTTAAGTTTTCTTATCAGTGGAAAACTTAAGTGAAGTTCAAACTCAAGTTGAAAGCCAACTCCCTTCCATCGCTGATTTAAGGGATCAAGTTCAACTTATGTATTGGAGTGATCATCACTTCATTGCCCAAACCCTCCTTGATCAATTACCTTTCAGAGAAATCCTTGGAAGTGTCATGGACAAAGTCCACACCATCTAGAAACCCAGTCCAAACCCCTACAAGTCCCACAAGAACTGCCCCTAAACCAAGCTATAGCCAAGTGGCTATTCGACGTCCTCCTGAACCCGCAATAAAGCCTGGTCAACAACCAGCAACCAAAGAGAATCTTCGACCACATGACCCTGGGAAATCCCCACCACATGACCTAGCACATGATTCATCACATGACCTACAAGCCCTCAAACAAGCATATGACTTAACAGCATGTGACCATGGGAACCTAACACATGACCTACCAAGGGATTGGTCATCTACATGATCACCTGATCATGTGCGCTTTCTACGCGTGTCTCGTCTGTTGATCCACACATGGAAGACCATGGGAACGATCAATGGTTGATTGAGAATCAACGAAGTCACAAGACTTACTGCAGAACTGTGGCACAGTCCACAGTTCATCTATTATTAGTTCGTATCTATTCTTAGCTCAAGTCTCACCCATCTCTTGTATTACTACCTGCCCTAAAGGGGCATGTGTCCACCCATCTCTCCATATTATGCCTACCCTTAACTATGCACAGACCACCTTGTATTAGTATATAAGACCTGCAAATTTGTACAAACAGTCCTCAGACTGTTCTCTTGTCTACCCCCACACTGGAGCCTCACAAAGCTCCCTCATCATTAGCAGCCCACCCCTTGTCTTCAACAGTCTACTCTGTTCCCCCTCTCCTCACCTTCTGCCTCTTCCTCATCAACATCTCCTTGCTGCTCCTTTGGATCAGTCACCTTCAACTTTGTGCTGTCATCAAGTCTCGCTACCCATAAAGTAGTGAGTTCCCAACACTAGAACAGTCTCTTATTGAAGCTGACTGTCATTGGAAGTGTCCTCTCCCACTTCCTCTGTCACCTCCTGGTCAAACCTTGACAATGTCTACCAGCTCAACGTCCAAGCCGCTGGTCAAGCCATTGAAGACTTCCTTTGGTCGCCCACTCAAACTTGGACCCACCATTACCCATTGCCTTCCCAGCTGAGTCCTGCCTTGTCTTTTGGGGATCACAACCCCACTTTTATCGTCGCTGTCACCACCCCCCAGTCCCCCATCCTTTTCTCCCCCGTCCTCCAGTACCCAGGATACACTGACGCCATTTCGCCTGGCATCTTGTTGGTCAACCCACTGACTGACTCCCCTGTCATCCCACAGTCCCCCACTTACCACGTCTGCTCTCCGTCCCCTGATTTTCCCACCCTGGAAGGTTTCCTTGGTCTCATCAACAAGGCCATCACCCAACTCAAGGAGCAAGAGAACTGTCCACCGGTTCCCACCACTTGAGACACTGCCATTCACAACCACTTCAGTTACAACCATTGCAACCACATCCCCCTTGACGATATTACTGTTGAGCAACTACCCAAACCAGTCATCCACACCCCCGTCCACCATGTACCATTGCCCCGTCCCCCCACTCCACAGCCACCTGCTCCTCTCCCATCTCTTCCCATCAAACCACCATCATATCCTGCTGCCACTGATCTTTTCCCTCACCTCTTCTCTGCCCCCATCTGCACTACCGCCGACAACCGCCACCCACACCAGTACACCATTGTTTACCAGAATGACCAGAAGCTTTGGTACCCCCAGGAAGAATTCATAGACAAGGACTTTCTCTGCCTCATCCTACTGCATAGCAACATTACCAACTATACAGCCACCTACGTCACTCCCTTCCAAGCCCCTGTCTATCACAATGTCCTTGTCCATCCCTTCGGTACCCTTCTTCCCCCTGTCCACATGTGCACCAAGGTCAGCTGCCATCCTCACTCTGTCCATTTCCCTTTTGGTTATTTAGAGTCATCCTTCTTGGACTCTATCAAGTTTCTATTCTCCCAATTCCCCCCTACCTGGCTGCAAGAGTTTGAAGGTTGCCAAGTTCCATTGGTAGCTTATGACTTTTTAGACAGACATGTTGCCCTTCTTTGTGGACACTTACATTTCACAGAAGAGGGTATTTTCTTTCTGAACCGTACGACTCGTATTGAGGACTTGTTATGTACACAGCCTCAATTCGCTTGGTTCACTTGTCTTTCTTGGGTGCCCATTAACCCCTTTAACTTTATTTCGCCTCCTATAGAAACTCCTTTGTAATACTTAGTAAGTTTTGCAAAGGCCTTAGAAGCAAAATACAGGGGTTTTAAGTTTTCTTTATCAGTGGAAAACTTAAGTGAAGTTCAAACTCAAGTTCAAAGTCAGCTCCCTCCCATCGCTGACTTAAGAAATCAAGTTCAACTTATGTATTGGAGCAACCATCACTTCATCACTCAAACCTTACTTGATCAATTACCTTTTGGGGAAATCCTCGGAAGCTACTGTTTCTATCAATATGTCGATTACCAACTCCCAAGTCTTCTTGAAGCAGCAAGAAGAAACCTCCTTTATTGGATTCTTGCTGATATCTGTCAATATAATGGGACTCCCGCTGACCAAATCAGCCTCTTCTACGACGAAACCTTCCTCTGGCACTACAGTGCGCCAGCATTTCGGGAAGAAATCATCATGCAAATTCGACAAGGGAATAGAGTTAGATTTCTATCCCAGTTTCTGTTGTCGCAAACCCAAGTGCAAGTGGAATTTAATGAAATTCGACTTCTTACAACAGGACCTATTGGATACCAATTCGTTTACACTGACAGCAAAGAATACTCCTATTCATTCAACACCACTATCTGGGAAACTATTATCTAGAACCATGAATTCACACTCATCAACCCCACTCAGTACACCCTCCCCATTACTCAGCCCAACGCCCAGGGACAAGAACCCGAGTACCAGGCCCAACTCACCAGAATTCAGGCTCTGCCAAATAATATCCATGTTCAAACTCATTACTGGGACAGCATTGATACCACTCCAGATATTACCTTGGAGGGAACCACTCGAGCTAGTACCCCTTTATCCGAATACTGACAATCCAGAGAATTCCAGTTCACATCCCCAGCTACCACCATCAATTGTGGTTGTGGAATCGATATTTGTCACTGTGATAACAACTGACAACCAGGAACTCCTCCTACTCCGTCCTATCTCCTTCTCTAGGATCCACAAGTCACTAGTTGACCCCTAGACAGTGTTCACTACCACTGATATACTGGCGCATAGAAACCGTTCAGCACCAGCCCAAGACCCCCGAACATTCGTACCCTCTAACGAGAGAGGAAGAAACCATCTTCATCATACAACACCATTACTCACTAGGACACCAAATAGTCCAGTACCCCCAGTACCAGTATATCCAAACATCAGTACCCCAAGCCGACAGATTGTCTCAGAAGAAGACATTCATCCAAGACAATTTGATCACATAGTAGGAACGCCGTTTCAACTGTTCCTCCCAGAAGACACATATCTTGCAAAGGCAACCCCTACTAGAAATTCAGAAGAACTACATATCTTCAAGTGTCATTGCCTTTACCTCCTCCAACACTGCCCAGACGTCCATATTGATCATCTCTTTACAGACCTCTTCAAAGTCACCCCCCATCCCATTGTGTTCAACGGTTTCTTGTAGAAATACCGAACCTCTATTACTAATGAGGGTATACTGGAAGATTACAGACTCATTGACTCAGAACATCCTACTGAGTCTACTCATCTGTCAAAACAGTGTACTGTCTTTTATAGTTGGAAAGGCAATTCATATACAGTCACTCTTATATGAATTTGTGGGAACAGTGCAAATCACAATTTGCTACTAAGTTCCTATTAACCAAAGAAGAACAAGAACACGTACCAGCCATCTACTACAATGCCTTTGCTGCAAACGACAAAGGAAACTGAGTCCTCTTCAGGGTGTTTTCTACTTATGCCACCTACTGTGAAGGACCAGGACACTCTTGGAGATACCTGGACAATGGAGAAAAAGTCACTGCCAGCATTCTTGCAGTTCTTTTCTCACATAAAGACCAAATCGAGGAGTTTGACGCGTTCCAAGGAACAGCGTTATACTGAGATAGATTCATCAAGTGGCATCAATCTGAGAACAAGTGGATTTATCTCAACCATTGGACAGTTCATTTCAAAAGTCCAAGTACTTCTGACACAGAAACCCAGGCAAAGACCACCTCAGAAGGATCAGATGACAACCAATCGGAGGACAAAGCGGAACAAATCATACTTAAAGGAACTGACGAGGACGACACCGCATGAGTGGAATCCCTCTTACAATGAGCGGAGAACACTATTACCTCAGCAATCCAGAAACTCCAGACTAGACCAAGCACCCCGCGACCCAGCACCCCACATTCCCAAACAAGTCCGTTTCCTAGTAGTTCCAGACTACTCCCAGTCAAGACCACCCAGATCCCCACACCCCCAGTATCAAAGGGAAAACAACATGCTCCCGCCCCGCCGACACCTAGAACCAGAGCATTGGGTTCGTCTCAACCCACACCAAGCACTCAGCCACAACCAACCCAGCCCCCAGCAAACCCACCGACCAGAAACACTCCAGGAGCTGCACTGCCAGTTATACATCACCCACCTGCACCAGGTCCACCAGCAGCACCGCCTCTAGCACTGCCACCCCCACCCATCGTCGCAGCACCAATGGCACAAGCAAACACACCCCATCTCATCGGCATGGTGCCTGAATTATATGATGGCCAGGGAAACAAGGCATTAGCCTTCTGGAACATCCTTGAGAATTATTTCACAGTAAACGAAGATATGTTTAATACCGATCACAAGAAAGTAGTGTCCGCTTTGACCTACTTTAAACAAGACACTCCAGCTGGTGAATGGGCTAGTAATAGAATGGCCACTGCCATTGCAGCCCAACCTACCAACTATGGAATGTGGCAAGCCTTTAAAGATGCCTTCAAAGTGCAATTCATTCCTCCTCAAATGGAGCTGGAAGCACTTGCCAAATTACATGCTACTCCACAAGGCACTAGAGAATTCAATAAATGGTACCAAGAGTGGAGTCAACATGCACATTGTGCCAATGTGGATGACAACACCAAGATGCTTACCTTCCGCAATGCTATCAATAGTGCTATCAGCAATAAAATTGCTTCCCAGTCACCCCAACCAGTCACCTTAGCTGAACTGGTTGAACGAGCTTGCAATCTAGACAGAAATTGGCGCATGTATGCCAAGCCACTAGGCAACCAAGGAAACCAGCATCAAGGACGTAACCCCCGAATTTGCAAATTATCTGCAGAAAACAGTAATGCAGAAATTAACGCCACCCAAGGACAATGCTATCCCCTATTTAAGAAACAAGGAAAACTCACCCCCAAACAACGCCAATACCACTTCGACAATAATCTCTGCATGTATTGCGGTAAACAAGGACACAAAGCCATTGACTGTAACGCACCCGGACAGAAGAGGCCCAGAACTTCCTTTACTCTGAAAGTCTGACAAATAGACACCGTTCCGGAAGAAGATCTGGACAAACTTAGTTTGAGCAAGAATGGAAGTAGAGTTACTTGTGCTTTTCATAACTCGTTCACTCCCCTTGAAAATCTCAACACCACTGGTGACACAATTGCACCATCTTTTCCCGATTCTCTTCTGTAGTGGCATCTTACAGAAGAGATGTATTTGTATCCCATTGTACTTCTAGCAAGATTGAACATCTCCAATCTCCCAAGATTCTCCATGTACCACCACATACAATTCGGAATATAAAATCCCCTGCTTTCCAATTGAAAGTCCGAATCGACCTCAATGGAAAACAATTTGATGCCCACACGTTACTGGACAGTGGAGCAGAAGGCGTCTACTGTAACACCAGTTTTATCAAGAAATATTTAATACCTACTCATGCCGTTGATCGCCCTGTGTACCCAATTAATGTTGATGGAACATTAAACAAACAAGGAGCAATGCGCTATGCCACCATTCTGCGAATGGGGATGAGCGTTGATCCAAAACACTGGGAAACTGTCGAAGTCGCCATTACAAACATTGGCCAAAACGAAATACTCTTAGGCACAGACTGGCTAAGAGCACACAATCCAAGCATCGATTGGGGCACGAAAACGATCAAATTTGATCGCTGTCCCCCTCATTGCCACCCCAGTGACGTCGAAACATTAGATCGTCGAACCCAAGACCCGGCCCTACAGCAACTACTCCTATAGGATCAATGGGAAACCCAAGACGACGATATCCTGGATATTACAAGTCACAGTCTAGATGTGTTGCAGCACATTAGAGCCCATCTGGAACAATTCATGCCAGACCTTGATGTTACTGTGTCTCATCATAGGACAGTCAAGGAACAAGTTGGTCACAGTCTGACTACTCAAGACATATCCAGGTCTAAAGACCAAGTCAGTCACAGTCTGACTACACAATGCGGTTCCAATCCCTCACTACAAGTTAGGAACCACCACAGAAACCCCATGGTTGCACAGACTACAGTGTCCACAAGCCTTGCTACAAAGGAGCAAGTTAAATCCAAGGAAATCCCTTTGGAATTCCGAAAATATGCAAAAGTCTTCTCCAACGAAGAAGCCCAATGACTACCAAAGCACCAACCATGGGACCATGAGATCGACCCCATTCCAGGACTAACTATGAAGAAAACTTCAGTGTACCGACTAACACCACCCAAGAAGGTCACTCTATACAAGTACATTACCGATGGCCTGAAACAAGGCACTCTAAGAAGATCTGAAGCAGCTGATACATGCTCGTTCTTCTTCATTGATAAGAAAGATAGGAAACTACAACCCATTCAAGACTATAGACCGCTAAATGCAATAACCAAAAAGAATGCAGCTCCAATCCCCTTGATCCCAGAACTTGTCGATAAACTCTTGGGGGTGCGATTCTTCACCAAACTTGATGTACGATGGGGATACAACAATATTCGTATACACGAAGGCAACGAATATAAAACGGCCTTCAAAACACCTATGGGCCTTTTCAAATCCCTTGTAATGACATTTGGTCTATGCAATGCTCCAGCCACTTTTCAAACCTTCATGGACACTGAACTTGCAGACCTAATTGATACAGGTCATGTTGTCGTCTATCTTGATGACATTTTGATCTTTGCACATACCATTTCCAAAGTCATCAAATATACACATATGGTATTACAGCGCCTTTTGGATCTGGATCTCTATCTGCAACCCGCAAAATGTTCTTTTAACCAGACATCCATCGAATATCTGGGTTTGATCATTTCGGAAGGAGAATTGTTACAATCCTGGGCCCTACCACCAATTTTCTCTTATTTTCCGCCATTTTATTTCGCGCTCTCAGTCACTTGCTCCCCACTCGTTCCCTCACGCGCCGCTCGGACCGCCACCAAATCACCTGACAAGTCACCTGATGGATCACCTGACCATTCCGCAGTCAACTATCACATGCCATCATTCCGCAGTCCGCAGCACTCCGCAGTATCACCATTCAACCTATTATGAATTGCCAGCTCATTGCCATGTCATGATGAACCGCCAGCTCATGATAGGGCTATACTTAGAACTGCCATGTCATGATAGACCTTACTAAATATTTCCATATTTCTTTGTGACTCCTATGACCCATTACTTCTCACTTGTATATAAGCGCTCGTACTTTTAGCAGTTAGGCCCTAAGCCTAACTTGGTTTTCAATCCAAGACTTGTAGCTTCCACCCAGGACTCCCAGAGTCAAACAGCCCAAACCCTCAGTTGCTTCAAAGCACTCCTTTGAAGCTCTCCCCTCTACTTCTATCAGAACACTCAGGAGTCGCCCTTATCATCGGGGACTTACTCATTATACTGTGTAGCCAACCGGTACTGTGCTACTCACGTGATCATTGCCTCAGGAGGACAACCCACTGAGCAATCCCAGTCGTCGCCAAACCAACCCACGCACGTCGCGTCTTTAAGGCCCTTGGACCTTAACAAGAATTATGCATGGACCCTGTCAAACTTAAAGCCGTTTCCTCCTGGCCTACACTGACCAAAGTCAAGAACATACAGGAGTTTCTTGGCTTTTGTAAATTTTATCGCTGATTTGTCAAAAATTACTCTGCCCTTGCTTGTCCTTTATTCGACCTCACAAAAAAGGACACACTGTTCCTATGGGGAACTGCTCAAGCCAATGCTTTTGCTGCCTTACAAAATGCACTTACAACGTCGCCAGTGCTCCTCTTACCGGACTACAACAGGCCTTTCATGCTCATCATGGATGCAAGCAATTATGTGACAGGAGCCATTCTTGAACAAAATGATGCCTTGGGCCGGTCTCACCCAGTGGCATACTACTCGAAATCTCTGCAACCCACAGAACAGAACTACAAGATCCATGACAAGGAACTCTTGGCCATTGTCCAAGCCTTGAAACACTTTCACCATTACCTACAGGGTAATGTTCACCACACGAAGATTTTTTTGGACCATGCGAATCTCAAGTACTTCACCACAAAACAAACACTTACATGTCACCAAGCGCGTTGGTCCATCTTGTTGGGAACCTATGACTATGTCATCATTCTGAAGCCAGGCAAGCTTAATCAAGCAGATGGGCTGTCGGGAACTCACTACTTTATTGGTAGCAAGACTCAACGACGGCGCGGAGTTGAAGGTGGCTGATCCAAAGGAGCAGCAGCAAGATGTTGAGGAGGAAGAGGCAGAAGGCGAGGATTGGTGGGACTGAGTAGACTGTTGAAGATGAGGGGCAGGCTGCTGGCGATGAGGGAGCTTTGAAGGGCTCCAGTGTGGGGGTTGACAAGAGAACAGTCTAAGGACTGTTCACCTAAATTCGTAGGTCTTATATACTAATACAGGGTGGTCTGTGCGCAGTTTAGGGTAGGTACAATTACAGGTAATGGGGGACTGCACAGTCAATGTGCAGTAACTGCAGATTACATGATACATCTTGATTAGGGTCTAGCCCTAATGAGTTGCGTCTTCGTTGATCAAGTCGCATCACATGTTCGTTGATCGAGTCGCGTCGCTTGTTCGTTGATTGTTTAGTGGACACGTCTTGTTGATCGTTCCCACGATCTGCCACGTGTTGATCAACAGGTTAGACGCGCGTCCAAAGCGCATCTTGTCAGGTGACATTGTTGATGACCATTTCCTTGATAGGTCATGTGTTATCTTCCCAGGGTCATGGGGTCGTAGGTTCCCAGGGTCATGTGCTGATAAGTCACATGATGTACGAGTGGTGGAGGAGTCACGTGATGAGTCACGTGTAGGGTCATGTGATATGTTCCCATGGTCACGTGATGCTGTAGTTACAGGTTTGTAGCTGAGACTAGGGGGCACGAGTACCGCTTGTGACATGGGCTGTCCAGGTGTCCAGATCATAAAGAGGGGATAGCATCTGAGAATGTGGAATGAGTTCTGCTTGACCCGGAAAATTCTTGCTAAAACCAGAGCAATTCCACCTACAAGCCTTACATAACACAGCAATCCCCATAGGAATAGATGAAGAATTATGAGCAGCACTAGTCGAAGTGGTTGCCAAAGATAACTCCACAGGACTGGGACAAAAGCTCAAGGAGCTCATCACTAATGGACCAAGACAGGTCACCAAAGGATTACAAGATTGAAACTATGAAAACGGATTGTTCCTTCACAAAGGACTGGTTTACATACCAGACAACGAGAGCGTGAGGTGCAAAATAGTGCAACAGTTCCATGACAGTATAATGGGACATCCAGGACAGTGGAAAACCATCGAACTTATCACACAAGAATATTGGTGGCCTGGAATCACAGAATTTGTCAAAGTGTACATCAAAGGATGTGCTACTTGTCAAACCACCAAAATTAAGCCTCCAGTAAAAGTTCCACTAAAACCAAATGAAATCCCCTCAGGAATATGGGAAACAATCACCATGGATTTCATCGTCGATCTTCCAACATCGAATGGATATGACAGTATCCTCACAGTCGTCAACCAGCATAACAAAGCTATTATTCTAGCCCCTTGTCACAAGACAATCACAGCCAAACAAACAAGTCAATTACTAATTGACTATGTATGGAAACGCATGGGTTTCCCCTTGACAATTATCTTGGACCGGGGACCACAATTTGCAGCACAAGTCACACAAGAACTTTGGAGAAAACTGGGAATCAAACAGAAATTGTCAACAGTGTTCCATCCACAGACAGATGGAGAATCCGAACATGTAAACCAAGAAATCGAGCAATACCTTCGCAGTTGTGGAAACTTCCAACAAAACGATTGGGCCACATTACTTCCCATTATCGAATTTGTGCATAATGCATGGCCGCATCGCAGTACCCATAAATCCCCTTTTGAAGTCTGGTACGGGATACACCTGACCTTTAAACCCCCACTGCAGTTACAAACCAGACTGCAAAGTGCAGATGAATGCGTCCAATACCTAGAAGAAATGTGGAAAGAAGTTACTGCAGCATTACACCTTGCAGCATGAGAAATGAGAAGCGGAGGCCCCGCAAAACCGTCGCACACATTCCACAAAAATGACCTTGTGCTCTTGGAAGCCACCAACTTACAGACCACCCACCCAAAGGCAAAACTTGCACCACGACAATATGGACCTTTCAAAGTCATTTGGGCTTCACCAATGAACTGCAAACTCGAGTTACCACCACAGATGAGAATCCACCCAGTATTCCACAATTCCCTGTTGAAACCCTACACAGAAACCGCCACACATGGACCTAACTTTGCATGCCCCCCTCCGGAAATAGTCAGAGAAGAAGAAGGTCATTACAAGATCGAAAAAATCCTCCAGTCCCGCCCCACAAGAAACCACAAAAGCACGCAGTACCTAGTCCACTGGAAAGGATACAAGGAAGCCAACCGAACTTGGATCCCAGCCAAGGAGCTGACACATGCCAAAGAACTTGTCGAACAATTCAAAGCTACACAGAAAGCTGCATAGAAATCCAAAGAGGGGATACAAACCTTGCAGGAGCAAGGGAAGCCTAAAGAGGAGATACTGTCATGGATGAAGTCCATGCCATCTAGAAACCCAGTCCAAACCCCTACAAGTCCCACAAGAACCGCCCCTAAACCAAGCTATAGCCAAGTGGCTATTCGACGTCCTCCTGAACCTGCAATAAAGCCTGGTCAACAACCAGCAACCAAAGACAATCTTTGACCATGTGACCCTGGGAAATCCCCACCATGTGACCTAGCATGTGACTCATCACGTGACCTACAAGCCCTCAAACAAGCACATGACTTAACAGCATGTGACTGTGGGAACCTAACACATGACCTACCAAGGGATTGGTTATCTACACGATCACCTGATCGTGTGTACTTTCTATATGCGTCTTGTCCATTGATCCACATGTGGAAGACCGTGGGAATGATCAACGGTTGATTGAGAATCAATGAAGTCACAAGACTTACTGCGGAACTGTGGCACAGTCCACAGTTCATCTATTATTAGTTCGTATCTATTCTTAGCTCAAGTCTCACCCATCTCTTGTATTACTACCTGCCCTAAAGGGGCACGTGCCCACCCATCTCTCCATATTATGCCTACCCTTAACTACGCACAGACCACCCTGTATTAGTATATAAGACCTGCAAATTTGTACAAACAGTCCTCAGACTGTTCTCTTGTCTACCCCCACACTGGAGCCTCACAAAGCTCCCTCATCGTTAGCAGCCCACCCCTCATCTTCAACAGTCTACTCTGTTCCCCCTCTCCTTGCCTTCTGCCTCTTCCTTGTCAACATCTCCTTGCTGCTCCTTTGGATCAGTCACCTTCAACTTCGTGCCGTCATTGAGTCTCGCTACCCATAAAGTAGTGAGTTCCCGACAGGAAGCCACCACTTCTATCAATACATTGACTATCAACTCCCAAGTCTTCTTGAAGCAGCAAGAAGAAATCTTCTTTATTGGATTCTCACCGACATCCATCAATATAATGGAACTCCCACTGACCAAATCAGCCTCTTCTACAACGAAACTTTCCTCTGGCACTACAGTGTGCCAGCATTTCGGGAAGAAATCATCACACAAATTCGACAAGGGAATAGAGTTAGATTTCTATCCAGGTTTCTCCTGTCGCAAACCCAAGTTGAAGTGGAATTTAACAAAATTCAACTTCTCACAACAGGACCTATTGGTTATCAATTTGTCTACACCAATAGTAAGGAATACTCATATTCCTTCAATGCCGCCCTCTGGGAAACCACCATCCAGAACCACAAATTTGCCCTCATCAACCCCACTTAGTACACCCTTCCCATTACCCAGCCCAATGCCCAGGGACGAGAACCTGAATACCAGGCCCAACTTACCCAGATTTAGGCTTTGCCGAATAATATCCACATTCAAGCTCATTACTGGGACAGTGTTGATACCACTCCAGACATTACCTTGGAGGGAACCACTCAAGCTAGTACCCCTTTATCTAAATACCAACGATCCAGAGAATTCCAGTTTGCATCCCCAATTACTGCCATCAATTGTAGTTGTGGAATCGATATTTGTCACTGTGGCAACAACTGACAACCAGGAACTCCTCCTACTCCATCCTATCTCCTTCTCTGGGATCCATGAGTCACTAGCCGACCCCTAGACGGTGTTCATTACAACTGACAAACTGGCGCATAGAAATCGTTCCGCACCAGCCCAAGACCCCCAAACCTTCGTACCCTCTAACGAAAGAGGAAGAACTCATCTACATCGAACAACACCACTAATTGAGAGAACACCAAATAGTCCAGTACCCCCTGTACCGGTATATCCAACCATCAGTACCCCAAGCCAACAAATTGTCTCTGTAGAAGATATTCGCCCAAGACAATTTGATCACATAATAGGAATGCTGTTTCAACTGTTCCTTCCTGAAGATACCTATCTAGCCAAGGCAACTCCTACGAGGAACCAAGAAGAACTACAAATCTTCAAACAACATTGCCTTTACCTCCTCCAACATCGACCAGACATCCATATAGATCATCTCTTAACAGATCTCTTCAAAGTCACCCCCCATCCCATTATATTCAATGGGTTTCTGTGGAAATACTGGACCTCCATTACTAATGAGGGTATACTAGAAGACTACAGACTCATTGATTTGGAACATTCTACTGAATCTACCTATCTGTCGAAACAGTGTACTGTGTTTTATAGTTGGGAAGGACATTCATATACAGTTACTCTTATATGAATCTGTGGGAACAGTGCAAATCTAGTTTTGCTACTAAGTTCATATTAACCAAAGAAGAACAAGACCACGTACCAGCCCTCTATTACGACGCCTTTGCTGCAAATGACAAAGGAAATCGAGTCCTCTTTGGGGCGTTCTCTACTTACACCACCTACAGTGAAGGACCAGGACACTCTTGGAGATACTTGGACAACGGAGAAAAAGTCACCACCAATGTTCTTGCGGTTCTTTACTCATATAAAGACCAAATTGAAGAATTTGATGTGTTCCAAGGAACAGCATTATATCAAGATAGATTCATCAAGTGGCATCAACCCAAGGCCAAGTGGATTTATCTCAATCATAGGACAGTTCATTTCAAAAGCCTGAGCACTTCTGACACAGAAGACCACACAAAGACTGCCTCTGAAGGATCAGACAACAACCAATTCAGAGGAAGAAATGGAACAAATTGTACTTAAAGAAACTGATGAAGATGATACCACACAAGTGGAATCTCTCTTACAACAAGCAGAGTCCACTGTTACCTTGGCCATCCAGAAACTTCAGACAAGACTGAGTACCCCGCAACCCAGTACACCATGTTCACAAACAAGTCTGCTTCCTAGTAGTTCCAGACTACTCCCAACCAATACCACTCAGATCCCCACACCACCAGTATCAAAGGGTAAACAACCCACCCCCGCCCTACCGACACCTAGAACCAGGGCATCGGGTTCGTCACAACCCACACAAGGTACTCAGCCACAGTCAGCCAAATCCCCGGCACACCCACCAACTGGAAACACCCTAGGAGCTGCACTGCCAGTTATACATCACCCACCTGCACCAGGTCCACCAGCAGCACCACCTCCAGCACCAGCACCACCCCTGCCCATCATCGTAGCACCAATGGCACAAGCAAACACACCCTGTCTCATCAGCACAGCCCCCAAATTATATGATAGCCAAGGGAACAAGGCATTAGCCTTTTGGAACATCCTCAAGAACTATTTCACAGTGAACGAAGATATGTTCAATACCAATCACAAGAAAGTAGTGTCTGCTTTGACCTACTTTAAACGCAATACTCCAGCCGGGGAATGGGCTAGTGACAGAATGGCCACTGCCATTGCAGCTCAACCCACTAACTATGGAATGTGGCAAGCCTTTAAAGATGCCTTCAAAGCGCAATTCATTCCACCTCAAACGGAGCTGGAAGCGCTATCCAAGTTGCATGCTACTCCACAAGGGAGTAGAGAATTCAATGAATGGTACCAAGAATGGAGCCAACATGCACAATGCACCAATATGGATGAAAATACCAAGATGTTCACCTTCCACAATGCTCTGAATGGAGCCATAAGCAATAAAATTGCTTCTCAATCACCCCAGCCAGCCACCTTAGCAGAACTGGTTGAACGCACTCAAGACCTAGACAGAAATTGGCACATGTACACCAAACCACTAGCCAACCAAGGAAACCAACATCAAGGATGTAACCCTCATATTCGTGAATTATCTGCAGAAAACAGTAACACAGAGATTAATGCCACCCAAGGACAATGCCGTCCCCCGTTTAAGAAATGAGGGAAACTCACCCCTGAACAATGACAGTACCGCTTTGACAACAATCTTTGTATGTATTGCGGTAAACAAGGGCATAAAGCTATTGATTGTAAAGCTCCTGGACAGAAGAGGCCCAGAACGTCCTTTACTCCCAAAGTCCAACAAATGGACACTGTCCCAGAAGAAGACCTGGACAAACTCAGCCTGAGTGATAGTGTGTTACGTTCTCAAGACTCAAAATTCATTTTTTACTTGCTTACCAATACTTTCTCATCACATGATCTGTTCCCACCCCCTTTCCATCACATGACTTTATCACCTGACCACTTACCTAACGTTCTTACCATGTGATTCCTCTTTGGCTGTGCACGTGACTCATACTGACTCCAACCCAGTAGTACGTATCCTGGGATTCGCGCGTGAGTCAGTTCGACTCGGAATGACTCCATATTTTGTACAGTGACTCATTACTAGTACGGGTACTAGTAGTATTAGGCTCGAGTCATGGCAGCTGCCCAGATGTATATAAGTCGACCTTATATCCTAGAGTTGGGCCTTAAGCCTGACTTGGTTTAATCCCAAGTGTTGTAGCTTCCACAGCGCCTTCAGTTTTCGCCCGCACTTCGTGCAAGTCGTCTCGAACATCGTCGAGACTCTCCTCTACATCTTTTATTATCCCCACTAGTGTCTTGCACGCGTGCAGACCACTCATATCAGCGCATCCAAGGGTCAGCATTAGCCACCTGTTATCCCTTGAAGTACAAGTCCCGCCACCGTCATACAAACTCGTGCACGTCGCACATTAGGGTCCTTGGCCCTTAACATAGTGGAAGCAGAGTTACTTGTGCCTTCCACAACTCTTTCACTCCCCTTGAAGACCTTGACAATACTGGTGACACAATTGCACCATCTTTTCCCGATATTCTCTTCTGTAAAGGCATCTGGCAGAAGAGATGTACTAGTATCCTGTTGTACTCTTAGCAAGATTGAATGTCTCCAATCTTCCAAGATTCTCCATGTACCACCACATACGATTTGGAATATAAAATCTCCTGCTTTCCAATTGAAAGTCCGAATCAATCTCCACAGGAAACAATTCGATGCCCATGCGTTACTGGACAGTGGAGCCAAAGGTGTCTACTGTAACACCAGTTTTATCAAGAAATACTCAATACCCACTCACACCATTGATCGCCCTGTGTACCCAATTAATGTTGATGGAACATTAAACAAACAAGGAGCGATCTGCTATGCTGCCATTCTGCGAATGGGGATGAGCGTTGATCCGAATCACTAGGAAGCTGTCAAAGTCACCATTACAAATATTGGCCAAAATGAAATACTCTTAGGCACAGACTGGCTAAGAGCACACAATCCAAGCATAGATTGGGGTGCAAAAACAATCAAATTTGATCGTTGTCCCCCTCATTGTCACCCCAGTGACATCAAAGCGTTAGATTATCATATCCAAGATCCTGCCCTACAGCAAATACTCCCACAAGATCAATGGGAAGCCCAAGACAACGATATCCTGGATATTACAAGTCACAGTCTAGATGTGTCGCAGCACATTAGAGCCCATCTGGAACAATTCATGCCAGACCTTGATGTTACTGTGTTACATCACAGGACAGTCAAGGAACATGTTGGTCACAGTCCAACTACTCAAGACATATCCAGGTCTAAAGACTGAGTTGGTCACAGTCCAACTATACAATGGGGTTCCAATCCATCGCTACAAGCTGGAACCCACCATGAACACCCCATGGTTGCATGGACTACAGTGTCCACAAGCCTTGCTACAAAAGAGCAAGTTAAATCCAAGGAAATCCCTTTGGAATTTCGAAAATATGCAAAAGTCTTCTCTGATGAAGAAGCACAACGATTACCGAAGCACCAACCATGGGACTACAAGATCGACCTTATTCCAGGACAAACTATGAAGAAAACTTCGGTGTACAGATTGACACCACCCAAGAAGGTCACATTACATGAATACATTACTGATGGCCTAAAACGAGGCACTCTAAGAAGATCTGAAGCAGCTGATATGTGCTTGTTCTTCTTCATCGATAAAAAAGATGGGAAACTATGACCTGTTCAGGACTACAGACCCCTGAATGCAATAACCAAAAAGAATGCAGCTCCAATACCTTTGATCCCTGAACTTGTCGATAAACTTTTGGGAGTGTGATTCTTTACCAAACTGGATGTCTGATGGGGATACAATAATATTTGTATACAAGAAGGCGACAAATACAAAACCACCTTCAAGACCCCTATGGGTCTCTTTGAGTCCCTTGTCATGACATTTGGTCTATGCAATGCTCTGGCTACTTTTCAAACCTTCATGGACACCAAACTTGCAGATCTAATTGATATGGGTCATATTGTCATCTATCTTGATGACATTTTGATCTTTGTGCATACCATCGCCGAAGTCATCAAATATACACACATGGTATTACAGCGCCTTTTGGACCTGGATCTCTATCTGCAACCCATGAAATGTTCTTTTAACCAGACATCTGTCGAATATCTGGGTTTGATCATTTCAGAAGGAGAACTACACATGGACCCCATCAAACTTAAGGCAGTTTCATCCTGGCCTATGCCAACCAAAGTCAAGAATATACAGGAATTCCTTGGCTTTTGTAATTTTTACTGCTGATTTGTCAAAAATTACTCTGCCCTTGCCTGTCCTTTGTTTGACCTCACAAAAAAGGACATGCCATTCCTATGGGGAACTGCTCAAGCTGATGCATTTGCAGTGTTACAAAATGCTCTCATGACCTTGCCAGTGCTCCTCTTGCCTGATTACGACAGGCCTTTTACACTCATCATGGATGCAAGCGATTATGTGACAGGAGCAATTCTTGAACAAGACGATGCCTTTGGCTGGTCTCACCCAGTGGCATACTACTCAAAGTCCTTACAACCCGCAGAATGAAACTATGAAATCTATGACAAGGAACTCTTGGCAATTGTCCAAGCCTTGAAACACTTCCATCATTACCTTCAGGGTAATGTTCATCAGACAAAGATTTTTTTGGACCACATGAACCTCAAATATTTCACCACGAAGCAAACACTCACACGTTGCCAAGCGATTTGGTCCATCCTTTTGGGCACCTATGACTATGTCATCATTCCTAAACCTGGCAAGCTTAATCAAGCAGATGGGCTGTCCAGGTGTCCAGACCATAAAGAGGGGATAGCATCTGAGAATGCAGAACAAGTTCTGCTTGATCCTGGGAAATTCCTGCTAAAACCAGAGCAATTCCATCTATGAGCCCTACATAACACAGCAATCCCCACAGGAATAGATGAAGATCTACAGGCATCATTAATCGATGTCATCACCAAAGATAACTCCACAGGACTGGGAAAGAAGCTTAAAGAGCTCATCACTAATGGACCAAGACAGGTCACCAAAGGATTACAGGATTGGAACTACAAAAACAGATTATTCCTCCACAAAGGACTGGTTTACATACCAGACAACAAGAATGTGAAATGCAAAATTATGCAACAGTTCCATGACAATATAATGGGACATCCGGGACAGTGGAAAACCGTCGAACTCATCACACATGAATATTGGTGGCCCGGAATCATGGAATTTGTAAAAGCATACATCAAAGGATGTGCTACTTGTCAAACCACCAAAATCAAACCTCCAGTTAAAGTTCCACTGAAACCAAATGAAATCCCCTTGGGAATATGGGAAACAATCACCATGGATTTCATAGTAGACCTTCCAGTATTGAATGGATATGACAGTATCCTTACAGTTGTCGATCGTCATAGCAAAGCTATCATCTTAGCCCCTTGTCACAAAACAATCACAGCCAAGCAAACAAGCCAATTATTAATTGACTATGTATGGAAATGCATGGGTTTCCCCTTGATGATTATCTCAGACCAAGGACCACAATTTGTGGCACAAGTCACACAAGAACTTTGGAGAAAACTGGGAATTAAACAGAAATTGTTGACTGCATTTCATCTGCAGACAGATGGCGAATCTGAACAAGTTAACCAAGAAATTGAGCAATACCTTCATATTTGTGGAAACTTCCAACAGAACAACTGGGCCACATTACTTCCCATTATAGAATTTGCACATAATACATGACCACATCGCAGCACCCATAAATCCCCTTTCAAAGTCTGGTACAGGATACACCTGACCTTTAAACCCCCATTGCAGCTACAAACCAGACTGCAAAGTGCAGATGAACGTGTCCAATACCTAGAAGAAATGCGCAAAGAAGTTACTGCAGCATTACACCTTGCCGCATGAGAAATGAGAAGCAGAGGCCCCACTAAACCGTCGCACACATTCCACAAGAATGACCTAGTACTCTTGGAAGCCACCAACCTACAGACTACCCATCCAAAGGCAAAACTTGCACCATGTTGCTATGGACCTTTCAAGGTCATTTGGGCTTCACCAACAAATTGCAAACTTGAATTACCACCGCAGATAAGAATACACCCAGTATTTCATAACTCCCTGTTGAAACCCTACACGGAGACTGCTGCACATGGACCTAACTTTACATGACCCCCTCTGGAAATAATTGGAGAAGAAGAAGGTCACTACAAGATCAAGAAAATCCTCTAGTCATGCCCTACAAGAAATTGCAAAAGCATGCAGTACCTAGTCCACTGGAAGGGATATATGGAAGCCAACTGTACCTGGATCCCAGCTAAAGAGCTGACACATGCCAAAGAACTTGTCGAACAATTCAAAGCTATGCAGAAAGCTGCGCAGAAATCCAAAGAGGGGATACGAGCCTTGCAGGAGCAAGGGAAGCCTAAAGAGGGGATACTGTTGTGGACAAAGTCCACGCCATCTAGAAACCCAGTCCAAACCCCTACGAGTCCCACAAGAACCACCCCTAAACCAAGCTATAGCCAAATGGCTATCCGACATCCTTCTGAACCCGCAACAAAGCCTGGTCAATGACTAGCAACTAAAGAGAATCTTCGACCATGTGACCCTGGGAAATCCCCACCACATGACCTTGCATGTGACTCATCACATGACCTACAAGCCCTCAAGCAAGCATGTGACTTAACAGCACATGACCATGGGAACCAAACACATGACCTACCAAGGGATTGGTCATCTACATGATCACCTGATTGTGCACACTTTCTACATGCGTCTTGTCCATTGATCCACATGTGGAAGACTGTGGGAACGATCAACAGTTGATTGAGAATCAACAAAGTCACAAGACTTACTGTGGAACAGCAGCACAGTCCGCAGTTCATCTATTATTAGTTTATGTCTATTCTTAGCTCAAGTCTCACCCGTCTCTTGTATTACTACCTGCCCTAAAGGGGCATGTGTTCACCCATCTCTCTAGAATATGCCTACCCTTAACTATGCACAGACCACCCTGTATTAGTATATAAGACCTACAAATTTGTACGAACAGTCCTCAGACTGTTCTCTTGTCTACCCCCACACTGGAGCCTCACAAAGCTCCCTCATCGTCAGCAGCCTGCCCCTTATCCTCAACAGTCTACTCGGTTCCCCCTCTCCTTGCCTTCTGCCTCTTCCTCCTCAACATCTCCTTGCTGCTCCTTTGGATCAGTCACCTTCAACTTTGTGCTGTCGTCGAGTCTTGCTACCCATAAGTAGTGAGTTCCCAACACTGGGGTTCTAAATGGGTTTCTGTGGGAGGTTCGAAGTGAAATGGGGGTCCTCTATGGTGGTAGCACTGATGTCTGATTGAAGTGCTAAGGATTGGTTCTTTGCTGTCAACTGGGACGTCAATTCCATTGTGATTGATGACTGTTTCTTCTTCTCCAGGTTCCCAGTTGGTCCAGTGTAGTCTAACGGTAAAGTCGTTCCTTCTGATGAATGCAATAAATAGATGTAGGTTGTCGGCTTCCATGTGTACTCTGACAAGGGTGATTCCATTGTCTGTTCCAAGGGTGAAGATGGTCGATGTAGGGAATCCTGAGCTAGGTAGGTCTGGATGTTGTGCCATCTATTGGTGGTGGACAGGGCAGTAATGTTCTTTGCACAAGCTAAAGTGTAGGAGGGAGTGGTTGTAGGTGATATGGATGGCTCTCTATAGTGATCCTGGTTTTCTGGCTGCTGGTATGAACTCCTGGAACCAATATGGATTGGGGAAGATGGCTGGATTTCTGAAGAGTGAGCAGAAGAAGTAGAGGGATTGTTTAGAGGGATGGGAGTAATCTGGTCGGCAGGGCATGATGGAGAGTATTCTTCTGTTGTTTCCATGGCTTTTATGCAAGAGTGAATGGCTGTGGGATGACTAGCGTAGAAGTCTGTGACAAGGTCTGTGGCGTTCATGTCTGATTTATCAACCCATGAGTCATGAGAGGGTGAGTATCCTTTCCAGCAGACTAGGTATTGCTTCTTCTTTGTTCACCCAAAGCATCTTGATTGGAGTACTTGCTCTACTTCCCATTCTGGTTCTCCTTCTATGATGTCAGGTGGTGGTTCTATCCAATTTGGGCCATGTGCTTCTGTTTCTCAGTATGGCATCAGTAGTGATGCATGGAACATGTTGTGAATCTTCCAATGGCTTGGCAATTCTATTTTGAATGTAGCATTTGATATAATGGCGACTACCCGAAAGGGTCCATATTGCCTTGGTGATAACTTTGGGGTGATGTTTGCTGGTAAGTTTAGATTGGTTCCTTCCAGCCAGACTCTGTCTCCAATTGCAAATGGTCTGTATTTTGGTTTTAGCTTGATCCAGCTGTCTTGTGCTTTATGTTGGGCCTCTTGGGTGGCTTCTCTGGCTTCTTTGATATTGTTAAGACATTTTTCTAGAGTGGGAATGTTGGTTGATCTGGTAGGCTGATTGTATGCATGGAGTATATCCAACAAGGAGGTCAAAAGGGGCTTTCTTTGTAGTGGCAGATGGCCATGAGTTCTTTGTATACTGGGCTAGAGGTAGCCAGGCATGCCAATTGTTTTGCTGCATTCTGCAGAACATGCAAAGGTACTGCTTGAGTGACTGGTTTGCACACTTGCTGGCACCATCTGTTTGGGGGTGGTAGGCTGTGCTGATATTTTGGCGGATGTCTAGGAGGCAGCATAGCTCCTTTCCAAAGTGTGAGGTGAACTGGGGATCTCAGTCTGAGATAATCTTCTTGGGTAGGCCGTAATGTGGTAGGACGTGTGTCAGGTAGAGTTGCGCAACTCCTTCAGAGTCTATAGCTTCTTTGCAAGGTAGGAATATTGATGCCTTGGTACAATCTGTGTCTGTGATCGTCAGGATAGTGTCATAACCTCCAGAGGGTGGTAGCTTTGTGATGAAATCCATGGCAATAGTCTCAAAAGGATGAGCATTTTCAACTGGAGTTATTGGCAACAAGGGGGGATGGCTAGGATGAGTGTTCACTTTGTTCATTTGACAGGTTGCACATCCTCAGATGTACTTGGTAATGAAGGCTTTCATGTTGGGCCACCAGTAGTATGGCAAAATTAATTGGAGTGTTTTTGAAATTCCAGGGTGGCCAGCAGTTAATTGGTGGTGAAAAAGGGATGTTACTCCCCTCCTAAGGGTATTGTCTGCCACGACAACTAAGGCATTCCCATGGTACCAATGGGTTCTGTCTGCTAGGGTGATTTGTTTGAATGCTTTAACCCAATTTTTGAGTGCTTTTTGTCCTTGGTATTGTGCTAATTTGACTTTACTGTCCAGAGTGCTTTCTAGCATGTCCCAATCCATAACTTGGAGTTCTTCATCTCTACTGGGCTGCCTGTTTCTGGGGTGACTCCCAACCATGGAGGTACTTCGAATACTTGTGTGGTGTTTGCAGAAATATTTGCTTGGCCAGACTGTGATGTCTTCATTTTCTGGGTTGCTGCCATTGTCATGGTCTTCACATCTTGATAGACTGTCTGCTTGATTTGAGGCTCCTGGCTTGTATTCCAATAGTATGTTGTATTGTTCACGTTCTGGTAGGTATCCACTGACTCTTGGTCCAATTTTCCTGGGGTCACAATAATAGCGGAGGTTTGCATGGTCGGTGTAGACTAGTACTGGTTTCTCAGTACCCTTGAGGAGGTAGTCCCAATTCCTGAGGCCATGCATGATGGCCAGGAATTCTCTGTCGTAAATGGGGTAGTTTTGCTCTGTGCTGGTGAATTTCTGGGAGTGGAAACTACAGGGGTGTCACGGTCCTGGCTTTTCTGTTCTGTCAGGTCTTTTGATAGGTGGTCCTCTCTGGTAAAGTATAGCTCCAGTCGCTATCTGTGAGGTGTCGACTTCCAGCTTGAATTGTTTGCTGGGATCTGGGCGAATGAGTACTGGGGTGCTAGTGATGTGCTTTTTGAGTTCTCTAACTGCAGCTATGCAGTCTGGGGTCCATTCAAATGGGACATCTTTTCCGAAGAGTCATGTAATGGGGGCTGTGATGGAGGAAAATATGGCAATAAACATGTGGTGGTATCCCAAGACTCCTATGAATGAGCAGGCTTCTTTGAGGGTTGTGATGTTTTCTGGCCAGTCTGCTATTCCAGCAATTTTGGCTGGGTCAACTGTTGCACCATCCTTGGTGAGGCATACTCCTAGGAAGTCCATGGTTGGCTTCATAAAGATTGATTTGCTGAGCTTGAGGTGTAGTCCATTTTTGGCTAGTAGGTCGAAGGCGTAGTGGAGGATTTTGATATGTAACTTGATGTCTTTGAGCTTTGTTCCTAGTCCACAGTCATCCATATAGCTTCAGAATATTTTTCTGATGTTGTGGACTCCTTTCTTCTTGAAGTGTTCGTATAGATCTTCCAGCATGAGGTTCATAAACCTCTGGAACGTTGGTGGCAAATTGCTCATTCCAAAAAACATGACTTTGGGCTTGAATAGCCCATGGCAGGTTTTGAAGGCGGCTTTCCATTCGTCCCCTTCCTGTATGCGAATATTGTTGTAGCCCCAGTGAATGTCGAATTTACTGAATAGCTCCATTCCTTGGAGATCTTCTATGCATTGGGCGAGGTTAGGAAGGGGGGTGATGTCTTTCTTGGTGACTGCATTGAGTGGGTGGTAGTCAATGATGTAGTGTTTTTCTTTGCTGTCCTTCTTGGGGACCATAAAGGTGCTGAATCCATAGGGTGACTTGGAGGGTATGATGTATCCCTTTGCTAGGTTTTTGTCAAGAAACTGGTTTTCTGCCTCTTGGTCTTTGAGGCTCATAGGGTAGGTTTTGCAATTGAATTTTGCTGGAGCTTCGGCTGTAAGCTCAATCTTGTGGTTGCATGGTCGCAATGGCAGGAATTTCTTAGCTTCTTCATCTGAGAAGAGGAGTGCATGTCATTTGAATTCTTCTGGTAGGGTGATTTCTTCTTTCTTGTTTTGCTCCACATACTTGTGAGCCATTTCCATTGCATTGTGGGTGTTACGATCCTGGGCCCCCACCCCTTATTTTCCGCCATTTATTTTGCGCTCTCAGTCACTTGTTCCCCACTCATTCCCTCACGCGCGGCTCGGACTGCCACCAAATCACCTGACAAGTCACCTGATGAACCATCTGACTAATCCGCAGTCAATTATCACATGCCATCATTCCGCGGTCCGCAGCATTCCGCAGTATCATCATTTAACCCTTTAGGGATTGCCAGCTCATGATGGAGCTATACTTAGAACTGCCATGTCACGATGTACCTTACTAAATATTTTCCATATTTCTTTGTGACTCCTGTGACCTGTTACTTCTCATTTGTATATAAGCACCCATACTTTTAGCAGTTAGGCCCTAAGCCTAACTTGGTTTTCAATCCAAGAATTGTAGCTTCCACCCAGGACTCTCAGAGTCAACCAGCTTGAACCTTTAGTCACTTCAAAACTCCTTTGAAGCTCTCCCCTCTACTTCTAACAGAACACTCAGAAGTCGCCCTTATCATCAGGGACTTACTTATTATACTGCGTAGCCAACCAGTACTAAGCTACTCACATAATCATTGCCTCAGGAGGAGACCCCACTGAGCAATCCCAGTCGTCGCCAAACCAACCCACGCACGTCGCGTCTTTAAGGCCCTTGGACCTTAACACAAGTTAGGCTTTCCTACAAGCTCTTGAAACACAGAAGCTGTTACCACCATGGCAACCACCCAGACATACACACTCAGCAACGAGTTCATACAAATCTTCAGGAGACAACAGGACAACCTCCCAGAACACATCAAAGTCGACGCATACTTCGAAGATCAAGGACTAGGACATCCTAACACAGGATACACCTTGATATCCCAGAAAAACAGCACTTACCTATCAAATTCATCGCGGCCAATGGCACCTACTACTGGGTCGAACTTGTCTGGATACAAGACAAGTGGCAGACCAATCAACAAGGCATATACAACAAACCAAACGTCGGCTGGTGGATCACCTCAGACCCTCAGCACCCCAACCATATCTTTTACGAACAAGAGGCCAGCGTCCCTCTCACTCTCGCATCAGTTACCACAGCACTTCAGCAGCTTCCTACATGCCCCAACACCCCAGATCATCCAACCACAATGGAAGGACAACAAGAAGACATTAATGTCGCTACTGGCCAAGCCCAGGCAGAAACACAAAGGATTAACATCATCAGCCACTCCTCTAACAGCGCCCTCAAAGGAAACCCTCCTTTCATATTTACTGGAGACAGGAATACAAGCAGGAAGTTTATAAACAACTTCGACCTTTGGAAATTACTCAATCAAAACAATGACACCATGAAGAAACCTCTATCCTGGGTTGTCACCCTTCTTAGCTACATGGACAGTGACAAAGTAGACACCTGGAAAGAAGAACAAATGCATATTCTCGAGAAAGCAGCAAATGATGGAGTCCCAGATATGGACGAAGACCTCTGGAACGACTTCATCGGAAGGTTCAGAAATGCCTTCACCAATCAAAACCAGAGAGAAGAATCCTATCAGAAGTTATGCAAACTCAAACAGAAAGAAAGTCTCAATGACTTCTTCACCAAATTCAAGCAACTAGCATTCAAAGCTGGAGTTCCTCTAGATGACAAAGGAACCATCGAAACTCTCAAGCATGCTATGAACAAAGGACTCACTAGTGCCATCATTAATTCCCCTAACTTTGACCCTACCACAGACATTCCCTGGACTTTCAAACAGTGGGAAGAACAGGCTCACCAATCTCACCTCAAATGGAAGGCAGCAGCCGAGTTCACCCAACGACGTCAGGGACTCTTCCAAGCATTCAAACTTGCCCCTAGGCAGACTAACAACCCAGGGAGAGGTGGTTATGGAAGAAACAACAACTGGAGAAACTGAAATGACCAACGCACCACCTCTCAAGGAGGATACCACATGGACGTCGACACTACAGTCACCTCAGATATCAACGCTACTGGCGGAGGACAACAGCACTCCAAAGCCAAGAAAGCAGAACTCATGAGAAGCAACTCGTGCTTCTACTGTGAAAAACAAGGACACCAAGCCAAAGACTGTCGCAAGAAACAAGCTGACCCCAGTAATTTCAGCGGTCGCCCCAAAGAAACTGTTCGAATGGGTAACATACCCATTATGCCAGACTTCCAAGACCCGGACAGTGTTTCCAGATTCCTGAAGAACAACATGGATTCATTTGATGAAAGTACCAAGCTGAGCATAATCGAAACCCTCATGCCAAAGGATTTTACCGAAGCCCGAAACTAGCTGCCTTAGTTAGGGTGTTCCAACTTGATAGTGTATTTGTAAACAAATCAAATTCAATACAATTGAAAGTTCCAATTACACACTATCGAGGGATGGCAGAAGAAACAATTCTACTTGACACTGGAGCAACAGAAAACTTTATCGACCTCAGCACTGTCAACAAACTCCGACTAGGAACAAAACGGATTCCCCATCGACCAGTCTATAATGTCGACAGAACTCTTAATCGAAACGGAACCATTACTCAGGCATGCGACCTTCTTGTTACTCAAGGAAACAAAAAGGAACGTACAAGATTCTATGTCACAAATCTAGGTCACGACAGGATGCTCTTTGGCTATCCCTGGTTCAGAAAGTTCAAACCAGATATCGACTGGGAGACAAGCAAACTCAGAGGACCAAAAGTCAAAATCGAAACCCTACTCTATGGCACCCTCCAATGAGCAAAAACATGGCTTAAGCAGAAGAACCAGGAAAACAAAGACCTTATCCTCGAAGCCAAAATGTGTGCTCTATGGTTGGGAGTCACTCCCTCAGAAATGAAGGAAGGCCTGGTAGAGATTAACCACACTCACACAGCAGTCGAAATGGCCCATAAGTACGCATCGGAACATGGGAAGGAGGAAGTCACCCTCCCGGAAGAATTCAAACGTCATATGACATTATTTTCGGATGAAGAGGCAAACAAATTCCCGCCAGCTTGCGGAGACGGAGACCACAAAATCGTACTCATGGACACCACCCCTACCCGCTTCAATTGCAAAGTCTACCCGCTCTCAAGAGATGAGCAGGAAGCGGAGAACAAATTCATTGACGAAAATCTAGAAAAAGGCTACATCGCACCCTCGGACTCCCCCTACGGTTTTTCCACCTTCATGGTCCCTAAGAAAGACTTGAAGGAGAAGAGATACATCATTGACTATTGCCCCCTCAACGCAGTCACCCAAAAGGACGTCACCCCACTCCCCAATCTCAAACAATGTATCGAAAACTTGCAAGGAATGGAACTCTTCAGCAAGTTTGACATCCGCTGGGGTTATAACAACATCCGCATATGGGAAGGCGATCAAGGGAAGGCTGCATTCAAAACACGTTGAGGACTATTCGAACCCAAAGTCATGTTCTTTGGGATGAGTAACTCACCAGCCAGCTTCCAATGATTTATGAATGGTATTCTTGAGGAACTATACAAGCATTTCGAGAAGAAAGGTGTACACAACATATGGCAAATCCTCCAAAGTTACATGGACAACTGTGGAATAGGCACCCTCCTCAAGGACTTCAAATTACACATTGAAATTATTCACTTCCTATTCGACCTACTTGCACGCCATGGCCTACACCTCAAACTGTCAAAATCTGTATTCATGCAACTACAAATGGATTTCCTAGGCATCTGAATTTCCAAGGAAGGAGCAACTGTTGACCCAGCCAAAGTCGCCGGACTTAGGGATTATCCATGCATACTCAAAGACAAATGACAGGTCCGCAGATTCCTAGGAGTTGCCGGCTACCATCACATGTTCTGCCCCAATTTTTCCATCATCGCCACACCCCTTACAGCACTCACCGGAAAGGATGTACCTTTCGAATGGGGACCCAAGCAAATCGAAGCCCAAGACAAGATAATCACCCTAATCACCAGTGCGCCCATCCTAGCCAGACCAGACCCAGACAGACAATTCGAACTTGAAACTGACACATCACAAGTCAGAACAGGAGCAATACTTTACCAATGGGACCCCCCTATTACCAAACCAGACGGCACTCAGAAACCAGGACCATGACGACTGGTGGGATTCCATTCCCAGAAATTTACCCAAACCGAGCAAAACTACCCCATCTATGACCGCAAATTCCTCGGAGTCATGAGAGGACTTCGCTGCTGGTCTCACTTGCTCAAAGGAACAACCATCCCCGTCTTAGTATATACTGATCACGCAAACCTTAGGTACTACAGAGAGCCCCACAAAATTGGACCATGTGTTGCTGGTTACTTACTAGAATGTGAACAATATAACATCCTACTGGAGTACAAACCTGGGGCTACCAATTGGGCTGACGCATTATCTAGGCGACCCGACTATGAAGGACCAAATGAAATCAATGAAGACGTCACTGTATGGCCGGACAACTACTTCTGTGACCAGCATACCTCAATCCGCGTATTCAACATGGACAGCATAGGCGACAACTTAGACTCACAAATCAAGCTAGCACAATATCAAAACCAGAAAACACTCAAACAATGGGCACCAACTCATAATTTATCCCTACTGGATGGCACTCACTGGTACCACGGAACAGCACTTGTTGTTGTGGCAGACAATGACCTTAGGAGGGGAGTAACATCCCTTTTTCATGACCATGAAACCGCTGGACACGCCAGAATTTCCAAAACCCTCCAACTTATTGCACCCTACTACTGGTGGCCCGGAATGAAAATCTTCATAACTGAGTATATCAAAGGCTGCACTACTTGCCAAATGACTAAAGTCAACACTTATCCTGCTCATCCCCCTATGTTCCCTATCACCCCAACTGAAAATGCTCAACCTTTTGAAACCGTCACTATGGACTTCATCACCAAGTTACCCCTGTCAGGAGGATATGACACCATCCTTACGATCACCGACACAGATTGCTCAAAAGCATCTGTCTTTATCCCCTGTAACGAAGCAATCGACTCTGAAGGAGTCGCTCTACTCTACCTGAACAATGTCATCCCTCACTACGGCATACCTCACAAGATAATCTTGGACCGCGATGTCTGCTTTGTATCCAAATTCTCAACAGAACTCTGCTGCATCTTGAACATCAAACAGAACATCAGCACGGCCTACCACCCTCAGACAGATGGAGCCAGTGAACGTACTAACCAAACCCTCAAACAATATCTTCACGTATTCTGCGGCACCCAGCAGAACAACTGGCATGCTTGGTTACCTCTCACTCAGTATACCAAGAACTCCTGGCCCTCCGCTACAACAAAGAAAACCCCATTTGATCTACTCATCGGCTATACCCCACAAGTGCACCAACCAACCAGAAAGACAGACATCCTATCCCTCGAACAACGACTCTCAGCCATTGATGAAGCCAGGAAAGCCGCCCAAGAGGCACAACGTAAAGTGCAAGAATCCTGGATCAAAGAACGACCATGCCATTTACCATTCCCTGTCAAATCCAAAGTTTGGTTAGAAGGAACAAACCTATGACTTCCAAGTAATATCACACCCAAGTTATCACCAAGGAGATACGGACCTTTCGAGGTAGTCTCCCAAATATCCAAAGTCACATACAAAATCAAACTACCCCCTACCTGGAAAATTCACAACGTCTTCCACGCATCCCTGCTAACACCATACAAAGAAACTGATCAACATGGACCCAATTTCCTGGAACCACCACCTGACATCTTAGAAGGCGAACCGGAATGGGAAGTTGAGCAAATACTCAAAGAACGACTCTTTGGTTGCTGGAAGAAGAAGCAATACCTTGTATGCTGGAAAGGGTACTCACCAGCTCATGATTCCTGGGTTAACTCCAAGGATCTCCACACTCCGGAATTACTAGTGGACTTTAAAAATCAATCAAGCAACATAAGAACCCTTGGAATCTCAGACAACACTTCTTACCCCCAACCATCATGTCTGCAGTCAATCATGAACTCCCCAGCACAGGCTTCACTACCTCTACCATCTTCACCCTTGGCACCGATAACGGGATTATTCTCATTCACATACACACTGACAACAATTATCTCTACTTCTTCGGAACCTTCGTCCAACGTGGACACTTTGATGTTCAATACCACTGGACCACCTGGCGACCAAGGGAAACCCAGGACGCCATTGACATTGACCACGAAGCCATCATGGTCCCAGTTGACAACGAAGACCCTGTCATCCGAATCCCAGTTGAATACGAGAGACTCCCTTTTGCCCCCTATCCCCTGCGATATCAACCCAGACCCACAACCCCCTTTAACATCATCCCAGCTGATGATACTAGCAATGGTAGCAGCAATGAAACAGTCGCTACCCCCCAAGAAACAGAAATTATTCCACTTCATGTCACCAACCCCAACCCCCCTAACCCCACAGAAGAAATCGAAGATAACCAGTCCGAAACATACACCAACACCAGACTCATTCCCTCAGATCACCTCCTCCATATCGCTCAAGAAGAAGCGTGAGGAATGCATCAAAACCATGGTCTGACTTAGCGACAAGTGGACCCTCCTCAATAACAAGTTCAAGGATACCGCCGTCGCCAGAATGTTTAGAAAGAAGGACAGCAATACCACCCTCTACCTTTACCACTTCCACCGACGACTCTACGATATGGTCACAAAAGAGATCCTCTTAGCAATCATGAAGGAAAAGGACCTTCAAAAAAGGACTACCCTCCCTTTCGGCACCCTCTCCCCCTACTACCACATCTTGAAGGATCAGACATTCCTCAATGGACTTCAAACATTCCTCAGAAGTCGTAGAAGAACCATGAGGAGCAAGTCACCATCACCTGTATTCATACCTAGTCCAGGACCCTCAGAAGTAGGAGGAACACCTATCATTATCCCAGAAGCACCACCGTCAGCCCCAGCCACCGTACCACCACCCCCCATTGGACCAGCACCAGTCATCTTACCATTCATTCACCCATCCTCATCCTTACCCAAGGAGGTCATACCACTACCACTAATTGTTCCAAGAACACCATCACCACCTCTGGTAGATCTGTCACCATTCGCTCCTCCTTTTATCCCTACCCCTCCTAGTCCACCACCTGTGGAACCATCTCAAATTGCAACACCACCACTCCCCTTAGTTCCCTGGGGACTACATCGACGAGAATATTCGTCAATGGAGCAGTACAAACCACCAACCCTAATGGATGAAACACCAGACCCAGTTAATGTACCCCTACCTCTGTCCTTACCAACGTCACTACCAGTCACTCAACAACCAGAAGGCATACCATTACCACCAGTCAAGAAGATCACCATACCCTCCTCGCTCGACCTCATTCCCCTTCCATGGGATATTCCACCATTTCCAAGGGACACTTTGAAGCCATCACCCCCAGTCACATCTTCATTACAGTTACCCCCTCCAGTTGAATCACCACCGCAGTTTCCTCTCATTGTCTCAATGACACCCAGTCGTACCACCCCCTTATTACCCAAGCACCCTCTTACCAAGGAATTACCTGGTCATGCACCTACTCCACCAGAATGGAAAGAAACTTCGTATGTTCCATTCACAGGGAAACGTAAGGAGCTTTCACTGGAAATAGAATCACCCCCCATTGCACTTCCACCTTGCCGTCCACCACGACCTGCACCCATTCACACTACCCCATTGTTCAAAAAGCACAAAGAATTCGTTTGGAAAGAAGGACCCACTTGGAAAGAATCACAATCCTCACTGGTTACTGGGAAATGATGGGAGTCACCACAACATGTCACGATGCCACTCAAACACAAGCATAGTGATCCAGAAACGGAATGGTCACTAAGTCCAATAGAACAACCCACCCCTCCTGAATCTCCAACAACCACATCAGCACCCACATTGCCATTACGACCTATCACCATGTTACAGCGATCCCCTGGGTCTTCAATGACATCAACACCCTCTAGTTTCGGACTTGGAGAACTTTATAGAACTCCAGTTCAAACAATCATCAAACTTGAGGACGAGTTAATGGAAGAAGGAGAAATAACTGATTCAGACTCATCAATGGAAGAAGGGCAGGTCTTCGAAGACACAAGACAATCAACTCCAGACAGTATGGATATCAGAATACCTCGTGTTCCCTCTGACTGGTTGCAACCCGACTCACCTTAGGTCGTGTGGTAACGACCACTCTAGGAAGGGCGTCATGTTACGATCCTGGGCCCCCACCCCTTATTTTCTGCCATTTATTTTGCGCTCTTGGTCACTCATTCCCCACTCATTCCCTCACGCGCCACTCGGACCGCCACCAAATCACCTGACAAGTCACCTGATGAACCATCTGACTAATCCGCAGTCAATTATCACATGCCATCATTCCGCAGTCCACAGCATTCCGCAGTATCATCATTTAACCCTTTAGGGATTGCCAGCTCATAATGGGCTATTCTTAGACCACCAGCTCATGATGGAGCTATACTTAGAACTGCCATGTCATGATGTACCTTACTAAATATTTTCCATATTTCTTTGTGACTCCTGTGACCTGTTACTTCTCATTTGTATATAAGTGCCCATACTTTTAGCAGTTAGGCCCTAAGCCTAACTTGGTTTTCAATCCAAGAATTGTAGCTTCCACCCAGGACTCTCAGAGTCAACCAGCTTGAACCTTTAGTCGGTTCAAAACTCCTTTGAAGCTCTCCCCTCTACTTCTAACAGAACACTCAGAAGTCGCCCTTATCATCAGGGACTTACTTATTATACTGCATAGCCAACCGGTACCGAGCTACTCACGTGATCATTGCCTCAGGAGGAGACCCTACTGAGCAATCCCAGTCATTGCCAAACCAACCCACGCACGTCACGTCTTTAAGGCCCTTGGACCTTAACAGTGGGTCCTATTGACTTCCATAGTTGCTCTTCCAATCCATATATTGGATTGACTTTGGTCTTCTAGTTCTTCTAGGATTGCTTTGTGGGTTGCCATGATAAGATCATTGTCTTCTTGTTGTTGTCGCTTTGCTTTGAGGTAACCTTATGCTTTGTCCCAGGTAACTTTCCAAATGGTTTCAACCTTGACTTTTGGTCCTTTGAGTGTTCCTGCTTTCCAATCAATGTTGGGCTTGAATGCTTTGAACCAGGGGTAGCCAAAAAGAAAGCGATCTCTTCCTAGATTTGTGACGAAGAAACATAGTTGTCTTCTTACGTTTCCTTTGCTAACCATGAGGTCGCAATAATAGCTGATTTTTCCTTGTCGATTGGAGGTTCCATCAACATTAAAGACAGGTCGTTGGTAAGGAAGTTCTTTCATTCCTAGATGGAGTTTCTTGACAGTTTCTGAGTTGATGAAATTCTCTGTGGCTCCAGTGTCAAGGAGGCCAATTTCTTTTGTTTCCCTTTTGTAGCTGATAAGTGCAAATTGAATCTGGACTGAGTTACTTTTGTTGACAAAGGCACTGTCTAGGCCAAATGTTTTAGCAAGGGCTTCAATTTTCTGGATGCTGAATCTGTTCTTTGGGATGAGCTCATTGAGCATCCTGATCTTTGTGTCTTCATCCATTTTTTGGATTTGTTCTTTGAGTGCGTCTCCCATCTGCTTTGTAGTGGGCTTTGACTTTGGTTTGCATAGTTCTATGATCTCTTTGCAAGTAGCCTCATCAAATTTATGGGCATTATTTATGACGAATTCTTGGACTTTCTTTATGTCTGATAGTGTAGGTTTGTCCTTTTGTTTGTGGACTGCTATGAGTTCCTTGATTCTTTTCTTGTCCAATAGTTTTGGAAAGTGGTTCAAGGTTTCTTCTTTGAGAGCATTGAATTTGTTGGTGCTCTTGTTTTCTTGGATCCTTTTGGCAAGTTGATCCATTGGTAGAATTCCCATATCAGGGTGACTTTGGGTGGCATTAATGACTGCGACTTTTTGTTGATCATGATTGATTCATTGTTTAATTCGACAGTTATGGGCATAGTGACCCTTCTTGTGACAATGAAAACATTCTTTGCTTCTCATGAGTTTGTCTGGTGGTGGTATGTGTTTATGACCTGAGTAACAGATTGCATTAACCTTGATAGGATCCTTCTGTTCCATGATCATTGGTTCTTTAATGTTGAAAACTTTGTATAGAGCTTTGTGAAGCATTGATTTTGCGTTGCCTTGTGGCTGCATTATTTGCACCTTTGCTACTCCCATTGGTGATCCAGTGGTTCCCTGGTACAACCGATCTGTTGTTGGTTGGATTGCTCCGACTTCAGTGGTTGAGCGTCCTGTAACTGTGACACCTTTTGGTCTACCAGTGGCCTTCTGGTCTTGGATATGGGGTGCGTGTCTCATAGCAGCAACTGCAGCATATGTCTTCATATTGTTTACAAGTGTTGTCATGATGTCTTTGGATGAAGGTGTAGGAGGAGGATAGATGGATGGGTGTAGTGGACTTGATTGAACCAAGGTCTTCTCTGCATGGAGGGATAACAGTGTGTATAAAACCCAAGGCTGTCTGACTTTCGTCTGCCTCTTCATCTCAAGGGACATGAGCCCAAGAAACTTCACACCTTAGTTTGGTTTATGCACTCTTTCCACTTCAACACCCATGAGGGCACTTTGATCCTCCTACACAAGACTTTCAACTCCGGGTAAGGGAGGTCTTATCCAATAGATTCACAAAGTTGTGGACTGTGGAACCACCAGCACTAACATATGGGGTAATGGAATAGGGGTGGGGGTATGTGTCTGTTTGTGGTGGTTGTCTACTTGCCAAGCTGGTGTGTCTGGAAGAAAGCTTGACTTGTGTTAAGGCTTCAATGGGCCTTGATAGTATGACTTGTACTAAGAGGTGAACTGGTGGTGAGTACTTGAAGAGGTAGAAGTCTCTAGTGTTGCTAGAGACGACTCTGAGTGGCTTATGTAAGAAGTGGAAAAAGGGGGAGGCACTTGGGAGCTTTCAAGAACATTGATATTGTTAATCAAGTCAAGCTTAGGGCTTGACTGTCAAAATACTGGGCACTTATATACAGGTGGGTCTGCACACGGGCCATGGTCACTATAGTAGGTACTTCTGGTCAAGAGGGGGCTGTCTGTATCATATGGTAATCTGCGGACAAGTGCTGTGGTCTGTATGAGTTGAACAATAGAGAGTGAGCAAGAGCAAATAAGAGATCAGGGAATTGCCTAATCTATCCTACGTCGGAGAACAATGGTGGTGGGTCATTTCAAGAAGAGAAGCATTGTCATGATGCGATGATGACCACGAGTTTTGAGGCTGATCCGAGGAGATCTGATCTCCACGTGCCCATTCTGTTTTAATGGGCATCTAATGTAAGCAGCTACCCTTTAAGGTAGTCCGTATTGATGGTGACCCAGTTAAGGGCCATGTCGCTATCCGCGTCATCTGCAGAGCTCTGCATGGATGAGGGGTTGTCTGTGGATCCCTCTGAAGAGGTTGTCTGGTGATCTGGGCTCTGGGGGGAGGTGCTAGCTATGGGTGATGAGGCTGAAGGGGTGATTGACTGGTAACTGCCTTCACAACTGGTACATTGTTGTATAGGTGCTGAAGAGCGACTTGTGGGTGACAGGGAGTGCTTGCGGGACACAGGACTACTGGGCTGAGTGAGGTACTCCTCCTAGGGTGTGATAGGGGACTCTTGGGAAGACAGGGTCTTTGTATGACCTCCAGGAGTGTCAGGTTCATAATGAGTGACTGGTTCTGGCTCTAAGGGTGGCATGTCCTCCATGGGACTATCTGGGTCTTCCAGTGGGTTCTCTACTGGGGTGGGCTCTTGGTACAACTCCATTGAGGAGTACTCTTGTCGATGGATGTTCCATGGGATAGGGACAAGGGGTTCAACTGGTGGTTGATCAAGGGGTGATGATGGTTTGGATGGTTTGCTAGGTGGTAGTGGTGGCAGGTCTGGTAGAGGTGATGGGTTTAAAGGTAATGGTCGCTTGACCATATGTTTGGATGATAGAGTGACAAGGAGGGGGTCTGATAGTGAAGAGAAAAATGGGGGTGGATCATAACACTAAGAGTGAACTGGTGGCAAGTACTTGAAGGAGTAGAGGAGTCTCTAGTGTTACTAGAGATGACTTTAGTTTGAAGTGGGTAAAAGGGGAGGCACTAGGGAGGCTTTCAAGAACATTGATATTAATAATCAAGTCAAGCTTAGGGCTTGACTGTCGAAATACTGGGCGCTTATATACAGGTGGGTCTGCACACGGGCCATGGTCACTATAGTAGGTACTTCTGGTCAAGAGGCAGCTATCTGTATCATAAGGTAATCTGCGGACAAGTGCTGCGGTCTGTATGAGTCAAACAATAGAGAATGAGCAAGAGTGAATGAGAGATCAGGGAATTGCCTAATCTATCCTAAGTCAGAGAACAATGGTGGTGGGTCATTTCAAGAAGAGAAATGTCATCATTGTTAAGGCTTCAACGGGCCTTGATAGTATGACTTGTACTAAGAGGTGAACTGGTGGCGAGTACTTGAAGAGATAGAAGTCTCTAGTGTTGCTAGAGACGACTCTGAGTAGCTTATGTAAGAAGTGGGTGAAAGGGGAGGCACTAGGGAGCTTTCAAGAACATTGGTATTGGAAACCAAGTCAAGCTTAGGGCTTGACTGTTGAAATACAGGGCGCTTATATACAGGCAGGTGAGTGCACGTGCTACAATCACAAAGGTAGGTAGTTCTGGTCAAGAGGGAGCTGTCTGTGTCATATGGTAATCCGTAGACAAGTGCTGCGGTCTGCATAAGTTGAACAATGGAGAAGCAGGTGAGGACAATGGGAAATTGGACAAGTTGCCTAATTGATCCTAAACAATGGCAGTGGGCGTTCCAAAAAGAGAAGTGTCATCATGATGCGATGATAACCACAAGGTTTGAGATTGATCCAAGAAGATCTGGTCTCCACTACCCGTTCTGGTCTAATGGGCATCTAGCGTAAGCAACTACCCTTTAAGGTAGTCAGTATTGATGGTGACCCAATTAAGGGCCATGTCGCTGTCCATGTTGTCTGTGGAGCTCTGTGTGGATGAGGGATGATCTGCAGATCCTCCGGAGGAGGTTGACTGGTGGCCTGGACTCTAGGGCGAGATGCCAGCTATGGGTGACAAGGCTGAAGGGGTGATTGACTGATAACTGCCTTCACGACTGGTACGTTGTCATATGGGTGCTGAAGAGGGACTTGAGGGTAACAGGGAGTGCTTGCGGGACACAGGGCTACTGGGCTGAGTGAGGTATACTTCCCAGGGTGCGATAGGAGACTCTTCTGGGGACAAGGTATATGTCTGTCCTCCAGGGACATCAGGTTCATAGTGAATGACTGACTCTGGCTCTAAAGGCGGCACGTCCTCCATGGGACTGTCTGGATCTT
>Ga0307510_10000220_pt1 | contig 50930 bp, 31 predicted proteins | sample 12_EM_MG_FD_207224 | JGI IMG/M metagenome (GOLD analysis project Ga0307510, IMG submission 207224) | Populus trichocarpa ectomycorrhiza microbial communities from riparian zone in the Pacific Northwest, United States - 12_EM | ecosystem: Host-associated > Plants > Roots > Unclassified | place... | reverse complement strand
ATTAACCTTCTTCTCAGGTTAAGATTTTAACTTGACCTCTAATGAATTAGTTACAAAAATTTATTTTAAAAAAAAACCCAGTTGAGATTTTCATTAAAAATGTTGTTGTTGATTCGGTTATTGTCGCTAATAGGAAAGTAGCAAAGAAGCTGAATTTTACAGGTCAGAAAAGTCTTAGTTTAAAAAAATACAAAAACTCGAGTTTTGATCGAATTTTATCTCGGGTTGACTAGTTCACTAGTCGATCTAGTTTTTTACAGGGTCAATACATGGCCCTATTTTTTTTCAATCCAAACCTGTTCAGGCCTCGAGTTGACCACGTACCAAGTTGATTTATCAGGTCAGTATGGGTTCTATAATAGTGACACAAGAGCAACCACCACTAATACACGCAAGGAATCATTAACCCTGAGGGGTGTAGCTCAACTGATCAGGCCATAGGTTTGCTCCCTAGAGGTCACCAGTTCGAGTTCCACAAACCTCAGGGTCACTGGAGGCTTACATGGTTGTTAACTTCACAACTCATGAGATTAGTCGAGGTACGTGCAAGCTGGCCCGGATACCCACGTTAATAAAAAAAAAATCAATAGTCATGCAATTATTTTCAGGTGTAGATGACCACGTAATTAGTTTTGTAACTTTTTTTTCTCTCTTAACAATTTTACTTTTCTTCTAAGGCAACACGTGTAATCTATACACGCTCATTATGTCTCCAACAACCATTTTTTCTTTTCTGTCTTTCTTCTCTTATTTGTTCCAAAGTCAACTTCAATCCCTATATTTATAATCATTTGACAAACAAAAAATCCTAACTAATTCTTGCAATTCGATCATCAACCTCATATCGGGATGTTAACCCGACATAACAAAAACCCAATAAAAAGTTAATTAAAGCAAACTATAAAGCCAATTCTAAAAAACAATTATGAAAGGATTTGAATGTAAAGAAAAAATTTATGGCTATGCAAAAAAAACAAAGATAAAAAAACCCAAACAATCAATCCATTCTAGAAGAAATAGTAAGATTTATTTTTTATTGGGTCAATTTCTTATTCTAATTTTTTATTAATTATTCTAGTTTAACACACTCATGGCCGCATATTCTAGTTTTCACTTTTCTTTAACAGTTTGAAATTAATGCTAAAATACAAAAATAGGTCACGTTATCAATTCTTCCAACTACTCGAGCCTGAAGAGACTTCTTGGATTCTGTACAAACAGCCTCTTGAAGCAAATCAAGAGAGCAAAACATAATAGTGGTACAGCCTCTTGAAGCAAATCAAGAGACAAAAACATAATGGCAATATTGACTGAGATTATAGAACTTTTTCACTGTTTATTCTCTCATTTTGGGTTAGAATAATAAAATTTTCAAAAAAATATTAAATTGATTCTCGAAATATTTTTTTTTTCACAGTTCAGCACTTTTAAACCCAAATCACCACCCAATTACATATTTTTTTGAAAAAAAGAGTTAAATTGAAAGACAAAGAACTAAAGTGCAAAGGACAAATAAAATATATGGTGTTATAAAATTTCATTTGAAAAGTACATTTTAGTCCTTTATTTTTTTTAACTATTAGGTAACTGGTCCCTTTAGTTTTCTGAAATTTAATTCTATTATTTCTCTTATTTTTCAGTCTTTCAATTTTAGATGAGAGAGAGACTCGCAGGGTTCTGAAGTAGAGAGAGAAATTTATCGTTGTCAACAATTCTGATAGCAAGAATAGTGAATTTTTATGTCAATGAGTTCCATTTCATCAAGGAAGATGGTAGATTTGACCATGGAAATAATTTTGGCTTCAAGTTGATTTTGATTTTTTGAATTGTTTTTTAGGTTTTTATGGCCATGAATAGGTTTCTCACAATATTTTGGATATTTTCTGGGTGTTTGGGTAAAAAAATATGTTGAAGATTGGTTTTTCATCGATAACCCATAATTGTCTGACGGGCCCTAGTTGCTGGAATCTGCAGAAAGCAGAAGGCGTGTCATTTGCTACTTTTTTTTATAAAAAAAAAAACATAATGAATCATTTGCCTCTTTAAAAAAAATAAAACAGACCCAAGCACGTGAACTCAGCTAGAAGGCCCACGTGTCTGGGCTGCTTCTTTTAATACTAGACCCACACGACTAGGCTCATTTTGGTTTTTTTTTTTAGTTATATTTGATTTAAAAAAAAAATTGATAGAACAAATCAATGAACCCAATTAAGTCTATTATCCAACTAGCAGGCTTAACGAGTTAATCCACAATATTTGGACTATTATTTGTTTTTCTTTTTCTTTTTTTTGGTTTAATGATTTGTTCATCCCTCAATTTAAAAAATAATACAATTTCACCTTCTTCTTTTTTAATCGATGATCTGTTTTTTAATTAAACTCAAACATAAAATAATATAATTTCACTATTTGTTATCAATAAATTACTTTTAGTATCTCAGTCCCATGTTCCTATCATGGTTTTTTTACTTCTAAAAAAATTGTTGTTTCATATAGAAAAAAAAAATATCATGCATTTTATTATTGTATAATTAAATAAAAAATAATCTATGAAAAATAACCTCCGAGTAAAAACTTTATTAAATCTAAGGACATGCATGCTGTTACTATAACTTATTCAATATGCACACAAGAAAATTTGTCATTGTCCCATAAGCATGTCATCTATTCAAAGTTGTCAAAAACACATAACATGATACAAAAAATACAATATAAATTCAGATTGTTAAAACAGATCGTAAAATCATAAAATCATAAGAAAGTTTTTTTTTCATACATAATTCAAGCACCTAAAAATACATGGTTCAAATAAAAATTCATACATCATTTCAGTAACTTAAAAATACAATACAATTATTCATGTCTATAAATTTTCATTAACTAACAATTACCTAATTTAAAAAATAATCTACAAGCAAAACCCATGAATGAATCAAGATTACTGATTCCTGCAAAAATTGTTATATTGAATGAATGAAATTGGTTTCATTTGCATTCAAGCAAACATAATTTTTTCAAAAACAAAAATATAAATTCCCCTCCTATCATATTCATGTTGCAAAAAGCACTAGGTATAGTGTATACCAACTTTCCACACTTTAAATCCAATTCCTAGGTAAACTACCATTAATGCTACCCAATGGGTAGTTCCCATTATATACACATCTCAACAAAACAAGAAAAAAAGAGTAAAAGTTTCAATCTCCATGGTACTGAAAAAGATTCAAACCTTATTAGTATACCAAACTTCCTCCTTCCTCCTTTCCCTGAGTATATTGTTGCTGCTGGTGGCGGCTATGGATCATCAGGTCATCATGGAAGAGACGACAGCTTGTGGATCAATCTGATTTTGGGTTGTTTTATATAGGTGGTTGTTGGAATGACAGAGAGAAAGAGATTCTAGGGTATGACTTATGATGCAGAGGGCTAGGGGGTGAGTTTGGTAAGAATTTTATATTTCAACTGAAAATGTAAAAACAAAACCAAAACGATTTTACCGACTATTTAACATTATATGACTCGTAAAATCATATCAACTCAAGATTTTATCATATATGCCTTAAAATCTTGTCCTTAGATGAAAAGAAACGCCACTTTCTTTTTACAGTCCATGGCCGTCACAAAAATCAAACAAGATAACCCTCAAGCCTCGTTCTTTTTGTGAACTTAAAATGGCAAAATGAACACATTCTCCCACGCGACTTGAGAAACTTCTAATGTTTAGCTCCGCATCCATTCAACACACACACACACAAGCAACTGTATCTCTATTTCAATAACTTACAAAGGGGAGACAAAATGCACAACACGATCCAATTAGCTACAATTGAAGCATTTGCAAATTAGAGATTTGACCAAACCTCAAATTTTCTTGATGCGTTCTGTCATCATGAAGTACAAGAACTTTTAGCGTTCCAGATTCTCTTAACCAGGAAGCAACAACAGATCCTGTTGATATAAGTCGACCTAAGTTGCATTTGGCTGACCTAAAGGGTGCACCCATGCCCATGAGAAGGGCCTCAACAGCTCGCCTTAGCGTACTGTCACCAACTACTTTGCTGTGTTTGCCCCATCCAGTCAAAATGCTGAAACAACTATGGGTTCAGAACTTTCTCTTGAAATGGTTGAATAAAAGAGATGGTATTGGTTAACAAATACAACTACATACAATGGCATACCTCAATAATTTTGGCACCTCATGACCCTCAAACACAATAGCACGTACATTCAGCAACCATGCATGCACCATTGCCCGAGCAGCCCCAGAAGACATTAGATGCAAATCTAAGCAAGACTCAGACCACACATTCTCCCACACTTGGCGACGTTTCCCTTCAAGCACAACCAGTTGTGCACCCCTTTTCTGAGAAAAGAAATAGTGTTGTGCATTCAGAACTAATCCAGTTATATAAATGTGTAACCACAAAATATATACTTTTAATCAGTAATAGCTATGGCTCAAACTGACCTGACCGAAGTGCCATAACATGTCAGTCAAGGCATTGTAAAAGGCAGATGCTGTCGAAGAGTCCATCAATTTTACTTCATCAAAGAGAGATTGTGCTTGCTCCCAAACATTTTCTCTATAACCCATAAGAAGTCCATGGGCCACGCCATAAACCTGGTTATCAAATAACCGGAGCTCCTCCAGTAACATTGAAGCCTCTTCAAAGGAATTGCAACGACTGTATCAAGAGAATATAAAAATGAATTTAAACCATGTTTTATTTGAAGCTGAATCTCCTTTATGTATACATGCAAACATGCATGCATAGACGAACATGCACGTATAAGATCAAACATGGACAAACATGTTTTCTCACCCTGAAATCGAACAATAAACTGAACTAATACATCACACTAGCACATAAGAAGGACAAGGAATTTTATCAAAAGTCCAAAACAGAAAACTCGCAATTCTGCTCATCTTTACTGGAAAGAAATACTGGCACAGTCTCATCTGCTTGATCTATTTTTGCTGAAGATGAACGATTACTGAGGTATGAATGAACAAAGAGCAAAATAAATTGCACACATGTTCCACAATCCCGGGGGCCTTGTGAGATTTTTCACAATCCATGTATGATTATGCAGTTTTGAATTATCTCGTCAACAACACCCTACCTTTTCAGTTATGGTAGAATGAGCAGTATATACAATTATCCTTTGTCTAATGATAAATTTCAACATCTTTTAAGTATCCTCATTCATGTGTGGCTATCCCAAAGAGACAGGTTCAAAACATGCTGTGTTCACATTAATTAAAAAAATCCCTTAAAGGACAACATCCTCGATTTTGTTAAACAAATAAAAAGGAAATAACAGCACAACAAAAATTACCTGCAAGCATTCAAAATGGCTGAAAATGTGACCACATTTGGCTTGATTTCCAGCTCGTGCATCTTGTGAAAGACTCCCAAAATGCACATCATTTCCTGCCCGCCACTGTTCTTTGCTTGACCTGCCTTTTCAGCAGCAAGCTGCCCAAAAATCTTTATGATCCGGTTGTCCTCCCTGTCAGCCACCAGACTTTTAGTGGCCTTCTCAACAGCACTTGAAGATAGAGAATCAATTTGCAACTCACTGGTCTGGCCAGCATCATCAACCACAGATTCTGTGGTTGCTGGCCGGCCAAATGCATCTATAATGGAATTGTAAGTGACCACATTAGGCCTAATTCCCTCCTTGGTCATCTCATCAAGCAAAGACACAGCAGACTCCACCAACCCATTCTTGCACAAGGCATCTATCAATGCACTATAAAGAACAACATCAGCCTTCAACCCAGCCTTCTTAAACTCCCTAAAAACATCCATTGCTTCCCTATACAAACCACCTTTTGAATACACATCAATCAAAGTTGAGTAAGTTAATAGATTGGGTGATACATGCCTGGCTTTCATCTCTTCAAACACTTTTCTAACCACGTCATACTTGTATTGTTTCCCATACCCACCCAAAAGCGCATTATAAGTCACAACATCTTTCCTAATCCCAGAATTTTCCATCTCCCTGCAAACATCCATAGCTTCCTCAAACCTACCAAGCTTAGCATAAATAGAAAGCAAGGTGTTATAAGAAACTCTATCCAAACTTATACCCAGAAACTTCATTTCGTTAAACAAATTGCGCGCATCATCTAATCTACCAGCCTTAGCATATCCATCAATCATGGTACTATAAGTCACGACATTAGGCAATATATTTTTGGCGGGCATCTCAGACATGATCTCAAAAGCCATGTCAAGTTGCCCACCTTTACAAACAGCATCCAGAAGCGTATTATAAGTAAAAATATCTTGATCAATCCCTCTATTCACCATCTCACAAGACAAGCTCCTCGCCGCTTCCCACAACCCTCCTTTACTACACACAGCAAGAAGCGAGTTGAACGTAATTCGATCTGGCTGCATTCCATTTCTCAACATCTCGTCGAAAATCTCCAATACTCGCTTAAACTCCACACCCCCTTTCCCACACGCATCAATAACAGCATTATAAGTAACCAAATTGGGCTTCAATCCGTAATCTTTCATCGAATAAAAAATCTTGATAGCCTCATTACAATAACCGCTTCTACCATAAGCACTGATTATAGCAGAGAAAGCATAAACAGTATTACCATAGCCTTCAGTAAGAGCAGCCTTAAAAACGGTCTTAGCCATCTCTACTTTACCTAACCTACCAAGAGTACTAATCATGGCACTCGCCAACTTACCTTGTTCATTCTTCTTCCTCTCCCTTTTCACTGCAAATTCAAAGCAACAAATGGCTTTTTTACAGTCTCCTCGATTACCAAGCTCCCGAAGCAAGAAAACATAATCATCCGACCCAGAAAGACGAGACTCGAAATTAAGCAGCACATTTTCAAGGGCCCTCTCGTCTTTCCCATACTCAATTACGTTCTGGAGAGCTTCTTGGGCGACTGAGGTGTGGCGAGTGCCCATGGTTGTTCTGGGGCGCCCGAAGTGGAGCTTAGAAACGAAGCGGGTGGAGCGGCGACCTGGGAAATCGGAGACAAGTTCGGATTTGGGGGGTTGAAAGGAAGAGAAGGTGGGGTGGATTTGGGGGTGTTGGGTGGTGGTGGTGGTGGTGGTGGCGGCGGGTTTTGGTGCATTGCGAGAAGAAGGAGGAAGAGGGGGTTTGGCAAGAGAGACTCTTTGATTAGAAGTCCATCTTTGGTGGGGGTTTTGGTTGTGGGTTTGACGGTGGTTTTTTAACTGGTTGTGTGGATAGGGGTGGTTTTGATAATGCTTAGTCGTTGCTGTGATTGAACAGTGCGGTGGCGTTGACGCCATTCAATTCGGTTAGATATAGATACCGGCTGGGTAGTAGGAAGAGGTATGTATATATTACGTGGTGGTTGGAAAGGGAGACCGGGTGGGTGTGGGAGGTTGAGGCTAGATGGGAGGAGGGGCAGGAGCAGGAGAGGGAGGAGGTGAAGCGGCGGTCATGGTTGTGGTTGTGGTTGTGGTTGTGGAGAAGATTTTAGAGGGAGAAAGTGAAGCGTTTTAGGGGTAAAGTTTAGAGATGAGAGAGAGAGAGAGAGAGAGTGAGAGAGAGATTCCAGCTCGTCCACTCCACTGTTATTCAGCTGAGACTTCACAGGTTTTCGGGGTCGCCATTGGAATCTTCACAGGGTTTTTTTGTTTTGTAATAAGTACGGATTCCGTCGTAATTTTCTTGGCGTTTTTTTCTTTTTGACTTTTACCCAAATTGGTGAGGATTAGGTGGGATGTTGTCTAAATTGCTGGAGATCTGAACTTAAAGGCTCCACCGCTAAATCTGTGGGACCCAGGAGGAGGAGGTGGTGGATTGAACTGAAATAAACGGCGGAGATTGAATTGTTGGTGTTTTTTTGTCACTCAACAAATAACTGAAGGGCTGACCAACCCAAACAGGAAGCTGTGCTGGACGTCACCTCCTTTCGTAGATTGATTTACGAAAGTAGCCTTGTCATACTTTGGAAGTTACTACTGCTACTATTATTTAGATAAAGGAAACCTTTTGAATTGGATTGGACTCCAATGGATGTCAACTCAACCTGGCAATGGTACCGTGGGGGCTGGGGATTAAAATAATAAAATAAAAAAATAAAAAAAACCAAGGGGCGTGGGAAAACATTGTTTTGCACACCCGAGTAAAAAAAAAGGGGGTTAATACTTAATATTTAGAAAAATGAAAAACATAAAAATTACGTGGGGATCAAGTTGAAACTATAGAAAACTTGGGGCAAAGGTGTAATAAAAGAGAAATTGACCATATAAAAACACGTGCATGGCTTCTCAAAGAAGTCATTGCTTAAGAAAGAGGTTGATTTTGTGTTGATTTTTACTTGATTTTGTATAATCATGTTTTTAGACGTGGGAAAAGGATTAATGACATAATTAAAAAGAAAACTTACCCCCTCCATGGATGGATAATTCGGCCAAGATGAGAGGCAAAAGTGTGGAGTTGTTTGATTGAATTATGATGATTTTATAAATAGAGTTGTGTTGTTGGTTAGAACAAAGAAAAAGTGGGTGACTGACCCTTTTTAGGAACATGAAAAATTTGACATGGGTAACATAATAGGGCCATCCGGCCAAAAAGAAAAAAAATATGAAATTGGTTTGTATGTGTTGGTGTGGTATTATTAAATTTGTATGTGATAGCTTGAGTTAATAAAAAAAAATAATTATAAAAGATGGTGAGACCATATTATCTTAAAGAGTAGACAAAAAATGGAAATTCATGGGAGGAGAGGATTCAATCTAATACATGTGTTTGAATTAGTTTGAAAATACGGTGCAAACTGTATTCTTTTAAATTTTAAAAAAAATTTAAAATTAAAAAAAATATTATGTTTTCAAATTGTTTTGATGTGCTGATGTCAAAAATAATTTTTATAAAATAAAAAAAAATATTTTGATATAATTTTAAACGAAAATACTTTAAACCGCAACTATTACCATAATCCTAAACAATTTATTAGTCTCATTGTATTGAAGTATGATGGAATCAATTTTTAACTGTTTGATAATGATTTATTGCAAAATCAAGTTTATAATGATTTGTTTTTGTTTGGTTCGGTTCAATTTAATTTAATTTTTGAAATTTAAAATAAAAAATAAACTAAATTAATTTATAACCAATATTATCTAAAAAAAACCAAATAACCTTTCTACTTTGTTAATTTCTAATAAGTTTTTATGAATATTTCAAATAATGTGATTAATTTACTCACCTCTTCAAGCTTTAAAGCACCCCCTCCCCATTTTCAATAGCGTGGAGGATGGCTCTCAGCGATGTCAGTTTCTTTCACGATAAGCGACAAGCCTGTCGTATTCAGCTTATTTACCAAGAAACGACAACAGGCAGGCTTTTGACTTTAAAAATCTTAAAAGACGTCAGAAATGGCACCTTCTTGTAAAATGTTGACTAAAAAAATAAAAATTAAAAGAAGAAAAAAACAAGAAAAATTATAATATAACTCAGCCAAATTGCCTACTCTATTTCACCCTATTAAAGAAAGCATGCGTGTTTTTGTATTCTAAGAATATTTTTAACCAGAAAAGAATATAACTCAGCCAAATTGCCTACTCGTCTCATTCTATGTAGAAGTAGTAACTTAACCAGAAAAGAATTTTCCAACCCAAGTCCCACGAGTGATCATGTGACCCCCAAAAACAGCTGCTAGTGTATGGCTAGGTATGCCAAAAGAACCATACAGTTTCTTTTTGGTTCAAGACATCACAACCATTTTCATGGCTGTAAAGAACTCATACACAACAGTATGTGAATCATTGGTCTTCACACTTCACTACATGCATGTAACATGACTTACTGCAACGTTATATTAAAACAAAAAAAAAACAAAATTGGTGGCATTCTACTGGAATTATTGTTCTATTTGCTGAAAGCTAATTCAAAATACAACAACATAAACAAAAATGGAAAGAACAGAAAGAAGAGGAAAAATAACTAAAGTGTGTGTTACTAGATCTGCTTTTTTCGCTTCTACAAATCAGAGAACTTGCATTCTAGGGATTCTGAAAGAAAGAAAGAAAGAAAGAAAGAAACTCCAGTCTGTGTAAGTGCTAGTGTTCTCACACAAGTTAACTCTGTGTTCTGCGTTACTAAACGGAGAATTGAGAATGGCTCATATTCAACTCTACCATCGTGCTTTCCATAGGCACAAAAGGGATCTTCAGTATGCCTTTTTTCTCACAGCTGGCTTTCGGGGTTCCCTCTTAGCAATTGTCATAAATCCTGGTGTCGGTATTCCCACAGTGGCTTGATACAGATCCTTCAATCTTTAAGAACATTCAGAAAACAATTGTCAGGTGTCAGCCAAATGCATTAGAATATTTCATGTCTTGAAGCATTTAAAAGTGTTCTGTTTGGGTAACTATATTATGGTTACCTTGGCATGCTAATGAAAAGGGCAATTACAGAAACACCAACTATGAGAGGGAACACTGGTGCTGGAGTTAATTCCTGCAGCCATGGAAGAGGAAAAGGACACATTAGAAAGATAGAGAGGGAGACTTATGTCATCATTTAATGATATCGAATCTAATTTACCCATCAGACTATTTTCTAGGGAACATTCACAAGTAGATTTTGGAAGGGATAGCCACCAATAGAGGTGTTTTTTTTATTCCAATGATTATTGAGTCGACTAATGACCTAACAGAAAAATTGTTCAATAGACTCGTATGTGTAGACCAAATCAACTGAATTTTTTGGGAGCCACTGCACTACAGCTCTATTGTCCCAATTAATCAAACTGATTTTGTCTGTACAATCTCCCCCCAAAAAAAAAAATAATTTGAGAGTTATCTCTAGATCACTACTATTTAGAACTGTTGTAAGATTAGTTCTAGAGAACTCTCTTTGAATGAATGTAAAACAAACCTGTTTCTGGTGATCCTCCTCAAAACTATATCGCAGTGGGCCCACATGGATCTGGGCTGTCCTCTCAAGGTCAACCTCAATACTCTCCGACTCAAATTTGTGGGTTCTTGACTGCAAACTTGTTCGAAGCTGCAGGAGGTGTTTAGTCTTGGGTAAATTCTTCACTTGAAAGAAGTTGGACACTGGGAGCTCAAAGACAGTCTCAGTCTTGGATGAATCACTTGCCGACTTGATCTCAACCAATAGCTGTGACTGTGGTTCTTTCATTCTCTGTCCTTCCACGTGGCAACTTAAAATGGTCACTTCTGGCTGTTCAAAGACCACAAAATCCAAATCCCTTATATCCCCTGATCCAACCTACAAAATCAATGGATAAACATCAGACTTCACATATTTGCAGCAAAAAGAGATTATACATGGGTGTTAAACATGGAGCCCAATAAGATGAAGCTAAAATCCCAATAAGGGTAGGTTTTAATCTAAGAATAAACCTAAGCTTTTTTTCCTTGTTTCACCGGAACAAAAAGGAAAAGAAAAAAAAGAACACCAAAAAGCATAACCTGAATAGTAACAGATTCAGGTGATGCACGCTCAATTCTATTGGTACCCAAGCCATCCTTTTTTACTACTTTAATTACATAGGTTGCCTCAGGTACAAGCCCTCTCAGCCTATAACTTCCAGACGAATCAGTTACTGTCTCCTCATAGTAACCTTTTGACACAGACCGAGCTTCAACTGAGACACCTTCTTTTGGCTGGCCAGACAATAGTGTGACAGTACCTGTAGCACTGTGAAAAGCAGAACCCATATTAGTCTTTAAGTAAAGTAAGATATCCAAATATAAACATTGGAAAGGTTATCTTAATTTCAGTAAGATTGGGATCAAATGAAAATGTAGCAATGTTAAAGAATTCATGCGGCATATTTGCAAATAAAGGAGAATGTGTAGCAGAGCAGTACATGATGCTAGGAAATTATAAACTAGTATCATAATAATATTCAATTTGAACTTTGGAAAAATTGGAGGATTCAAAATTCTTTTTTAATGAGATTTAAGACTTGGGAATGTGATTTTGTACTGGAGAAATGGAATAAAAATGTTATACATTTGATTATGGCATTATCTACTTGATTTGCTGAAATAACAGAAATCTCTAGCAGGAAATGAAGACTGTATAAGACCTGTAAGCAACACGGGTGGCATGGAAAGTGACTTCTCTAGACTCCCCAGAACCAAGTTCTATTACTTGAGCTGATGGCGAGAAAGCATACTCCTGCAAAAACATCAAATCATTGGATGAGATGATAAGCAAATAATCTGTGAGGGTTTAGGTATTCTGTAATTCCCTCTTGGCAGAGGTTCAAAGCCAAAGGTGACTAACATGACATGATCATATTTTAAACAGTGATTTGAAAAAAATAAAGCACGTGCAATGATGTTGATCAAAAGCTGGAGAGCTCAAAACTTAATGATATGCATTAATGCTTCGTACAGTAAATGAGAGCTTCAGAACCTTCAGCTGGATAAGCAAAGTTTGCACTCGTTGAAAGAACTTTTAGCCTCACTTCAAAATAAAATTCAAACCAATTAAACATCTGTGTCAAGGCATGTTGATTGGTGACTTGAGAAGGAGAGTTTTCTTTTCTTTTCTTTTTTTGGTGAGGGGGGGAATGCTCATCAGAAGAAACATAGTTAACAAACTTGAGCTGGTTTTAGAACTGGTAAAGGAGTGTTGCAATGTATATGGCTAGCTTAAATCAACAATTACATCATATGAGCATGAAACCTAAAGCAAGGAAGAGGATTAACGAAATCAATCTCAACTAGATAAGATTGCAGCCTAGTTGAGTTAAGTTACGGATAATATAAGAGGTCTCGGTAATTTACCTTCAGTAGAGGACGCAAATAGAAAGTGCCAGGAAATAAGTTATCAAAGTGGAAAGTTCCACCAGCCCCAGATATTGAGTTGTTCCTATAACCATCATCACCGCTCAATGACAATAGCACAGAAGGAATGGGTTCATTAGAATCATCTTTGGAGTATATGTGTACAGAAATTTGACCTAGCTTCTGGCAAGAAAAGGAATGAGGCCCTACACGTTTAAGATGATAGCCAGGCTGCAAGAATAGAAAGAAATATCACATAACATAAAATATGAAATATAAGTTGAGATATAAAAGCAAAAAAAAAATCCCCGTCTAACAGGAAAGAAACATAGAAACCTTGTGCTTAAATTTACTTGCTGCGTTATGTAAGAGAACAATACCTTTGAAGCCTCAACTCTGTAAGTTATATCATCGTATAGAGGGCCCCCAAGAAAAGAACCATCCACTCCTGTAGCAGTTTGAAATGCTATTTCATCTTTCTTGAGTGGAGTAATTTTGCTGTCTTCGGAAGCAATAATCTTTATGTGAACACCAGAAAGAGGGGGAGAAACTGATCCTTCTATGTACAGCCCCATTCGGCCAGATGATGGGGGGATTGGAGATTGGCAACCATCATTTGCCACCAAAACCTACACAACAAAGAAAAATATTTAAAGCATTAAACTTAATCGTGCATCTTAGGAAGAATTCAGAAGGCGAAACACATTATTGATAATTACATTTTGTTCTCTGGGGTAAAACAAGATCTTCTTCTCTCCATTGTTCCTGAAAGACATCAAAGCTCAAGTTAACTACTTTGATAGGATGGTTATGCCAAGGTGTAAAATTTATGACGTTGAAACAGAATTTCTAGACATTTGAACACGAAACCAGAAAAATGAAATTGCACACCATGAACGAAGAAAAATGAAGGAAACTATGTATCATTCTAAGAATAGACCAAAAAGAAAAAACACAACAAATGAGCTGCAGCCCCTTCAATTTAACATGAACAAAACTCAATAAGATCATTGAGAAAGGGAGCTTATGCATATAGACACAGAAGGAATGAAAAAAAGAAATTGCAACTCTTCTGTCTTTAACTAGCATGGTGCATTGTTCACAAACTTTTCTCTCAACTATGTATAAATATCTACGAGTAAAAAAGGAAATGCAATTCACATTAATGTATAGATTTTAGTAACCAATTCACACAGAACAAATCTGATTTCCAGAATACAAAAGTAAAATATTGTGAAAGACCAGTTGCAAAATCTGATAATACATGCTAGCTTGTACCAAACACTTGCCAGCATTGAGAATATCATGATATTACAACGGAAAAAAGGAAAACAATTACAAATAATTTGTATACCTAGGGTCCCGAGGAACAAAGGTAAGTTTCTCTCCAAGATTAGCCCACACGGAGTACTCAAACAAGGCAGATCCAGTTTGATCATCTTCATGTGATACAAGGATGGCAGCGGTACCATCAAAAAGATTGCCCTCACTATTAAGGATGTCTACAATGATATTATTAGGTAATTCATATCCACCATCAGCTGAGCCTAACTCGACACTGATTTGTCCTTTAAGAAGATACTTCTCTCCTTTCAGATAGATAGGCTACAGACAAAAAACATAAAAGTGAAATAACTTAAAGAGATTTTTTTAAGTGGAAAATTCAAGAAAGAAAAGGTAAAGGAGAAACAAAAGCTGGCACTGTTTGATAGCTTACCAGCAGGTTTGATGTATCAATTTTTATTGGCGAGCTCCCAAAGAAAATACAGGAGTTAACAAAGTGCAGCTCATGTACTCCAGGAGATTCCATGCATAAATTCTGTGAACCTTTCTGCAGTTCACATTATAATTGAATATCAATATAGCAGAAGTTGTGTGTGGCATCTGATGCAATCAAACAAATTTCAAGCACGCATTTTAAGGGGAAAACTACCTTGATTTTCAAATCAATGGGCGAACCATCTGGCTTAATCATGGAAGCATCCACATCATGGGTTGAGATAACATTTATCCAGTAACCTTTTTGAACAAAAGCAATTCCTGCAACATCCTCAGCACCAACATCCACATTGATGAATCTCTGTTCCCAGCACCAATTATCTTCATTGGGCACAGCTTTTGAGGAACCATGTTTAACCTAAGAAATCACATTCATTAAAAACACAAAAAGCACTTACAATCAGCTGGCTTTGGGAAAAGAAAATAATAAGGTAGGGGTACAAGTGCAATTTATTACTAAATGAGTGTAGTGATTCATGTAAAAACAAAAATTATATCTTTCAGATAAAAAAACTTTCCTTGAACACACTTTACCTCAAGCCTGTATTTTCCAGGCGCGACATTCTGAAAGAGAAATTCATCACTATCATTTGTCAAACTAACAGACTTTCTTTCTTCTGTATGTTTACCAGCCAATCTCACAAGGGCGATAGAAACTGATGGACCACACTTCTCCTTGCAAGTAACAGAACCATGAACATTGACAAGAACCTTCATGAAAAGGAAGATAAACATCAGTAAGAAGTATTTTCACCAAGGAAAGAATGCACAATTACTATTAGAAATCCGAGGTAGTTCATCCATGCCAATTTCCATGATCTAAAAGAAAGAAAACAAAAACACAGACCAAGTATAACATTTCTCCTCTAATTGATAGAAATAAATTGATTGCGATCTCAAATCATGTGATAATACTACTGAAACCAGTTCCTGTGTCCAATCTAACAACTACATGTGTAAAGCAGTGGTGGGAAGAGACTAAACACATCATGGACTTGGAATTGAACTTCTGAGATCGGATGGACACAATAACAATAAAGTTGCAATAAGTCATCTGGACACAATAACAATAAAGTTGCAACAAGTCATCACTAGGTAAACATAATTTCTTTCTCATATAACATTTCATGTTACCTGAGTAAATTGTACATCCAGCAATGGACTTTTGACCATAACATCAGCATAAGATGGTGAAAACAAAAGTCCAGGAGCACTGTCAGGTGTAACAGCCAAAGCAGATAAGCGATACTCACCGGGTGAAACCTGACAAATGATGATAAAGAAGAAAGATGTGACTTCATCAGATTTAGTTCTAATTGCATCAATGCTTGATTGATGAAAATAAAGGGAAGAAAACAAATGGTTGAAATCCACAGCAATAGAGTTTCGCAAAGTATTCTTAAATCATCTCAAGGGTAATTTTTGCATCCCGTGTGATCATCTTAATAAAATCTTGAAGAAAAGTTATCAAAATTGCATGGCATGCACTTAAAATCACTCCAGAATGCATATTCATAAGTTCACAGTGCTGTAGCAAAGATCTCATAGATCAAACACAGATAATTGAATGGATCAACTTAAGAGCAGTAATTGCATATTCCAGTGCCAGCTGCTTATATAATCAATCTTGAACAGAAACATACCAGGGCATAGGACCAGAAGAGTTCTGTACTTTCGACACACACAAGTTTCACAAAATACCAAGCAAAAATAAATAGAATAATAAATGACTACATGTTGAGGGACAGAAAGGAAGGATCATGGATTTCCATGAACCTAAAAGCTCTTTATAAAAATTTAAAAAAAAAAATCAAGGAGAATTCATTAATATTTTAATAGATGTACTCAAATTTTATTCCATAACACTGTTCTTAGAACAGTGACTTCAACACTGTTGTTTTAACAGTGGTTTATTTCTTAATCATATGTTTGTGGTGTAAAACAATGAAAGGTAAAAGATATCTATCCTGTGTTCCTTTCTGACACTATAAAAAAAAATAGGAGTAGAAGCATCTGAGATTTCTCAAATACAATGCAAATCATACTCTCCACATCAAACAAATATCTCAATGGTTCATCAAGTTCAAAAACCCTGAGCAACATAGCAAAAATCTACCTGCACCCATACGTTAACAACTAAATTCTTTAAAACATTTTGAAGCATAGTACCTGATACCTATGAGCCAGACCTTGAGAAAACAAAAAAAAAATTGATCCCAAGCCATCCATTAAAATAATGCCTCATATAACTAGCTATTTATAACTCACTGAGTCACAACTCTTGAAGATTTTACAAGGCTTAAGTCACAACTCTTGAAGATTTTACAAGGCTTAAGTCACAACTCTTAAAGATTTTATAAGGCTTGCTTTGCTTGCACTACCTAAAACAAAAATCTATTCATCAAGGCGCATTCCATTATTGTTTTCATAATGCATATATATACATGTGTATCTGTGAATATTTGTGGTGCTGCAAAATAGCACTGGTTTATAATGATTGTATAATGAAAAAGCAAAAAGAAAATTTGCGTAGGTCCCACCACCCTAAATTGATTATCAGATATGCCTTTTTTCTCTCTTTATCCACACATTTTCTTCAACTTCATTCAAAATATTTCATATTTTTGCTGCAACATGCAGGATATATATGCTTGTATTTTTAAAATGTACAGTTCAATAAGCTAATATAAGGGGGGAAATGTCATTTTTTCAGCGATCAAAAGTGTTTCCAAATTGCACTTCCTCAAGCATACCTCAAAGCAGAAATTGCCATTTCCATCTGTCTGTTTGACTTGAGGTTTGACATTCTCAGGTCCATGGGTCAAGGCTACCTAGAAGTCATACACGACAAAGTTTGAAATTGTAAATGTGCAAATTCTATAATAACCAAGGGAAAAAAATGTAAATCTGCAAAATTACTTTTACCATGCTATCATATTTTAATTAAAAAACATTACCTTTGCCGTGTATCCAGAACCAATCATGCTTACTACACCACAGACATCATAGGAGATTGCTGCAATATCTGGAATTGAAGCCATATTTGGCAAAACCTGATCAAAGAAGTAGAAACGGTCAAGTGGATGCCTCATAATTAAAAGAATAATTAAACCTATAGTGTATACCTCTTATATCCATTAAAAAAGACGAAGAGAGTATTCAAGATGCTAAAGAAATATTCTGTTATACTTTACCATATACTCCTTCAACTTGTTGAACTTGTAATGCTCCTTCTTGGCCTCTATCGTATAACGATTTGATGTAACCTAAAAACAAGCAATTTAGCAAAGATGAAGTGCCTGACTTTAAGACTTTGGCTTGGAACTGTCATGTTTCAAGGTCAGAAACTACATACTTGCATGACCACGAAAAGTTTTCCTACCTAGCTTAAGCTTAAATACTTTATTGGTGATAATGGAACAGCAATTAACATGATCAATAATTAAGAGGTACTAGATTCATGAGACTGATGAAGGAGATTGACAGAAAAAGAAGTAAATGTTTGAAAGCATACAATAGAAGCTTGCAAATATTCTTTTTTAGAAAACCATGGCCGAGATCAATGGATGGAAGGATCCTTATGCAAATTTTACTCTAACAAGGACAGCCGTAAACTCTTTTTTTATGCTGAACAAGTATCATCAATTCACTCTATCACAATATATCCCCCGCCCCACAAATAAAGAGAAAAAAGGAATGACTACATAGATTTCAGGACAGTAAATGGTTTGCTTTAATAAACAGAGATGTTATCAACTCCTAAAATTATGAAGTGGCTATAGCCTATGATATGAAGTCTATGAAACTTAACCCCTAACCATGCTGCCACAATTTGAAATCGAACTAAGCATATCCATCAAGAAATTATACCAATGTGCTCCTAAGTGGTCCCCATGAATTAGGAAAAAAACAACCATGTATCTAATTGACAGAGTTCCGGGCTTAGTACTCGCAGTGAGTTTAAGCCCAGGACTACTGTATAATTTATTGTATCTGTTAATCGCTTCATAGAGCTCCAAGAGGGTCGTCAAAGGTTGGTAAGACATAGTAGGATGCCAGCAGATATTATTTGATCAGCTGAAAAGAAAAGGAATAAAGCAAGACATCTGATGCAATAGCAAGATGAAATGTACCCCATGAAAAAAAAAACAGAATATAGGGTGAACTCACTCAAAAAAAATACTCATTAAAAATACTGAGATGATCAAGAACGACAAATATAATTATTAAAGTTGAGATCATGCACAAGACTATACCTGGTCAAGCTTGTAATAGCCTTCTTTATCAGTTGCAGACCTTTCGTGACCATCAACAATGATTTTGACACCCTCAACTCCCATGCCATTCCCATCAACTATGCGACCCCCCACAGAAAATCCTGTGACCTGCACAAACCAACAGTAACAAAGGATGATATAGCTGAATAGACCTTTTTGACAACAGATGGAAGTGAGAATGTGAGAAAGATGACAATGATGTGACTCCTGAGATGCTTCAGAGAGAGCTTGTAAACAGAGCTGTTGTTGCCTATGAAGTAAGAATGTACACCAATGCCATTAAGGACAAGAATCTCACTAGCCAGATAGAACATCATAATGCTAGTTCTTCACTTCTCTATTTAGCTGTCAGCTGGCTAGTAACCAAATGATTGGCACCAAGGAAAAGTATACTAAGCCTGGCCATCAAGATATTAAGTTGCTCTAACCTTAAGGATGACAATACAACCAAAATCAGGATGATTATACAATTACAATCTTTTTATTTTTCTGTGAGGGGTTACAGCTTTTGAGATGGATATTAGATCTGAACAGAAACAGTCAACAAATGGGGCAACTGATCTCATCATCCACCATAGGAAATGAATATTGCTGGTTTGACGTAGTAAACCTTATACAATTATAAATTGTGAACATATTTCTTGCCATTGATGCTGCTTAATGGGGGGCAGCCAATACCAGCATAGACTCACGGGTTTATAGTGCTTACAACTATTATTTTTTTATTCCATAGAAAAACACTTCATGTAAAATAAATGCAGTGCTCAATACTTTTCAAGATAAAAGGTAGAAAAAGGACACCAGAAAGATGGTTGATAAAGATAACAAAGGAATAGAAGTTTATCTATTTGATTACGGGAACTACAATATGTCCTACCTGAAACTGTCGGGGAACTGTTACATGCTGATGCTCAACAGAAACCAACATGAGAGGAGGTGAAACATCAAATACCGTATTCTCACCCTTGTAGGATGGAACAAGCTCATAATGACCTATAAAGCATTAGATAAATTGATCACAACAATGCAGAACAATCGCCAAGAAGCATGAAATTAGCACCTTTTATTAATTTGGACAAAATGCATAAATAAACATTTCAAGACTTGATGAACACAAGATGGTAACCAAGACAATTTAAGCAGAAAATGCAAAAAATAGTAACTTCAGGGCAGAAAGTATGCAATAAAGTACAAATGCAAAGCTACAGTAGGGTTCAACAAGTTAAACTTATGCTATTACATCTAACAGAATGTAGTAAACTTGGTTCAGTTTTCTACTGTAAAATAGCATGCAGACACTGAAATGATGTCAAGTTAATGAAACTCATCAACTACCATTTAGTTTAGCATCGGGTTCAGCTAAGTACTAAACACAAAATGTTCATAACATTCAGAACAAGCATAAAGAAAGATGCCAGGCAAATACATGTACAAGCATTTATATGCACACGCCAGTGCAGTGAAGAGATGAAAAAAAGTCTTAGAGAGTGTTACCGCATGGTAGTGATTTAAATCTGAACATTCCATCAGCATTGGTTACAGCATGACAGAGAGGCTTTCTTTGCCCCACGTCCTCACCAGAGCCTTGGGGACAATCTACTTTTTCAACATCATCCGAATACAGATAAATGTGAACTCCCAAAATTGGATTTCCCTACCAAAGAGGAAAACAGGCCATGTGTATGTGAAAAAAAAATAGTAAAGACGCACAAAGTTCTCATGATGATAGATATTGCACTATAGGGAACATAAACTAGAAACATAATGTCCATCTCTGGTCCCATATTTAGTCTAATAAGAATGCACATTCCTGTACATGAACATAGATAAATGTGAACTCCCAAAATTGGATTTCCCTACCAAAGAGGAAAACAAGCTTTGTAATTATGAAAAATATAGTAAACATGCACAAAGTTATCATGATTATAAATGCTGCATTATTGGGGCCGTAAACTAGAGATATAATGTCTAGCTCTGGCAGCATATATAGTCTAATATATGAATGCACATTCTTGTACATTAATTTTCTGTGTCAGAAGTGGAATAGTGACTCTTAGCTTCAAATCAAAAGAAAGATTTGCATTCTAGTCTACCCTAAAAAGAGCAAATTAAAAGAAGAAGGCTGTTCCAAGACCCAGTTTAAAAGAAAAAAAATTGTAAGAATCTATAGATTCAATAGATTTTTCAGTAGATAGACAATGCAAATGAAAGAAACGAACACATCCACCGAAAGGTCTGTGTAGCACACAATGGGCGCCTTAGAAGGTTTGGCAATGTCCAAAACAGGGCACCTTATTCCCTGGTTCAGAGACGTGATAAGTTGTCATAGCAGGGGGCAAAAAGGAAAGAGGGGAACCTATGCTAACATGGATGGAAGTGGCATCAAAGTATTTAAAATCTCTCGATATTGGGGCAGATTTGGTGCATGATCTTACAGAAAGGTTCAAAAGGATCCATGTAGCTGACTCCGAATGGTTTAGTATGAGATTTGGTTGTTGTTGTTGACAACACAATTTTTTAAAATATATATATAAAGCAGCTACAGTCAAAAAAATTCTTCACAGAAGGTTTTACCTGAGCAACCACAAATCCGTGAAGATCATATCCAGGGACAAAAAAAATGTCATCAACTATGCCATTTTCAAACCCCAATTCCACCTGCAAGCAGTGCAGTATTAAGCAAACAGCAGCAAGCAAGGACAAAATTACAGGTCACTGAGAAAAGGACAGACAGCATATCTGACCTCTGTGGAACCTCTAACTTCAACTTTCAAATCAGGATGTGAAGCACGAACTTTGTATTTTCCTGCACAGATACAATGATTTTTTGAGATTTCAGCAAGGCATGGATCCAGCAGTAGAATAATTAAAACTAAGGCCCTGAGGGATGGGATTGCCCAGGTTCAGCTCCTTTCACCCCCAAACAATGGAAAGGGATGTTGCAAGACACCGTTCACCACATATTTGTGGATAGATAACATAATGAAAAAGAGACTTCAGTTAATGTAAATTACGAAGAAACATGGAATCCCAACAGGGGATATTATGCCACCACATTTAGTGCAATGTAAGATAACCAATTCATACCATTCGTTTCATTGATGGAGACTTAAAGACAACCATTCTCCATTTTCATACTGATACATGCAAATAGTTGGCAAGTTTTAATAATGTTCAGATGAGTTCGAAATAAATGTGTGTGTTCTTGTATGGAATACAAGCATAAAACTAACATAAACCTTGAAAACAAAATGAAAAAGGAATCCCCATACCTGGAATAACATTTTTGAACAAGTAACTCCCGTCTGGTGAGGTTACAATAGAATAAATGAGATCATCGTTAGGAGACAGAAGTTCAACATTAACATTCGAAGGACCACCATTCTTTGCAGAACAGCTCTGTCCACCAACTGCTCCCACAACTCTACCAGATATAGTGAACCTGTAACGTAAAAACATGAACTCAACTCAATCTACAGTATACAAGCTTAAGATAAGTAAATCGTCCTAATACCAGCTAACTTAGTTCGCGAATTATGCAAGACTATGCTCAAATTATCCAAACACAATTCTTCTAAACATACCCTGTGAATCGAAAATTAATATCTTCATTGCGGTTGCAGCCCATATCATCAACGACAACCGGGAATTTTTCCGGGTCCCACGACCATCCTTCCGGTCCATTGATTTTAATAACAAATGAGCCCTGCAGATCATTTATAAGAAAAAACGAAAAGGATGGGAGGATGAAAACAATATCAATCATTATTAAATAAAAAACTGAAATGATTTAACGAATTATTACCTTGTCATAGACTGGAATGAAGTAGTAACCATTGGGTGCACACTGTGTTCTCTCCTTTACCAATCCATCTACAGTACGAAGCTCTACCTGCCCTTACATTGATACAAAAATTAAATGAGATAAATTGTTGACACAAATAAGTGAAAATAATTTGAATATGAAAACTTACCGTGATGTCAGAATAATCCAATTTTGTGGCGCTTGGATTCCTTGACTTTACCAGAGAAGAACTCGCCTGCAGTTTCCATTAACTCAGATCCGTAATGATATTTCATTAAGCTAAGTTAATTTCTTTAAATTTGTTAGGAAGGAAAAAAGAGAGTGATGTTTTAGGGAATCACCTCGACGAATCCGCCACAACCGTTAATCAAATCAGCGGAAACAGCTGAGATTGAGAAAATTAGTGCGATCGATAAGCAGAGAAATAAGTCTCCGATCATCTTCATTTTTAGCGATGATTTGAGAGAACAGATCTGGTGGTGGGTACTTCACATGTGATTGATTAAATTAGTGGGATTAATTTCGACTGTGAGCGTAAGTGTATCTATATCCCTCCGACGTGAGGGTTTATGGATTTTGAGATTTTTAGAATACGATATATAAATTAGGCAGGCCAAATTAAAGTATAAAACACGGGAGCTTATCCCATTTTGGTTTCGGTTTGGGCATCTGTTTTGGGCTTGATTTGGGTGGGGCAGAGTCTGGGCACTGTATTTTGCCTATAATTTTGTCCCCCTGAAATAATAAATTATAACAAAAATTAAAATGATACAAGAAAATCATTCTAGTTTAAGAAATATTTCACCATAAATTATAATAATAGTTTTATTTTTAATTTTTTATCTTTTCATAAGATATTTTTTTGTTTTCGTTTTCTTCTTATTCATTGTTTTTTCTCTGCCACTTTAGTCCACGAGCATCAATTGTCTAACAATTATTCAAGACCCAAAAGTCTTGAGTTTGGTAATCCATTCTAGGCTCAAGCATCTTGGGTCTAGTAAATATGTCAGACACAAGCACCTTGGGCCTAACAACCATGTTTGGGTCTGACATGATTGCCAGATCCAGGCACGGGTCTGTCTTGGGTCTAGCATGGCTGCAAAACCTAAGGTACATGGGTCTAACAGCCAAATGTTTAGAATTATTTATAAATAAATAAATTTGAATATTTATAAGATTAGCCTTTTTGTTTTATCAAATAATAATTGATTTATTTAATTTTTAAAACACATAATAAAATTTATAATTGCTCTTAATTAAAAATTAGGGAGGGAATTGAATTATATGCCACATGTTTATAAATTAATAATAAATGAATAAATAAATAAATTAGTTTATGATTCATGGAAAGAATTGAATCAGACGCTCTAAACAACAATCAAGAAATGATTTGATACTATCAATTTTTGTTTAAATTAGTAAAAACAACGGAAGACAATAGCAAAAGATAACCTATAAAAAAATTAATAAAGAGTTCAATTTATTCTAATGAGTTTTGAAGTTTTAAATTTTAATATTTATATTTTTTGTTGATTTTTTAAAGCTTTTTAGATTTTTGATAATCGAAATAAAGTATAACAACACTACTATATAGTTTAGTTGTCCAGTAACTTATTTATATTATTGAAAGTGAAAGTACTATTATAATCCATAGTGAAATGTCTTTTGATCTACAACAATCATGTCAAACCCAAGCACCTAGGTCAATGTTGAGTTCTAAATGATTTATTTCAAGTCTTCAAAAATAAAATTTTCTTTTTTATATGCATTATGGATGAAAATATGTATAATGAAACTAAACACACATAGTCCATTATTGTTAAAAAAATATATAAAATAATGTTGTCGTCGGTGAAAAATCACAAAGGGCCTCCCATTAAATTAATGTTTTTTCACATTGAGTTTGATTAAAAAGGAGAAAAAAGATAGAAGATAGAATTTCTATTGAAGGAATAACAAATTCATAAACATAAAAAATAAATTATTTCAATCGGAAGATATTATTTGAATTTTTAGATATAAAACGTTAAATTAGATTTTTATGATGATTTGTTATTTATAAATAATTTTTGAACTTGGATTTTTGTTAAAAATACTTCAAGGATAATTTACATGTTTTTTATACAAAATTAAAAAAAAAATAAGTCTCAATATTTTTTAATTATCATCTGCTTAGACCCAAGTCACTTAGGTCTTACATGGTTGTCAGGCCCAAACACTTGGGTCATGCCAGACCCATGCATTGAATTAAAAAAAATATAGTTAAAAAAGAGAAGAGAAAAAATAAAGAAAATAGAATTTCTATTAAAGGAATAACAAATTCATAAACATAAAAAATGAATTATTTCAATAGGAAGATATGATTTGAATTTTTAGATCTAAAACGTTAAATTAGATTTTTGTGATGATTTGTTATTTATAAATAATTTATGGACTTGGATTTTCTTTTAGGATACTTCAAGTATAGTTTAAATATTTTTTATAAAAAAAAATAAGTCTCAACATTTTAATTATTATCTTCTCAGACCTAAGTCACGTGGGTTTGGCATGATTGTCAGGCCTAGGCACTTGGATCATGCAATACCCAGGCATTGAGTTAAAAAAATATATAGTTAAAAAAGAGAGAAAAGAACAAAGAAGATATAATTTCTATTGAAGGAATAACATTTATGTTTAGGATACTTCAATGATAGTTTAAATGTTTTTTTTATAAAAAATAAAAAAATTATAAGTCTCAACATTTTAATTATCACATAATCAGACTTGGTTCTCATATGCTCCCTAGACCCAAGTCGTTTGGGTCTCGCATTGCCGCCAAACCCAAGGGCCGCCGGTCAAGGCTTTTGGATCTCGCATAGCCGCTAGACCCAACACGTTTAAAATATTCTTTATACTTTTAATTTTTTTTACATTTTAAAAAAATTGATAATGACCCATTGCGGAGCACGAGCCAATATACTAGTATTACCTATAATCTAAACCATGTAGAAAAAATAATATGCAAGTCCACAGTGTTTTCCCTATTTTCCCCTTATACTAACAATAACTAAAAGGCATCAACTTTTCATTATGCAAATCCACGGTGAAAGACTGATTTTGCTCTTGTGGCCAAGGTTAGCTTTAGGAATATATGGATCTTTTCCATAGGGCTTATCAGTAATTACGTTAAAGAAGGGTGTTAATTAGTAATTTCACGTTTTTTCTATAATGTAATTACCAAATAACTCTTAAAAAAATTCTCTTTGGTTCAGGAGCTTTTTGGGTTTTTTTTATTTGTAATTCTCATGTGGGGTTAGAGGTGATTTGATATTTTAATATATATAAATTCATTTTAAATTCAAAAGGTTGTTACCCGCATAACACATGTTAGCAAGTGGGCCCCACCCGCACGCTTCAGGTGGCACGTGCAGTGCCCACACAACGTCGAATGCCATCGTTCGGGGTGGCATTCAATGCGCCTTACCACCCCTATTATGATGGTGAAGCACGTGTTCACAGGCCGCGCACGGAGGGGCGCCAACAATGTGTTTTTCCCTTCCTCCCTCTTTTCCCTCTCTCCACCTAGAAAAACATGTTGGCCATTGCAAAAAAAAAAAAACAAAAAAGTTTAGTTATTTGTTTGTTAAGTTAAGTTAGGTCCTCATTCTTTTGGTTAAAATGTATTTGGTCTTGAATCAGATATTGAGTTAATTTATTTTTTCAATTTCATCTATTGATACTTTTTTTTTATCAGATTTGATCCTTATTTTTTTAATTGCAACGTATTTGTTCTTGGATCATTTATTAAGTTAATTATTTTTTCAATTGCATCCCTTTACACTTTGTTTTTATATTAGATTTGGTCTTCATTCTTTTAATTATGATGTTTTTGGTCTTGAATCCTTTATTGAATTAATTTGTCTTTGAATTTCATCTTTTGACATTTTATTTTTATATTAATTATGGTTTTTATTCTTTTAATTGTTATTTTTAGTTGTTCTTATCCTTTTTCTTAATTGAAATTGTTTTTCAATTTCATCCCTTATGATTTGTTTTTTTCTTTTTGTGTCAAATTTAGTTCTCTTTCTTTTCAAATCTATATTTTTTAAATTTCTTTTTTTAATTTGTTTTTTCATGTTTATCCCTAATTATTGTGGCTGGTTTAGAATTTTACATTGTTAATTTTTTTTGCCTTTTACATTATGACCCGGCCTCATGATTTGTGTCACAAATTTTGAAGGTTTGATCGAGTTCGCTTCAGTCATTTTTAATTATTTTTAAATTTTTCATATATCATCATTGAGTTCGTTGAAAATTGATTTCCTTTTTTTATATGTTTTAGATTCTTTTATGAATTTGATTTTATTTGGTTCTCTTTCTTTTCAAATCTATATTTTTTAAATTGTTTTTTCATGTTTATCCCTGATTATTTTGGTTGGTTTAGAATTTTATATTATTTTTTTTCCCTTTTACGTTGTGATATGGCCTCATGATTTGTGTCACAAATTTTGAAGGTTGGACTGGGTTTGTTTCAATTATTTTTAGTTATTTTTAAAAATTTCATCAATCATCATTGAGTTCGTTGAAAATTGATTTCCTTTATTTTATTTTTTATGTTTTGGATACTTTTGTGAACTAATTTTTCTTTTTGATTTTGCATTTCAATTCAATATTTTATATATTTAAGATTTGATATTATACCACTCGTGAATTTTGATGACCTCACTTGGTTTTGCTAATGTTTTGTTTTTTAAGACTTTTTTTTCATGGATTTTTTTCTCGATTTCATCATTTTACAGTTTGATTCGTGGAGTTTGACGATCATTATTATTTTTAGTTCTCTTTCTATTATGTTAAGTCATCAATTTGTTTCGTTGTTTAAAATACAAGGATAACATTTGACATCATTTTTTTTAGCTGCAAAGAAATTGACTTGGCTTACGGCAAAGCGCGAGCCATCAATCTAGTGCCTATAATAATAATAATAATAATTTATTGCTAAAGGGAAAAACACTGTGCAAGTTCATAATGTTTTCCCATTTTCCCCTTATATACCTATATAATAATATATAATAATTTATTACTAAATAAACTAAAACATATGGGGTGAATACTGTGCAGTCGCACTATTCACCCCCTCATATTTTACAGTGGATTATACTATTCACTTTTGTTTTTAATGTTTGTTATAAATTTAAAGGGAAAACAATATTGAACGGAATTGAGTTCATGTTCTGAGTTACGAGTTTTTATTTTTAAGGTTGAATATAAATTTAAGGAAAAAAAATATTAAACTCAGTTGAGTTCATGGTATGAGTGTACCCCACATGTTTTACTGTGGGCGACACTGTTCACTTTGTTTGTGTTTTTTGTTTAACATTTGCTATAAATTTAATGGGAAAAAAATATTGAACCCGATTGAGTTTATGGTCTGGGTCATGAGTTTTTTTTTTAAGGTTGAATATAAATTTAAGAAAAAAAATTTGAACCCGATTGAGTTCATGGTCCGAGTCACGGATTTAATGAGTTAACTTTAATGTGATTGCTACTACTTGTTGTGGAAGAGGTAGAAGATTAAAGATTAATGTAATAGAGAATGATCGTAAAATATCATGTCTTGTTTATAGTTGTCTAGAATTATTATAAGGAGTCATTTAAATTTTGTCTGGTGTTGGTAGCTGCCTTTATATCTTATGTTAATCTAGTTTTAGAAATTATGATGTGAACTTATGGTAGGAAGGTCACTTTCTAAAAGCATTTGTTTTGGTTCTAGTTGTTAATGAGGCTTATTATGTTAAGGATATTTGGTTTAGCTGAATATTTAACATGTTTTTAATATTTAATATCATAATCTCATTGAAATCATCCTAAGGCAATAAATGCTCATTGATTATGAATTTCATGTTGTCTATGTGATTTCTTAGGATATTTGTGTGAATGAATGTTGTTGGTTTTTTATGAATCATGAAATTTTCTCAAACATATTAGCACAAATATATTATTAGTATTTTCATTTCTCATTAACAACATTTCTTAAAATCAATTGCTTATGCACATTAGCAAAATTTTGACTAGTTTACTGGCTTAATAGGTTATTCATTCACCTTTTTCATTAACAAATTTTATGACCGAAAATAGTTTATGATTTTTTATGAATTCTTATTATTTGAAGCTCAATTATTATTTTGTTGAAAGGTGGCCATGAGAGAGTCGTAAGTTAATATAAGACCATCCTTGTTTTCCTTGCATTATGTTCTCTGTTAAACGATGCCATTTAAAGTAGCTTTAATTTAGCCTTGTTATGCAGTGATTATTAACTGAACCTTGCACCTAATATTTTATTGTTTGAGTCTTATTATTCAATTTTTGCTATATTCTATATAAAGCAATAATAACTTTATTATGACATTTACAATTTCAAAGTATTGATAAACTACTGTTAGTATTAGAAATATTTATGTATAAAAGCCCATATTCAAAATCACAAGTATAATAGTGGTGAGGATGGTGAATTGTTTTGGAAGCGACAATTTGATCCTAAAAAATACTTGTATGCGTAATTAGAGTTTTAAACATATATTATGTTAATTATATGCATAAAAAACCATGTATTGTTTTCATGCAACACATGTATGGTTGATTGAAATTTTAAAAGGACATTGAAAATGATGTGTCCACATGTTTAGAATGGATACAATAATATTAATGAGCCTATACTATGATTTAAAAACACAGTATAGGTTAAAAACTTCAAGAAGAATGAATGTTATTGAAAAGGTGACCACATTTCTCTGTACAATAACAATAGGTGCTTTAAATAGGGAAGTTTAGGAAGTTTGTTAGTAAATGTTTTAATAAAATCTTAAAAATGATATATTTGTTGTTATAAATGTCATAACATTAAAAGACACTGAATTTAGAAACACTTCATGAGAAATTGCGATGAATCCAAAATATATGCCTCATTTCACGGTAACGCAAATATCGTTCTTAATCATTAGTGTCGAATATAAATTGTTTTCAAAATGTTATTAATTATTTTCAATTTGATATTTATTGTTTTTCATGTAGAATTGCATTGATGCAATTGATGAAACATATATGTATGGTTACATATCTTAAGAAAATCAAATTTCATTTATCACTAGAAAAGGTGTACTAATACAAAACATAATGATTGCATGTTGCTTTGATATGCAATTTACATTTGTTTTGGTAGGATGAGAAAGCGATGCACTTGATACATGTATTCTTTTTGGAGACTATTGATAATTCTAATATAAAATTTCCTAAACCACCAAAAGGTAATTACATAAGAAAAATTAAAAGAAAGATTTTTCTCTTACTCAATCTAACCTTGTATGCGTGAGCCTACCACCATTTCCTTGTTGATTACTAACCCGTATTAAAATTCATTATATAAACACTAGAAAAATATTTTATTTTTCCAATGTGAGATTGAAAGCTCATTAATATATATTTTATGTTTACAAGAAGAAAGTTGTATTTTTTCAACATGGGATAAAAAATATTTTTGATTTAAATTTTCAACTTAAAAGAATAAAAAAATATCTTTCCAATATGAAATATATATTTTTTAAAATAATCTTTTAAACTTTATTATTTATAACATATATAATTTATATTCACATTGATTGTTTCTTATTGTTTTCATGTTAAATATTAAAATTTCAAATATTTTTTTTAATCTTTCCAGATTATTCAGGGTTAACTAGTGTAACCCAAAACCTGATTCTTTGGCCAGGTCAACACCTAAGTCGAGATTAATAACTATAATTTAAACTGCCTTTTATCAATAATAATTTTAACCATAATTTTTTGTTTAACATATATTTTATTTAACTAGTTACAATTAAAAATAATTTTTCAATCAAAATACAACCGTACTACACTGCTAAATACACTCTTAAAAGAGCAAGTAGTGTTAAGTTGCCCACTGGGAGAAACGGTGCAGACGGCGGCGTTTAAGATTTAAACAGAAAAAAGTAAACGGTAGCGTTTTAGATTTACACAGAAAACAAACGGGGAGTCTTGTTCTGCTCATCTCCTCGTTTTGTCCAGGTGCCGCGCGCTCTAACACCACCAGTGGCTAACCCAACCCTAAAGACCACAGCTAGCCAAACTATAATCAATCCAAAGCTTACAGTAGCAGGCAGGGAGATAGGTTATTTGTCGGGAATCAGGCTGCAATGGCTGTTGATGGAAGCAAAAAATCTAAAGTATCAACAGCTCCACCTAGAAAAATCAATGTTCAAAAATTTGCAGAAACCCGGGCATCTGAACTGGAGAGTCTTCACACAATCGTATCAAACCGGCTAAACAACAATTTCCGGTCTCAAAGAAACAAGAGAAGAAGAACCACTGCTTATGAAAATCAAGCTGCGAAAAAGAGACATCGAAAAAGACGTAATTTAGGCCTCCTCGGTAAAGCCAATGATGACCTGTCGTCGGCTTCAGAAAATAAAGAGCCAAGGAAAGTCCCTCGCCGAGTTCGCAGGAGAATTGAGCTGAAAAAGAATCCAGAATCTGGTTTTGCTACTTCCGGCGATGGCACCAGGAGATTGAGAACTCACGTCTGGCATGCCAAACGTTTTACAATGACTAAGCTTTGGGGATTTCACCTTCCTCTTGGTTTGCACGGCAGGTAATTAGGAAGTAAGGCTAACTTATTCTGATTATTTTGGGAATTAGTTAATAATTAATGATGTATTTCGTGTGGTGCAGAGGGAGGGGATCCAGGGCTCTATTGAAGTGGTACAGAGACGGAGCGGTTGTGCATGATGCAAGCTACCATACTGCTGTCCAGTTGAAGGGTCCAGAGGCAGGCATTCACTTTTCTGTCAAGTTAGCAAAATATTTTTTATTTGTTTGCCACATTACATGTTAGAGAATAAGCATTGTCTATATCAAGCTTTGTGGCGCATTTTTTATTCCTCCATTGTTGAATTCATAATCTAAATAGAGATGATACGTTGTGTGATCTCCAGGAGTCATTAATTTCAATTCTAAATATGGTACTAGTGCCTTCTCCATCAGCTCAATCTCGCGATATTGCCAAGTCTATTCTTACTGGTGTTATCTATGGCACTGCTATGGTAGGTTAGCCCATTGCAAACCATTGTGAAACAAGGATAGCTTAAGTATTGGGATATATAAACTCTTTGATTTTTTCTCAGCTGCATCATGCTGGAGCACCTGTTTCTCAGCCGATAGCTCCTGTGAACTATATGTGGCGACCTTCTTGTCTTCGCAATAGAGAAAATGGCAATAACGAACATAGTTCTGGTGGATTTAATGAAACTCAAATCTCTGATGCTTGTTCTTCCCATCGTCAACTTTGGGTGTGGATACATGCATCAGCTTTTAGCGAGGGATATGATGCTCTGAAATTCGCTTGTCAGAAACAGGTACATGGTCTATCTTCTGTTCTCATGAGGAAATTGCGTGTTTTAGTGACATTCTGGCCAAACCTATTATATATCTATCTGGTGGCTTGACCACCCTGCCTCAAAAGGATTTTAGGAACCCTTTTTCCTTTGAGCTCACTGGTTTTTGGTAAAAATTGTGTCTGTTTGTCTGTTTTTTATTTATTTTATATATTAAACTGGAAAACTATGTTTCTTTGGGATGCAGCTTATCATTCTAAACATTTAGTGGATGAAGAATATAAGGTTCTGTAAAAAAAAGGCTTTGTTAATGTGCTCTTAATATGCTAACTTCTTAACTTCCTGTTTTTTTTCTCTACAGATGAATGAGAGTGGCATTTTGATCAATTGTTTGTCACTCGAAGGCCAGCTTGCAAAGTTAGAAGTAATGGGATCACAGGCATCAAAACTTTTACAAAAGACATTACATCCTTTTTCTTGGTGAGCAACTCAAAAGTACAATTAGATTATTTTGAATCAAGATAAAAAGTAAAAAATGGTTAAACATGCTTATCGTGTGCAGTAATTCAGATAATTCTTGGCAATTGAGGAACTGCTCTGTTTTGGAAGTTGATGGTGACTCTGAGTTGAAGAAATCTATATTTCAAAGCAAGAACATTTCTCCTTGTTCAGTTTTATCTCTTGCTGTCAAGGATCCTCGTTCACTGCCTGTAAATATTGCTGACATTCCCAAGCCAACCCCTACTAGTGTACTCAATAATGTTCCAGAAGATGAAGCAAAAGAGCATGATGCCTTAACCGTAAATTTTGGAAATGGTGAAAAACATCCTCATTCATCGCTTTCAGAACCTGAAAGGAGTAGCAGTGTCCCTGACAATAGGAGTTTGTGGGATGCAAGCAGCAGAGTAACTCCCCCAGTGGAAGAGAATGTTCTTTGCTGGGAAAGGCATCATTTGCGTTTGGATTTTATCTGCCTTGATGGTTGTAAATCAAGGACACCAAATACTTCAACTAAGGTGCAGGGTTCAACATCTTGCCCTATTCTGCTTCTTACAAACAGTAACGGAATGGACTCACTGATGCGGTAATTCCACTTTCCAGGTTCATTCTTCCATTTGGCATAGTTCCAATTATGTTAATTTCTGCAGTTTATGCCTTGAAACCTAGGTTGGACATATTCATGTACCACTTTTTTACCTTGGTATTTTTTCCCAAATATGGATACCTTCTAAGTGGTATCTTGTGAGCTAAGTATCGCTGTAGATGTAACCTGCAAGTAAGAATCAAATTGCTCACTTGTTTTTAAGAACAAAGCAGAATGAAGAAATGCTTAAGATGATGAGAAGTTTTTGGTGGTAGTTGTCTTTTTAAATTGTTATTCTGATGTTATTGTTGTGCCAGAGTAGTCATGAATTAAGGAATTAAATTCACCCCCCCCCCCCAAATGGAGTCCCAACCTGTCCCTTATTTTTCCTTGCTCCTTTTTCCCATCTTGGTTATATTTTGGGACAATTTTAAATCCCTAAAGCTGTGCACTGAAAAAATCCCATGCATACATTGAGAAAATTGCCCTTGATATTGCCATTAATTATAATGGATTCCATCAAGTCTGCTTGGCTGACCCTATTCAGTGAGTTTGTTCATGTATTTTATCATCAATTCACACTTTGAACCTATAGGAGCTTATTCCTATCCCTGCCCAACTCTTTGCCCCCTGAATCGAAGCCCAGGGCCAAAGTAGTTCAAGTTTTATCTTGTTTATGCCTTCATGGGCCAAATCAGAATCACTTTCGACAAGAGAGGTTGGAATGAATTGCAAATATTTTACACAGGATTAGATTGTGAAGTGGTTTGTGATAGCTTAATTACACCATTCAGATAAAGCAATTTGGAACTTGCTCTCATCATTAAAAAAAAATTATTCTCTACTCTGCCATTAATTACATCTGAATATATAAGATTTACTTGCTCATTGCCTTTTTACCTTTGCCATCTCTAAATATATGCTGTCATGGCCTTTTTATGTGAATGGGCTTTAAGACCTTATTAGAATCTGATAAGCACTTCCTTTTCTTTCAGATGGTCTGTTATACTTCCCTTAAGCTGGGTTAGGGTCTTCTGGATTCCTTTCATCTCCAAAGGAGCACATGCAATAGGTCTGAGAGAAAAGCGATGGATTGCTTGTGAAGTATGCATAGTTGACAACTGTACAGTTTTCCATACAATGTTGCAAAACCATGCATGCTAATTTTCTAGCCTTTGCAGGTTGGGCTGCCACAATTTCCTTCTGATTTTCCTGATTGTAATGCGCACTTATCTTTTATGGTGAACGAAAGGGCTGCCCTTGACCAAAAAGTGGAACGACTACCTCCTTCTGTAAGACCTCTGAAAGTTCCCATGCCTTTCCCATGGAATAGTGTCCGTCTTGCTCTTGATAAAGGATCTGCTATAGTTCAAGATCCTCAAATTTCTGGTCGAAAAGATAACATTGATGACAATTCATTATTGAGCTCAGAAGATGGGGATTGTGCAAAAACAGTAGCCACTGGTCATTGTAATTCATTTGATGGATTTGTAGGACGGACATCCAGTATACTGATTGATTTCTTGAGTGAAATCCATGCCAGTCATTTGCTTTTGTTTCCTCACATTCCAAATAAGAAGACAAGGCTTTCAGAGTTTATAAAGGATGAAAGCATCCTCAGTAAAGGTCAATGTAGTGCCCACCAAATCACTTCTAACCGTAGATTGTGTTTCATTAGAGTTCTTCTACATGCATACAAGGAAGGTTTTTTTGAAGAAGGAGCAGTTGTTTGCGCTCCCGGTCCAAATGATTTATCCATGTGGATTTCTAGGTATTTTAACAAAACTTTTCTCATCTTTTCCCTTTTCTCACTGATGATAACTGCTTTACTCTCTTTGACATCAACAATTTCATCATCATTCTTTGAGCTTTGTATCACAAATGGTGGATTTATAATTGGAAAAGATGATTTAAAGATATTTGTGAAGCTTCAAGAATATTTATTAGTATCTATGTTGAACCAATGGAGCAAGTTGACTCCATGAAGGATATAATTCTTGAGAAATAACACTAGTCCTTGTTTGGCATTTCTTAAGGCGCATCACACTTGTGAGCTAATATCATCCACTTCTTTTGTATGCTGCAGTTCAGAAAATAATGAAGGTGGACTTCAAATTTCCCAGTCATCTGTGGGTTCATATTTCAAAGAGCTACCTTCTAGTAAGTGGGAACTCTGGATACCGCAGGGCCCTGTGGTAAGAGAATCTCATAGATGGCCTATTGGTTTTGTCACTGCTGGATTTGTTCGAGGGAGGTTAGTATGATAAGCTCTTGTGCAGCACATCTATTGACATTTCTCTTCCATAAAATGTGCAGTTTTGTCTGTGGTGGTTAACTCAGATTCGTACCTTGCTTGCAGCAAGAAGCTAGTGGCTGAGGCTTTTTGTGAGGCAGTTTTACTAGCTCAGCTTAGGGAGGAGCAGTGGATTGGGATGCCTGTGAAGCAAAGGAAGAAGGAAATATATGTCCTTGTTAGGAACCTGAGATCTTCTGCATATAGACTCGCCCTTGCCACTGTAGTCCTGGAACAAGAAGAAGAAGATGTGGTATTCTTGTGAGATGGTGCCGCCGGTGGGTTTTTCATATCCATAAAGATGCATAAATCTTGTTCTCTAGCTTAACTATAGGTAACAGAGAATTTTACTGGAGTAACATACTGGTCATCACGGTGTTGTTTTCATCAATAGATGTCCACTGCCCGACGGTGAACTACTGACTCCAGTTCAGTTTCTGCAATGCAATTAAACCTCTCCTGTTTGGGAGAAGGTTTGCTAAAAATCAATTTTTTTTAAAAAAATTAATTTTATTTTTATGTATTTTGGATTGTTTTGATGAGTTCTTATTAAAAATAAAAATAAAATATTATTTTGATATATTTTCGAGTAAAAAATATTTTAAAAACTATCGCAATCAGAGCCCGTGTATCCAGCTTAAACCAAGTAGCAAACATGAATGTATATGTTCAAATAACCTGGCAAACTTCCAAAAGTTATACCAGCAACTCTTTTAATTTGCCAATCAGGTATGATACTGCAACATCTTGCAGCTTCATAGCAAGAAATCCGTGAGGACACTATAGAGTTCGAGTCAGAGTCACAAGACCAAACTCGAAAGTCACGCACCACAGATCAACATTCCGGGCTCATGTACAATTAATTAAACCAGGCCCATCTCCTAGTTTGGCCCAATCAGAGCCTCTCTTGCTTTGCTTGGTGGCTCAAATAAATACCGAGACTTTGAAACAAAACTTCAAAACCAAATCTTTTAGAAAGCAGAGAGAATTTCACCTCTCAAACAGGTACCGCTTCTATCTCTCTCTCTCTCTCTCTCTCTCTCTCTATATATATATATATATATATATTCAATTTTTTTTATTAAATTATTTTAATAATGGTTTCAATATTTTATTTCAAAATAAAATAAAAATAAAATAGTATGAATCTCTTTAGATCTTAGTTACTGTTGACCAATCCATGATGAAAAAAAAAGAAGAAAATTGTTTCAATTTTAAAATCCAAGTTAAATAGTTGCCTTTTTTTTTTATAAAGAAAATATTTATCTATAGTCTGCTTATTTTCAGTGAATATATACAAAACCAGCCTGTGGCGATTTGGAGTATAGGGAGTTGAATATGGCAAGGATCAAACCTCAAGATCTCTTACAACAGAGCAAAAAGAAGAAAGCGCCGAGTCGAATGAGCGTCACTTCTATTGTTTCATACTGCCTCATTCTTCTCTTGACTTTATTTTTCTTGTATTCTATCTATAAACACTGGTCGCTAAGGTCTGTCAAGTCCTCAGATTGATTCTTAATCCTTTGTGTTGTAATAAATTATGCTTAATTTTATAGTTTGGATGCGCCAAACTAGCTGGATCTGGATCTGTATTTTTTAAAATATTTCTCATTGTGGAGATGCAAGTTTATTGTGTGTTGATTGTCAACTTGGATTATGCATCTCTCTCTTTGGCTGTTATTATACTCGGCGTGTTTTACTAATTGAGGGAATTCTCAGGTGGTAAATGCCTGTATCTATTTGTATGGAAATGAAGGTATTTGAGGCTTGTGTTTAGGTCAAGTGTGCAGACTGAAAATGTTGAATCGGGTTTTGGGGTACATTTTGTAGAGAACCTTTTGTTTTGATGGTTACCGTGGTCTTTTTTTTTTTATTTTTATTCCCCTCTACTACCTATGTTTCTATACAAGTTTGAAATATATAGGGACCATTCTTGTGGCATGGTAAAGTTCTTGGGCTTGCTACTGTAATGGTGTTGGTCTGAGCCTTGAGAGCAGCCGCCTCATGTAAAAGATGTGGAAGGTTTGTTTCTTAGTTTTACCTCAAAGAACCTAATTTCGGGGTGGGATCATAATTGGATAATGCCCTTTAAATCCCAGATTTTTGACTGGTATTTACAACAGAATCATTTGTAAATTGTTGTAAAAACGATAATGCAAGATTGGCTGACTTTGCATGTTGATGCATGCGTTTCAGAATTTTTATGCAAGAGCTTGATTTTAATCTGCCAGACTCTAATTTTGCCCGGTTTTGTCTGCTGTAGGGTGGTCATGCTTTTGTTGATTCAAAGAAATATTATCTCCCTGGATATGCAGTATGTCTCTGTATGCTGAGCGATTTAACTTTTCTACTTTGTTTTGTCGAAAGGTTTTGCAAAGCTTATCCTTATAGAGTCCAGTATAGCCTTTACTTTGGAATAAACAGTACACTGGAATTTTCTTCGTAGCATCAGATGACGATATGTAGTGCACTGTAATGAACTCCTTGCCTAAAATGAATGAAACATGCCCGCTGGGTGTACATACATTAGACATTTATATTCTCTAGAAGAAATGCACCTAAAGAGCCTTTTTTTAAGAATGCACAAAATAACTTTGTTTTCATTTGGCTAGTTGGAATCTTTAGTTAGGTCAGATTTTATTCTTGCTAGCTCTGAGTTAACATGCTTCTCACTCAGTTATATTGGTAAACTGGACAACTCTGGCTGTATGTTTTGAAAGACCGGTAAAAAACCTAGATTGATAGGTGCCTGGTTCTTACTTGGAGATTCAGCGTTGTTTTTCATGGCATTGTCAATGAGTTTCAGCTTAGTTACGACCACTGTTCCTGCTGGTGATGATGATGCTACTCATTGTTATAATAGCACTCCCACTCTGTAGTGCCATTTAAAATTGTAATGGCACCATTGAGCGAGTGCTATTGTCAAATATGGACTGGCAATATTCTAGTTTTTAGATTCATGAATAGCTCTTCTTATAGTCGATGTCATCAATGGTCCTGAAATTTGCCTTTTGTTTAAAGTAGGAACCCTCACATTTGAACATGACAATATAATTTTTTGTCACTGTATTTTCAAAAGTTCCACTTTACATTCTACTATTTATATAGTTGATAATACTTTACAAGTGAGGTGTGAGCGAACTTAATCAATGAAAAATTTCAAAAATATTACAAAAATATCATTATAATTGATTTAATATCCAAAGTTCTTTCATAATTTATGCATCTTCTTTTTTTCTAACAAAAAATGAATTAAGGTAGCAATATTTGAATTTGGAATTTCAATCTTGGATCTATATTGCCCTATGAAAGAGAGAGTTTCAATATATTTGTTCTATTATTCAGAAATTGTTTTGAAGAGAGAGAAGGGATGATTGTTTTAAAGAGAGAAAAGAGAAGAGAGGAGATGTTTAGGGAGAGAAAAGAGACGAAGAGAGAGAGAGAGGAGAAAGAAGCAAAAGGAGAAGAAAGGGGAAAAAGAAAAAGGAAGAAGGCAAAAAAAAAAAGAAGTCAAGACATATTTTAAGCTTTTCATCAAAATCTGAATTTGATATTGGCTCAGTAAGTAAAATGTAATTTTTAAACAGATGGAGGCAAAGTATTATCGTGCTCAAATGTCTAGAGTATCAGAGTGTCTGGAGTGTTAAAGTAGTTTTTTCTTTAAAATATTATACTGAGAGACCTATTTGTAAAGTTTGAAAGCTTACAAGGTTCTTTATTGGATCTATGCATAAGGTTTCATCAATAGGCATCTTAGCTGAGGCACTTGCATTTGAATTATATATTCCATAAGGAACTCATCTATGCTTTAAGAGGGTTAAGCATCCAACTTGTAAGTTAGAACGTAACTTGGGAAATTCACTTTGTACTTGGGAGACTGAGCATAGGACTATTTTTTTTACGAGTATTTTTCTCGTGCCATCTTGAACGCCTACCGTAATATGGAAGCACTGCGTGGCTTTGTGATATGGTTTCTTTGTTATAAGTATTTGTACCATCATATCAAGGTGCAGCCTGGTTGCTCTTTCACCAGCTCTCTCTTGGCTTTTCTTTTTATGGATTCTGTCTGTTATTATTATTTTCTAGAGCTGGGTAATCGTAATGCTTGGTATTCCTGTTGAAAATCACAATGGTCAATTTTTTTGGCTCTTTGTTCATGCTTTGGGGTTTGGGATGGAAGGAATTGCAAGGTGATGTAGGACAACTTGGAGGGTTCGGTTATGCCAAAGGAAATTTAAGACAGCTTTTTAAGGTATCCTGCTACAGAATGCTTGATAATGTGTCTATAGTCTCATGATGTAATTATGGTTTAATTGTTCATATTTTTATTTATGAGGTAGATACATCGACAAGCCATTTGGTTGAGGTTTGGAGTATATGGTATAAACTTGATGGTCCCTACTCCGTAATGCAACTTCGGGATAAAAATGTACATTTTCTCCAAATTAGAAATTGTTTGTGATAGTTAATTTTCTATCAGAAATCTTCTTCTCTTTTCTTTATAGTTTGATTTATCTAATACTGGTGCATAAACAACTTTTTGGAACAAAAAACTGGTTTCAGACCTCTGATTTAATTGGTTTTGCAGTGAAAAGGGGCACTTCAAGGGGATGCCTTTTCCATCGTGTAATGAAGCATTATGTAATTCAAGCAGGGGATGGTGGTCTTCTTGGGGATACAGAAGACTGGACTTTGAGAGGGAAGCATTATAGTCAACTTGATACGTGGTTACTAGCTTGAATTTTATTTTCTTTCGTTTTTCTTCATTCAATGGTTCAACAGCCTGTTTCCCGAAACTTTTGAGGTGTTAAGTTTATTTGTTATTCTTTGATCAGTTTGAAACATGAGGCATTCATGTTTGGAGCTTCCAAGACAAAGCATGATGACCGAGGAGAAGATGTTGCTCAAGTAACGGACTTCAACATCCTTTTGGCTGTCATGACTTGTCTTTTGGGAATTTATATCAGCATCTTCTTTTTTCACCAAACAAGCATTATACTACCAGGAAACTTTACTAAGTTGTAGTGACCAATATTTTGAAGATACTACTGTGGGGGGCTAACTGCTCCTGTAGAGCCCAGAAACAGATGGATTATCTGTTGGATGATTTTTTGAAAAATTACTTTGTTACTGATTCATGCAAGACCTTCAGTTGTAAGAGTTTTATTTGTGGTCAATGTTGATTGTAGTTTTTAATGTTTGTCAGGAAATTGAAGAGAACATACCTAGATCTCATGCTGGGATCATTGATGTGACTTGGAGGCAGAAAATCTAAAAGCTGCTGTGCTAATCCGAAGCTTTTCCATGCTGCCTTAGTCCTCTATTCCGGATTGTCTTTTACCACTCAAACTTGCCATAGGGACAGTGGTGCATTTTGGGATGAGTCATCCCATTAGAGGGCACAACCATGATATGGAGACCTGCTGAGAATCAAGCTGTTTAAATTTGCGTGAATACTGAGCCAATTCTGTTCTGGTGATTTTATTTCTCAGGCTGGATGGTACAAATTTTACGATGAATAAAGGATGGGACAATTGAAGACTCTTATTTTGCCGCATTGAACTCATCTTGTTGACAACATGATAGGTATTGTTTGAAAAATCCACGCTATTAAATTCAAAATCAGTAGTTAGAAGGGGTTATATATATATATATCCGGAAGGTAGGAAATCAAATATCAAATATGTAATTGGTAGTTATTTGATTCCAAGATAAAATTTAAACCTTGATTTAAATTACTTCTGACATAATTTTTCAGAGGCTTGAGTGTTATCAATTATGAATCATATATTGTGATATTTTTCAGCCTCTATTCCAATCCAAGACACCTTCAATCAACTGTAAGGTAGTTTATTTACAGTAGTTTATTGTATGCTAGATAATATTGATTGGACTAGATAAAACTGGAATAGATAAATAATTATCTTGTTTTATGTTTAGTGTGTTTTAGACTGGACTAGACAATTTGTTTTAACCACATCAATTGGGTATTGTTCCTGCAATAAGATTGGGAGTCATTTGAAATGCCTAACAAATGGATACCTTTAATATCAATTACATTATCTCTCGGAGGTTTCAAATTGTTAGTCACGGGAAGCATCTATAAAATCTGATTCAATGTTTACATAAATGGCTAATTCTAGCCATTTCTTAATTCTGGCTTCTCTGAACTAAGCCTATTTAGGAGAGACCCTTTCAAGCAAGTTCTCGAGCTCAGGGTTTATTTCAATACTATCTTCTTCCAACCTCTGCCGCATCTCTGGAGCCAATCTGCCAGCAGCTATGTAAGTCTTTAGCAGCAAAATGTAAGCATTAGATTTCAGACGATTACTCTGCTTCCATATCTTGCATAGTCTCTCAGCACCATCAACATCTTTCCCATCTTCAAAATAATTCAGAAAAGCACTTACTGTTTTCTGATCTGGTTGCCATTCAATCTCCTTGGCTTCGGAAAACGCCGCTTTCATGTGCTTCAGAGCCAAATCCGGTTGATGGTTCTTCAAGAAGAAAACCATGAACATCTCCCGGGCCTTAAAGAATAGTCCTTTGGTCCTCTTAAGAGCTTCATCAAATATTGACGCTGCTTCTTCATACATATCATGCTCTAGGCAGGCTCTTATAGCGACATTTGCCAACCTCATATCATAACTGTGGCAACTGGACTCCCACTCCTTGAAACACTTCAGTAGACCCTCGACATCTTTTAATTTAGCAAGAGCCTGGAGCACGTTAAGATAACTAATATTGGTTGTTGTGCGGAAGCTTGACTTCAGTGAATTCCACACCCGATGGACCTCACTTAGATTAGAAGTGCCAGCATAAAGGGAAATCAGAAAATGATAAGCTTCACGGTCAGCATCATGTCTGCGTTTTTTCTGAAAATCACAATCACGTCCACATTCTATCTGCTCCTCTAATTTTCTAAGAGCTGATTCAGCTTTGTCAAAAAGTCCAGCCTTGACATAGATTGTAGCGAGGTTACTGTATGTAGTCCAAGAAAAGTTCTCTTTGCCATCCGTTTTCATCTCATCTAGAACTCTCTGTACTCCCTCAAAATCGTTCAAACATCCATAGCTCTGCATCCAGATATTATAAGTGAAGGTGCCAGGAGATACGCCCCTCTGCTTCATCTCCTGTACTATGTCGAGCACCTTCTCAGGTTGCCCCAATCTCATATGCAGGGTCATGAGATTGCTAAAAGGCATAGAAGTTGAAAGAAGCTTCATTTTGTCCATTTTTTCAAAAAGAGTCAGTGCCTTTTCAGACATAAGTTCCTTGCAGTAACAGTTCAGAAGTGTTGAATAAGTAACATGATTCTGCACAGATGGTGGGAGGTTGTCAAAATAATTCTCGGCTGCAGCAATCCCTTTGGTTTTTGCTGTAAGATCTAGGTAAACTGCATGATCAACATGGGAAAAGTTCATTTTCCTCTTCTGCATCCACTCCATTACCTACAAGACAAAAATCAAAAGTCATCACAAACAACTCAAACAATAGAGGAAACAAAGAAAGAAAACACATAGCTTACAAACTAGAGTACAACGATTAACCAAACAGACAATAGCCAAAGCAACAATTTTGCTCAATTTGAGGAGTACAAATAGACAGAAAAATCGACACACGACTTGAAAGCACACACTTCTTGTTTTCCAAATCTTAATTACAAGTAACAAGTCATCATGACTGCCAAACCAAAGCACTTGACTAGTATTAATATTGGGATCTCTAGGAACAAAATATCCATGCATTCATAGCCATAGACTATAGCCACATTTATTACCGAATTCAGTAATATTCCCAACACTCATATTGTCCATCAACAAAAGCTGTGTCCAGAAAATTTCCTTTTCCAATTTGGCTCACTGTGACTGGCATTGGCATAGAGGTAGTACGCCCAAATCTTAGTATAAAATTAACAAAAGGCAACCGATGAAGGCCATACAACTAGCTTATAGTAATCATAACAACAACAACAATAATAAGAATTGTGTTTTTAAGGAAATGAGCACCAAAGGGAGGATTTAAGGGTAGGACCCGTGGTGTGAAAAATTCAAGAAATTTGAGAGAGACGGGCGGACCTCAATGGCATGGTCGAACCTGCCGTACTTGCGGAGCTTTTTGATGCAAGTAGTGAGATTGATTTTGCTTGTTTTCCCACCCTCCAATATGAGCTCATTTAACGTCTTTGACACGCTCCCTCCACTTGCCCCCAGTTCCGATAACCTCCTGTACATCCTCTTCCGTTTTTCCGCCGCTACTGGCACCGCCTCTGCCGCCACGCAAAGATGCCGCACCGCCCGTGAACCCGTCCAGATTACACGACTTGGACTCTTCGCCATGCACTTAACTCAAATTCAGTGTTAATTAAAGCTCTCTCTCTCTCTCTCTCTCTCTGGAGAAAGAGGTTTTGGTAGGGCTTTACTTATTATTTTTGTTTTCCATTTTTATTTACTTTTGGTCCCTAATCGATAGCACTTCTGTCAAATCTAACCTAGTGGTTCAGATAATTGCAATTGGATCCTTTCAATTTTTGTTCCTCCATCCGACTCTGTATAGTTCCGTTACGAATGGATTTGGTGGTATCTAATACGGCATGTGTTCATAATTTTATTACTCGAGGGAGTTCATTTTAACTATTAATCAAATCATTTAAGACTTATTTACACAAGTCTTTCAATCTCATTCTATTCTGCTTGGATCTTTGACATACAGCAACAAAATAGTTAAGAAAAAGAAAAGTTAATAAGAAGAAGCCAAAGAGAAAAGAAAGGAGCTGAATAGGAGAAATGTGTGATATAGTTGGGTTTGTAGAAACTAAAGGCTCTCAATATTGGGAAGAATTTGATATTACTAGATGAGAGTACGAGACACACAAGTTATATGGATTACTTAGCAGATGCTTTTATGAATTAATATGACAAGTCTTGATTTAAGAGGAGATCTGATCGCGTTAGACTAGGTAAACACCTTAAAGCTGCGATAATAGAATATTCATCTGTTGGATCGGGTTCAAGTCTTTTCAGGTGATTCTACGATTAGCGATTTTGTCTTTAATCGGATTGTCGGATCTTTTATAATCAGGTTTTAGGACCGAATGTCCTTATTTGGGCAAATTGTTTTGTTTTTCCCATGTCTTTTAGGATTCTATGTTTTAATTTGGATTTTTTTTTGTTTATTTTCTATATGTTTTTGGATTCCTAGTGGTTTTCTAGTACATGTAGGATTTTCTGACTTATTTAAAGGTCTTGTAAGCTTCTTGAGGAAGCAACCACTATATATTTAATTTTCAGATAATAAAATTATGAATTTAGAGTTTACATTTACAACCATTTTTGCTCATTAAAATGTTTTGTGTTTTCTATGTTGTTGTCGTATTAGCTTCCACTTGCATTAGGGAGGAGGAGGAGGAGGAGTTTTGCACTATGCAACTTTTCTTTAATTCATCATAAAATTGATTATAATGTCAAGAAAATCAAATATAAATAGTAAACCCTAAACAATTAATTATTTGGCCAAAGGCCTACTAAAACTAAACTGATGTCTAAAATAAAATAATATCAAATCTAATAATAAAACTCAACTAAAATTTCAAATAATATGAAATCAGAAACATAAGTTAAAGCCTAATCTCTCAACAATTTGAATTACCCTTCATAGTTTATGATCATATGTGTGCATGAACCGTATCTCGGGTCTGGTATCCTTATCAATTTTCCTAGGATTGGAAGAACTCAACCTCGTCGAGTGTAGATCAATGAGGCTTTGATAATGCTCCCAAAAATCAAGACTAACTTTTGGCAATGTCTCTATAATAACCCTAATAGACTCTAACTCAATCAATGTGCTCGTGAACTAGGATTCATTGAATTTCATTATCCCTGATAGAAACAAATTGTACATCTAAAATAACATCAATATATCCCTTTTGTGCAAATGATAAAGTTAATGGTGTAAGAGATTCAAAAGGATCATCAAGGATAAGATGTTGTAATTTATATATAATTAAGTCCTTTATATTAAAAGTAAAGCCAATACCAAAGTTTGGTGGTAGATTAATAACATAAATATCTGAATCAACCATTTCTAACACTTTATAAAATTTACAATAATTCATTAATTATTGAATTAATACTTAATTATTAAATTTCACTTTAAATGTTTTAACAATATTTGCTTGTAATTTTTGACTGGTTTTAAAAGGACATTGCTTAGGTCTAATTTGTATAATGAAATAATCTTAAATATTAAATGCGTCATTATACTCAAGTAAATCAACTTTAAATTTATATTGTTTGTTATTTGCTTGAATTCATTTTATAATCTCAACATGAAAATCATGAACTTTACATGCAAAAAACTTAGTTAACTCATACATTCTAGTATAGGGAGACATGAGAAGAAGACCTACAAGCATCCCAGGTATGTGACTATGAACATCATACTAGGAGTGTGGAATGAAACAAAGACTTTTGAATCCTGGGTGGATATATATTGGACATAACCTAGTATATCGAAATCATCTTTATCCTTCTTATCATGAATAAGGGGTAAGGATTCAAGGAGCTCAACAAACCGCTCAAGATTTATGACATGTTGGATGTCAAATATATGGATAACACATCAATGAGCTTAGGAGGTTGCTCAAAATCTATGACATATTGGATGCTGAGTATATGGGGTAAAAAATCAGGGAGCTTAGATGGACGACTATCTTGAAAGTTTTTCAACACTGCACTTACCTCTTCGAACAATTCTATTAAAGTCTCCTAAAAATTCTTCTACAACTAAAGAAGACTCAATAGACTTTTTATTAATATATTTTTCAAACTCTTTTGGATTTATTATTTTAACAATACTTGCCTCCTCATATGGTTCCCCTTAAGAGTTTATTGAGATTTCCTTTTCAACTAAACTAGGCATAATAGGTTATTTTTTAACCTCATTTTTAAACTCATTTGGACTTATTATGTTAATTCTTTATTCGTTTATATTCTCTTTATTCTTATTGCTAGGTCTTGGTGGTAATCCAATGAACTAGATCTTTCTACCTTTAAAAGTGAAAGAGAATGATTTGACCCACCATAAAAGGTGACATCAATATCATATATCCATGCCCTACCCAAAATAACATGTCTTATATTCATTGGAATAACATCACACCAAATCTCATCATAATTGTCTAGAAATTTGATGGGGAAAATGCATATTTAAGATTGCTATGGAGGTATTATTAACCCATGACACACTATAGGACTTAATATGAAGAGCGATTTTTAGTCATAAGCGAGCCATAATACTAGAAGATATTGCATTGATACAACTCTTATTGTCAATAATTTTCTTGCAAATTTTATCCCATACTTGATATAGGTGTGAAAGATAATAGCTATTTTCTAATATTCATTTCCCTCATGTTGTGTCAAGGTATATCTAATTATACCCAACCTAATAATTGCAAACTTTACAGTGTTTTGCTCATATTGGTTCTAAAGATATCACTCAATGTCGAATCCATGATAATTGGTAATTGTAAACTTTATTGTGTTTTCAAGATATTCACAAATCCATGTAACACTAATGTAAAGATGCAATGAGATCACTTTAATTTTTACAAGTGAAATAAAATGTAAAGATAAAAGTAATTCTATTTTTTTAGATTAAACAAGACTAGAATACATTATAAGAAATGTAAGCATTTAATGCTAAACCTTTAAGTGCAAATGATTAATCAAATAAAGTAACAATATTCCATAATTTTCAATAAGATCCATAATTAATACAAAGTATTAATGACTAAATTTGAATGGCAAAAATATAAGATTGTAATGCAAGAATAATTTTTTTTTAGGCATAAAAGGTACTATCAATGATAATTTGAATAACAAATGCAATACCAAAGAAGTAAAATTCAACAAATCTAGAGGTAGAGTAATTTATCGACCGTGATGCTTAACAATGGTGATATACCACTTGGATCACACAAACAATTGCTGACACAAGTAGCACATTAACATGATGTTGTGTTGACTAACTCGTCGACTAATATAGTACCACTGAAGTAGTTTTGTACTTGTCACTTTTTTTCCTGCTTTTGTTTTTTTCTTCACATAGTCACTTATTTATTTTACTGTAACTTTTGACTTTTTTTGGTTTGATTTTTTACCCCTATTTTTACTTTCTTAAGTATGATAAAAGAAAAAAGACTATAATAAAAAGTAAAAAGCATGTTGTGGAATGTGGCAAAAAAAGTTATGTTTATTTCTTTTGTATTCACCCTTCTCTCTAAAAATAATGGTGTTTGGGTATTTCTTTTTCTTTCCTTTTCTTCTAGCAATCTAGGGTTTCAAAATCCCCAATTTCAAATCCTTTAAATTCAAACTAAATCAATTATATTGATGCAAACCTACTTCATTTAACGAGCTAGGGTTTTTAAAATCTCAATCATTGTGTTTAATTTGGATGTTGTTATGAGAAAAATGGAAGAAGATGCCTACACTGGTGGTTGGTCATCATCATAGATAGTGTGGTACTGTGATGGATGAATGGGTGTAGGCGTCAGTTATGGTTGTTCCTAATATCTCAAGCGTTTGGTGTTATTGGGTTTACTAGTTTATTATAGTTAGTGGTAGAGATCGGGAAGGACTATTGCTAGACTGTGATGGTGGTTGATCAGGAGAGTATGCTATGTTGAATGGTTGATGGCTATTGAGAGAAGATGATCTACTATGGTGGGTTGAATTTGGTATGATTTATGTTTTTTTAGCTAGCTACTATAGTGTTATGTTAGGTTGCTGTTATATTGGGTGGGTTTGATAATAGTCAATGGGTCTCATCTCGTGGTGGGGGTTGCGGCATGTTGTGGTGGGTGGTCTAATTTGGATGGTTGATTATACAGAAGGGGTTGAGATAGTTGGGTGGCGGGTTTTGGGTGTAAAGACGTGTTTGGCTAGAGATTTTTTTTTTCAAATCTTAATTGTAAACCGTAGGCTAAAAGAAACTTTTTTTTTTGTGATGGATCTTTTAATTGTGAGAACAACTAAAAGAACCTTATCTCTAATACCAAAGCAATGCGGGACAAAAAAAGATTTGAAGCTAAGAAAGAAATAAAAAGAAGAATAAGCCAAAAAAGAAGAAGAAATAAGCTAAATAAAAGAAAGAAAGAGAAAGAGGGAGGAAGAGAAGAATTGCAACTATACAACTTTTCTTTAATTCATCATAAAATTATTAGAAGTGTCAAGAAAATTATATATGTCAAGAAAATTATATATAAATAATAAATCCTAAAACAATGAATTATTTGGTCAAAGGCCTACTAAAATTAAACTGAAACTCAAAATAAAATAATATCAAATCTAATAACAAAGCTCAACTAAAATTTCAAATAATATGAACCAAAAAACATAAACTAAAACCTAATTTCTCAATATTTTGAGCTACCTTCCATCATCTATGATCATTCGTGTTCGTGAACAGTGTCTTAGGTTTAGTGTCCCATCAATCTTTCATATTAAATAGATTTTTTTTATACTTCTATTTTACAAGAGAGAAATATTGGTGGATGAAAATTTGAGATTGAGGATTGTTATGGCTATTATTTTTATACTAGATTGATAGATAAAAATAAGATTGAATTTAGATTAAGTTTTTTAACACATATAGGTGAAAAAAAAAAAACTAAAGATTACAACGAATTTGAAAAAGTTTAAATGGTGATAAAAGAGACAAATTAACAAAAAACATTTATCATTGGATTATGAAACTCTTTCTATTGTTAAATATTTTTTTTAAAATAGATTTATTGAGTTTTAGGTGAAAATATTTAGTTATTTAAACTCCAAGTAATATATATATATATATGATAAAGAATGGTTGATTAGTGGATATTATAAAAAAATATTTAATTAAACATTTATTACATCGGTTTGTATATAATTTTTGTATGATTTGTGCTCTATATAATATAATACTGCTATAGTTAATTTATATCAAAGATTTTATTAAATTTTAATTAAAAATCTAGGTTTAGGCTAAAAAATATATTAGTGTCCAATATTGTAAGAACGTGTGTTTTAAACATGTCACATGACTAAAGATTTTTTTTTAGAATCGTGACACGTCTCGTTAATCTCTTAACAACAATTGCTAATAGATTTTGATGGAATGATGATTTATGCCATGTGATTAAAATTTTAGGGATCCATGTGCATTTTCTTATAACTATGCAATCACAAAATTGATTTGTTTAAATGCTAGTCGTTGTCCGGTAATGGAGTATTACTCCATTTTTCCAAGAAAAATAGAAAAAGATACATGGAAAAAAGATTTTATGTTTAAATGTTGTGTTTTTATAAATTGGAAAAAGAAAAAAAAGAATTTTTTTCATTTTCCACCACAAAGCTTGAAGTTGGAAAAAGATGTTTTCCAAAATTATTCTTCTCTCCTAGAAAACACGTTTCTCCAACGTTTTTTTCATCTTTAATGAATGTTTTTGACAAAAATGACCTTCCTCTTTTTATTTAATTATAATTATACCATATACAAGTATACTCTCTCAATTTTTCTCCATCCTTTGTTTTTCTCCTCCATTCTCCACCCATCATTCATCACCAGAAACACTCAACAATAACAGTAGTAGTAGCACCATCACCACCACCAACAATATCATCAACAATAACTTGTAATTTTAGATTACTATGAAATCTCATCAACCAAACAATTTGTTATTTTCTTTTGTTCTGTAAACTAAGAATAGGGTGGCTGGGTAGTTACCAGAAGTTACGTTGAATAAGATGAATGGATAATTACTGAAAGTTATCTTGAACTTTCCTATTTAAAGAAGAAGGCAAGGCAACCAAGAAGAACACAACTCAATAATTCAACAAAAAACTAAAATCATTGCATTGCGATTTTATCAGGTTCTCATGACCATTCAAACCTTAAACCAGTAAGCAATAACTTTGTAGGCGATAAAACAATAGGCGGTAACTATGTAGGCGTTATCAAGTAGGCTTGGAATTTTCTTTGTAATCAGTAGGCTTGCAGTTTCAATTCCATAAACAAAATTATCAAAAAGATGTTCTATTATCCAAGAGTTCCATTTCATGGATGTAATTAGAGTATGAATCACTCTATGAATGTAAGTATTCATTTCCTATCCTAAGTTATTGAATTTACTTTACATTTGAGTTGTTTCAATTATCTGGGTACTTTTATAGTTGAACTATTATTTATGTGGAAGTGGATTTAATCATATTGATGCTCGTGTAACTTTGTAATATAAATTTAGAATTACATGAGTAGATCTAGAACTAAATTGATAATTCAAACCAGTTAACTTAAAACTCCAATCTTAAGTTGCAAAGTCCTCTTAATTAAGACGGACACAAAAGAACTTACACCAAACACAATGTACCTATATTATCGAAGATATTGGAGGCATAATGCTAAGATCATGCTCTAATTCAAAGGAAGTCATTGTATAACATTGAACCTTTGAGCTTTTTTTTTTTTTTACCTTT
>Ga0307510_10000219_pt1 | contig 50940 bp, 53 predicted proteins | sample 12_EM_MG_FD_207224 | JGI IMG/M metagenome (GOLD analysis project Ga0307510, IMG submission 207224) | Populus trichocarpa ectomycorrhiza microbial communities from riparian zone in the Pacific Northwest, United States - 12_EM | ecosystem: Host-associated > Plants > Roots > Unclassified | place... | reverse complement strand
TGCCCAGGAAGGCGGTGATATCGTAACCGAGTTTCTGCGGATCAACCTCAAGACTGGCGCCTTTTATTACGCCCATTTCCTCTAACTTTTTCATGCGGACGTGGATAGTTCCGCCGGAAACGATCAACTCTTTGGCTATTTCGGTGTAAGGAGTCGTCGCATTTTTCATTAATATCGATAAAATCTGGATGTCGAGATTATCAATTTCTAAATTTTGAGCTTTTCTGTGGGACATAAATTTTAAATTCTCTATTTAAATACAAGTTTAATTAAAATAAAATTAAAAATAAAAATATATTATTGAAATATTTGCAAGAAATTGATAGTCCTATTACATTTGTAATAAGCATTTTAATTAGTGCGGTTGTTCTTTGATCAAAAAAATAATGTTGGGTGGTGAAATTTTTGGCAGACACACCTCCTTGTCCCGGTGGCGGAGATCATGGGAAATCAGCTTGCTGACTAACCACTCCTTGAAGGTTCGACCCCTTCCCCAACAGCTTTAAGTCGACAGTCTGAAGTTTAAGTTAAAAGTGTTACTCCTACTTGCAACTTAACCTACAGACTCAAGACTTAAACATACTGTAGGATGGTGAAATTTTTGGCAGACACACCTCCTTGTCCCGGTGGCGAAGAAATTGGGAAACTCTCAGCAATGAGAATAACCACTTCGTGAAGGTTCGACCCCTTCTCCTACAGCCCTTCTCATAATTTAGGTTTATAATTGGTTAGTAAAGACCCCTGCCCATCAGGGGCTTTACTGTTTTTATAGGTTTCCTCTTCTCTATTTGATATTATCCGTTCAGCCGCTTTTACCAGTAAACCGCCAACTAATAACCGCTAACCGATTATTTATACTACCTTTATAGAAATTAGCCGCGATGATCCTTTTTTCAAGAAGAAATTTATTTTACAGCGATTACAAATGGAGCACCTATGTACCGAATGACCCGCGTACAAATGGTAAACCGGATGAAACGCCTTTTTCTAAAGAGGAAGGGAATGAAGTGGTTTATCTCATCAATAGACTAATGGCGCTTTGGGATTACCGTTTTGCCAATACCGGCAATAAAATGGAGAAACTGATCCACGATAAAATGCCTGCTGACATCGCTACCCAGGAAGATGTTCAGCAATGGCTTAAAGCCAATCTTAAATTCTAACTATTCAATATCGAATCATGAATATCGAACGCCGAATTTCGAGGTGCTTTTTATTTATTACTTCATCATTCGGAATTCGATATTGGATGTTTGATATTATTAAAGCAGTAATAACTGCAAACCGCCAACTCCTAACTGCAAACTGTTAAAGTTTCTCAAACCTCGCTGCCCAACCACCGCCGGATGCCATTTTTATATCCAGGTGATCTTTTGAGGTTACGGTTATTACTTTCCGGGTGTAGTCTGTTGCATCCCGGTCAGCATTCACACCATCTTCAAACAGGATAGCTTTATATTTTCCCTCACCCAAAAAAGACAAATCGATCTTTATGGCGCGGGCATCCCAGTTGGTCATAGCGCCTGCAAACCAGGTTGTGCCTTTGCGCCGGGCGATACTTACAAATTCACCAACCTTACCATCAAGTGCGGCCGTCTCATCAAATACAGTAGGAACAGCGATGATAAAATCAGTACTTTCCTTTTCCTTCATGTAAGCGGTAGGATTATCTGAAAGCATCTGTAGCGGCGATTCAAAAATAGTATACATAGCCAACTGATGGCTCCTTGTTCCCTGACTCATCGGATTGCTATTTACCGGTCGATACGCTGCTTTTGAAGCGTTTCTCATCGCACCCGGTGTATAATCCATCGGACCAGCCATCATGCGAATAAAGGGAATGCTTACGTCGTAACCCGGTTGGTTGTCTGTACCCCATTTCATATTCTCCATGCCTTTTACACCTTCGCAATTGATCACATTGGGAAATGTACGCTGGATGCCGCTGGGTTTATACATGCCATGATAATCGACGAGTAAATGATTGCCGGCTGCTTTTTTTGCGATTTCATATAAAGAGCTTACCACTTTCTGATCGTCACGGTCAATAAAGTCGATCTTGAGACCTTTAACACCCATTTTAGCGAACTTGGATAATAAACCATCTTCATCACGGGTTATGGCATACCAGGTTGACCATAGTATCACACCCACATTTTTTTGTTTGCCGTAATCTACTATCTGCTGCACATCCAGCTTGGTTTTGTTCAGATCATAATCATCAGACCAGCCTTCATCAATAATAATATATTCCAGTTTGTTTGCTGCCGCGAAATCGATATAATACTTGTAAGTAGGCACATTGATGCCTGCTTTGAAATCCACGTGAGATATGTTCCAGTCGTTCCACCAGTCCCAGGCTACTTTGCCGGGTTTTATCCACGACAGATCGTCCACCCTTGAGGGCTCAGCCAGCCTTTGCATCATGTCGTTATTGGCAAGTTGTTTATCCTCGGTACTGATCACTACCACCCGCCACGGAAAGCTGCGCACGCCGGTGGATTTAGCAATGTAATTGGCACGGTCGTTTACTATATAGTTAATGCGTTTTATGGCCTCTTTTGTAGGATAGGGTGCAAAAACGCCACGAAGTCCGTTTTTGCCACGTCCTGTAACATACATGCCGGGATAGTTTTGCAGGTCAGCTTCAAGAATAGCTGCTTTTTTCCCATTGCCCAGGTCAACCAAAACTGGCAGGAATGCCAGGGTATCTTTTTTTATTTCAGACAGATTGATATAATCGTAATGTGATTCGAAGGAGGTAGTGAATTTATCATTATTGCGGTAATCATTCACAAAAGGGAGGAAAGCTTTGTCGTCGTCCTTAAAATTAAAATTGGCCTCTTCATTTTTAACAGTTATCTCTCCCTTTTTAGTAGAAACAAACCGGTATGCCACGCCATCATTATAAGCCCTGAACGCGAGACCGTAATCCCCTTTTAAGGTTAATAAAAGTTGATTGTAATGATCGCGCACCTTATCTTTTTTATAGATCGGTGTACTGATCTCCTGGTTAACCGATGATGTTTTAGCCGATTTTACTACTGCATTTTTGCCCAGCGTTCCGCCATTGTCAAATGTCATGGATATGGTTGAAGGCAGTATTACTTCCGTATCCTCATGGTTTACGGACCAACTAATTGTTTTACCAGCCGACACAGTGAGGTCGATCTTCCCGTCCGGCGATTTTACATGGTAAATTTTCTCGTTTTGAGAGAAAGCGGTCGTAAAGGATAGCGTAATAAATAGAGCCAACAATGGGAAAAATTTCATCGGGATAGCGGTTTAAAAAGAGAAACGGATTATACTCAGCCGAATCTAAATAAAAACCGTATAAATGACAATTTTGTTTTCTTATTGTGCTATAAGGCTTTCCGGGTTAAATCAATTCGTCTGCTTGTACACCCTTACATAGTCTACATACATACTGGCGGGTAGTAAAGTCTCGCTTACCGGCTGATTAGGAAAGTTGCCACCCGCAGCAAAGTTTAAGATCATAAAAAAGGGCAGGTGAAATGCGCCGGTACTATTGATATTGGCTTTAATGTTACCTTTTTGATAAAGGGTGCTGTCAACATACCACCTGATCTCATTCTTATCCCATTCTATAGCGTAAAGATGATAATCGGCAGGTGTAGTTTGAATAGTGCTGCCATAGGATGCATGCCCGTTAACATTCCAATGCATAGTGCCGTAGATGGTATTGGAATCATTGATATGTTCCATAATATCCAATTCGCCACAAGCTGGCCATGATACTGTTTGGATGTTGGCACCAAGCATCCAGAATGCCGGCCAGAAACCTGAACCCATTGGTACTTTGATACGTGCCTCTATCCGGCCATAAGTTGCAGTAAATTTGTTCTGCGTAGTCATGCGGGATGAAGTGTAGGGTTCGCCGCCTACGGTTTCCTTTTTCAGTGTGATCGCCAGGTTGCCGTTAGCAACCGTTGCATTATCGGGTTGGTAATATTCCAATTCATTGTTGCCCCATCCGCCGCCTCCGGTTTCAAATACCCATTTAGAAGTGTCCACTGTGGTCCCATCAAACTCATCCGACCAAAGCAGTGCATATACTGGCTTTACAGGTTTGGTAGTGTCAACCGGTGTCGGGGTTACATCGCTTTCTGAAAAAGCATTTTTTTTGCAGGATGCAAAAGACAAACCTGCGATCAGTACAATAAATAACTTGACAAGGGATAGTTGTTTTTTGGATAATAACATATTATTCAATATTTAATGTACTTTGTTTTCTAACAGGTTGATTTATTTTTTGCCTAATCCCAGTGCTTCAATATAACCTTTGTTTGGCCTGCAATTTTCAAAACGGCTGTTGTTTATAAAATCGTAAAGTGCTTTTTTGATGGCTTCACGGTCTGCAGGCGTTGCTTTGCGTATCTCTTCAAAACTTGCACGGGATTTTTCAGTATATTCAATGATCTTATCATATCCGGCAGGGATATCAAATGTTACAAATCCGGCCACATTGTCCATCTTTTTATAGGGCCAGTAGTGCCAGCCTATGTTGTTTTGTTCCAGCATGGTTTTGAATGTACCAATCCATTCGTCCTTATTCTCACCTGTTTCACCACAATATATAGGCACGTTGTATTTGTCCCTGAAGTCTATATAATCCTGTATCACCTGTTTGGTCGGGTCAGTCCAGTATTTGTGAAAAGTATAAACTGCCTTTGAATCAAACGGGGGGCCAAATGCTTTAAAATTACTATCCCACTGAGCGCCACCCAATATTACCAGGTGGTTTTTATCTACTGTACGAACTGCGGCAGTTATTTTTTTGTAGACAGGCTCCAGGTATGGGTTCAGCTCAGCAGCATTGAAATAAGTTGCAATGGGTTCATTCAAAAGATCGTAACCTAAAATGATCGTCTCATCTTTATAATGATCTGCTATGCGTTTCCAGATATCGGCCACCAATTGCTGGCTGGCTTCACTTTTGAACAGGAAAGGATATCCATAGCCGTCATCAATATTATCGCCGGTCTGTCCGCCGGGAGCGCTGTGCATGTCCAGTATCACATAAATACCTTCTTTTTTGCACCAGCCAATTACCTTGTCGAGCAATTCAAAACCCCGGTCAGGATCATTTTGCCCGAGGTAGTCTTCTTTGGTAAATAAGCGATAGCTGAATGGTATGCGTATTGAGTTTACCCCGAGTGTTTTCAGATAATGTATATCCCCTTCAGAAATATAAGTGTGCAGGTATTTTTCCCAAAAAGTACGCGCCTCATCAGGGCCAACGAGTTCGGTTATGACTTCGTTGATCAATCGCGGGGAATTGACATTTTTGAACTTGAACATATACCCTTCCGGGATAAGCCAATTGCCCAGGTTGGTGCCGCGCATCAGGAAATTTTTACCATCCGGGGTGATGATATCTTTCCCTTTTACACTGATAAAGCCATTTGTTTGTGCGCGCAGTAATAGCGGAAAACAAAGCATCGCCCATAGTATAACACGTATGACCGTTTTGTTCATGATCGATTTGGTAAAATCAATATGCCCGCTTTTAGGCAGGCATATCTCAGGTTTGCAATTGGTTGATTAGTTGTTGCAGATGCAATATAGTATTATTTTAACTTAGTGTATAAAATACATACTAAAAATATTTCTTTTTTACCTGAAATGTTAACGGAGGCTCGTATTTTTAACAAGAAAAGAAGATCAATATCGATTAATAAACCTTATGAAAATCAAATCATCTATTTTAATAACAGTTCTTTTGCTGATCGCATCGACAGCATCATTTGCCCAGGACCTGAAGGTAGCTGTAGCTGCCAATATGCAGGGAGTGATCAAAGTATTGGGGAAGGACTTTAAGCAAAAAACCGGTATAGGTGTAGAACCTATTGTTGGTTCATCGGGTAATTTGTCGACCCAGATCAAAAACGGGGCACCCTACGATTTGTTTCTGTCAGCTGACATGGGGTTTCCCGAAAGCCTGTTTAAAGAGGGTTTTAGCCTGAAACAACCAGAAGTATATGCTTATGGCAGCCTGATTATTTGCAGCACGCAGAATATAGGGTTTGAAAACTGGGAAAGGGTATTATTAAGCAGCCGGATAAAAAAAGTGGCTATTGCCAGCCCTGCTATCGCCCCTTATGGAAAGGCCGCACAGGAGTCGCTTAAGCTAAAGGGTATATTGGATAATATACAATCTAAATTGGTGATTGGTGAAAGTATATCGCAGGTGAACACTTATATCACCAGTGGGGTGGTAGACGTAGGCTTCACTACACGGGCATTAATAAAAGATGCTGAAGGAAAGATAACCCTGTATTGGAAAGAGATCGATCCCAAAAGCTATACGCCGATAAAGCAAGGGATGATTATCCTGAAACAAACCAAAGAAAGTGCAAATGCACAGAAATTTTATGATTACATGCTAAGCCCCGCTGCAAAAGCGATACTAAAAGAGTATGGCTATGGTGTGTAATTAAATAGTATTGATTTCTTTACATTTATAGCGATGGGTTTTTAAACCTGTCGCTATATTTTTGAACTATAGTAATAAACATTCTTTATGGATCTTACGCCGATATGGCTTACTCTAAAATTGGCAGGTATCACAACAGTGTTGCTTCTTCTGATTGGGTTGCCATTGGCGTATTGGCTTTCAAAAGGGCGCTCAGTAGTAAAGATCATTATAGAGGCTATTATTACCATGCCCCTGGTATTGCCCCCCTCGGTACTGGGGTTTTATTTGCTGATGGCTTTTAGCCCCCGGCAAGGAATCGGGCAATGGCTCCATAATACATTCGATATCCAGCTGGTGTTTTCTTTCAAAGGATTGATATTAGCCTCAATTATATACAGTATGCCCTTCATGATCGGACCAATCAAATCGGCATTACAGCAACTGCCTTTATCTCTTTCCCAGGCATCTTATACCTTAGGCAAATCTGAAAGACAAACATTTATAAGAGTATTACTGCCAAATATCAGGGCATCGGTACTTACTGCGGCTATACTCACCTTTGCGCATACCCTGGGAGAGTTTGGGGTGGTGCTTATGATAGGGGGTAACATACCCGGCGTAACAAGAGTGGCATCCATTGCCGTTTATAATTCAGTGGAGATCATGGATTATCATGCGGCCAATATCTATTCGCTGATCTTATTTTGCATTACGTTTGCGATGGTGATATCGGTGTTTGTGTTTAATAAATATAAAGCCAAAAGCCCTTTAGAATGATTACTGTCGATATAGAGAAAAAGCTAAAGGCTTACCGCGGGCAGCAGGTATTAAAAATAACGGCGGAATTTGCTGATAGAAGTATTACCAAGATATATGGTCCATCAGGTGCAGGTAAGACAACCTTCTTAAAGATCATTGCCGGACTTATTGATCCCGAAAAAGGTAAAATAACAGTGGATGATACAGTTTGGCTGGATACAGATTCAAAGATTTCACTTTCACCCCAAAAAAGGAAGGTGGGCTTTGTGTTTCAAAATTATGCACTGTTCCCTAACATGACTGTAAAGCAGCATTTGGAGTATGCTACAGATAATACACCATGGATAAACCGGCTGCTGGCAATAGGAAAGCTGGAAACTTTTACAGAACATAAACCGGAGTATTTATCGGGCGGGCAACAGCAACGGCTTTCGATCTTACGAGCCATGGCTATCAAGCCAAAACTATTGTTAATGGATGAGCCCTTTTCCGCCCTCGACCCAAAAATGAAATCGGAAATTATAACAGGACTGAAATCCTTATGGGATGAGTTGGGCACCACTGTGGCTATCGTGAGCCACAACCCGCAGGAATTGGAAGGATTAACAGCGCAGGAAATCGAGATTGATCCTGTATAGAGACGCAATGCATCGCGTCTCTACCTGGAATATTGTTTGATAAACTTCTTGCATCCCTGTTCTATCAATTCAAAAACAGGCTCAAATTGGTTGTCATCATAATAAGGGTCGGGAACTTCCTTGTCGCCCAATAATAATTTTACTTTGGCCGCAGCTTCTTCGTCGGGCGCCATATTCAATACGTCGGACAAGTTGTATTTATCCATTACCAAAATAAGATCGAATGCACCAAAATCATGCCTTCTGAATTGCCTGCACACCTGTCTGCTAATATCAATGCCATTGTTGCGTGCGGTGCGTACAGAACGACGGTCGGGCCCTTCGCCCACATGCCAGCCGCCCGTTCCTGCCGAGTCGACCTGCCAGTCTAGCCCCTGCTCATCTGCCAGGTGCTGCATGATTCCCTCTGCCAACGGCGAACGGCAGATATTACCGAGACAAACCATTAGTATCTTCATATTGGTTGGAGTGGTTATAAAAGTTGTATTGGTTGTATTAGTTGGATTGGTTATATTTAGCTAGAATGGTTAGGAAATAATTTATAAAACTAATTCAAGACCTACAACTTAGTTTTATTGGTTATAAAGGTTGTAATTGTTGATAAGACCCAATAAAACTAATACAACCACTTCAACCAATATTAACCAAATAGCTGATTCAAAATTCCCGCCAAACGAACACCTGCTTTTACCAATTGCTGGTTAACGATAGCAATATGATCAAAATTATATTTGTAGCTGTTGAGAGCATCGCCGTTTTTTGTTTCAGCGTACAGTTTATTAGCGATCTGGCCTGACTCAAAAATCCATTGACTTATTGGTGCTTTTTGCCATTCAACGCGTTGCGCAACTGTGGTATGATTAATATTGGCGGTATATTCTGTATAGCTTAATTGCTGAAAATCGATTAATTGAGAATCCCACACTGAGTGCAGGTTGGTGGGGTTATTGAACCAGGTCACTTTGATATCGTTGCCGCCTTTGTCATCGGTATGACCCACATGCAAGGGTTGGTGTACATCTTCCACAATGTGGATCAGCATGCGCAGGTAAAGCAATTTATTTTCTTTACTCAGATTTTTCTTCTTCAATTCGCCGATTAGGAAGTTTAGCTTGGTATAAGCATCTACTTTAGTATCCTGATTTAAAAACTCCTTCAATTCGGGCAGGGTATATTCTTTATCCAGGTCGACATAGTGCCATGCGGACAGGTAGCTGAAGTTAGGATCAGATTTAATAAAATCGGCCCAATTGCTGGTAATAGCGATACTTTCATCCCCCAAAATAGCTTTTATAGCTGCACGGGCTTTTGCCGTTAAATAGCTATCGGCAATTTGTCCGGCTATGCGGTGCCCCTCGGGTCCCCAGGCCATAGATTGCAGCGGTGCATAAATGATGGCAACGCCGAGAACCAGTTTTTTAAGAAAGTTCAGTTTCATTTTACAATGGTTTTGGATTACAGGTAGTATGTTTGATTAAACGCGCTTTGATGGGTAGAACGCTTGAGGTGCTTGAAAATTGAATTACCGAATCAGTTTTTTTGCTGACCTTGAATAACTCCTGGTATATACCGGAGCGAAAGCAGCCGCCCTCTTCTTTTAAAGTATAGTTGGCATTGCAAAACTGCCCTTTTAAATGTAAAGTGTCATTTTTTTGCAGATAAGTGCCTTTGATATATTCCGACCAATGGCCCGAACGCATGCAGGTATCCGGCCCGTTGTTCACTTTACTAAAGGTATTGATCTGCACAAAAAAGGAGTCGCAATTAAATTTCAGATGATAGATAGAATACTCCAGCAATTGCTTCTGGTTAGGTATCGAATCCTGCTGCCATTCGCCCTGCAAATATACTTCGCCCTTGCCCTGAGTGTTAGGATTAAACCAACAACCGGAGCATAAAGCCGCTATTAAGGTGAAGGGTAAAAGGTAAAAGGAGAAAGGCTTTCGCATGTAATATTTTCTATTTGTCATGTTGAACGCAGTGAAACATCTTCTATACCTTGCTTTTTGTTAGGCATATCGAAGAAGATTCTTCACTGCGTTCAGAATGACAAAATTACTAAGGGTTTATTTCAAACTTCCGATCATATCCTCAGGGCGCACCCATTGATCAAACTGCTCGTTGGTAAGGTAACCTAACCCGATGGCAGCTTCACGTAATGATGTATTTTCCTTCAGGGCTGTTTTAGCAATTTTTGCAGCCTTTTCGTAACCGATATGCGGATTGAGCGCAGTAACCAGCATCAATGAATTTTCGAGATGTTTTTTAATACCTTCATAATTCGGCTCAATGCCTTTTGCGCAATGGTCATTAAAGGATACACAAGCATCGCCAATCAAACGGGCCGATTGCAGGAAGTTTGCTGCCATCACCGGTTTAAACACATTCAATTCATAATGACCGTTTGAACCGCCAATTGATATGGTAACATCATTGCCCATTACCTGAGCGGCCACCATAGTTACCGCTTCGTTTTGGGTTGGATTTACCTTGCCCGGCATAATGGATGATCCCGGCTCATTATCCGGAATATGTATCTCACCAATACCTGAACGCGGGCCGGAAGCCAGCATACGGATATCGTTAGCTATTTTCATTAATGAAACAGCGATCTGTTTTAATGCGCCATGACTTTCCACGATGGCGTCATGTGATGCCAAAGCTTCAAATTTATTTTCTGCCGTACGGAAAGGCAGGTTAGTGAATTTGGCAATATATTCGGCCACTTTTACATCATATCCTTTTGGTGTGTTAATACCTGTACCTACTGCTGTACCACCCAATGCCAGTTCTGATAAATGATCAAGTGTATTTCTCAGTGCTTTCAGGCCATGATCCAGTTGTGATACGTAGCCGGAGAATTCCTGGCCCAAAGTAAGCGGCGTAGCATCCATCAAATGGGTACGGCCGATCTTCACTACACCTTTAAAAGCCTCTGATTTTGCCTTCAAGGTATCGCGCAGTCTTTCAATGCCGGGAATAGTCACATCCATCACCATTTTGTAGGCGGCTATGTGCATAGCGGTAGGATAGGTGTCATTTGATGATTGCGATTTGTTAACATCATCATTCGGGTGGATGAAGGTTGTTCCTTCGCCCAGTCTATTACCTTTTATCACATGAGAACGGTTAGCGATCACCTCGTTCACATTCATGTTGGATTGTGTGCCTGAACCGGTTTGCCAGATTACCAAAGGAAATTCAGCAGCCAGTTTTCCGGCTAATATCTCGTCGCAAACCTGTGCGATCAGGTCGCGTTTTTCGGCAGGTAGTACGCCCAGGTCGGTATTGGTATAAGCGGCAGCCTTTTTCAAATAAGCAAAAGCGGCAATGATCTCCTTTGGCATAGATGCCTCGGGGCCTATTTTAAAATTATTACGTGAACGTTCGGTTTGTGCTCCCCAGTATTTGTCGGCAGGTACCTGTACCTCGCCCATGGTATCGTGTTCAGTTCTGAAACTCATGGTATTTATAATGAATAATATTGCGGGGGCAAAGTTATGGTTTTATGTGAAGTGAGTTGATAGGGTTGAGTAATCTTTTTACTACATTTTATAATTCATTTTTCTGAACCATCGTAGTTATAATCTTCAAGTGTCCACTCAATCATCACCTCTTTTATCCAGTTGATAAAACTATCATTGCATCTTTCCACTTCATCATTGCTTTCATAGTTACAGTCATGTTGCCAAAAAACAATCGGACAAATTCCTTCTTTCGATGCAAGCAGATCCAAACAATAGTGATTGCCATAGCCATCTGGCGAAAAAGGCAAAAAGCTCACCGGCATTTCATTAGCGGCATCGACATGCTCGAAATTATAAACATTATCAAGTGAAGATCCTAATAAGTCTTTATCTAGACCATATACTTCCGTTCCGTCTAAAGAAAGCCCGTTATGTTTTGCCATGATGTATTTAAAATCAAAAGGAAGTTCGAAACCTATCTGCTTTTCAAATAATTCTAATCTGCTATCATTAATAGACGGACCTAAATAAAGCATATTTGGGGAAAACTTCGAGAGCTCAGCTAACAACTGATCACATTCATGAATTAATTTAATCATATATAAATTGGCGGTTTTCTTATAAATCAGATAAATATGAATTTAACTATTCTTCTTCCCTTTTGTTGTCTGCTTAGGTTTTAATGAACTTGCATATTGATAACTTTTTTCAAAATAATACTTCATCTCATCGACATTCTGTAAAAGACTGTCAGGCACGGTCACATATTCTTTTTGGATGATACCATACGAATAAACCAACGTAGTGTTATATTTTTCAAGAAAAGTTTCGCGGTCATCTTTTCCTAATCTCAGTGCCAAAAAACCATCTTTTGAAATATAGCTGTACATATTCCCATTCAATGAGGTATATGGCACGGTATCGCCCTTGCGTTCTGCATCAGGATGACTCTCTACTAATTGATTATAAAGGACGGTCCTTTCTTCTGTGGAGATATTTTGGCCTGGCATATAACCTTTTACTAATCTAACTCTAAGTTAAAAACTTCTATCGGTGGTTGCTACCCAGTTATTTAATTGCTTTACCAACTGATCATTTTCACTCATCCATTTCGTATTGGCATCTTTATTACCGCTCAGGCTCACCAACCGGGTAAATGCCGGCATATTATCGCTTTTAGCCAGTTTTTAGAAATAATCAACAAAGAATTTCTCAAAAAAAGTTTTATCCGTATTTTTTTCTGACGACTCCCCGGCGATGGTGAATATACTTTTCAATTCATATTCCAGCAAATCCATTCCTGTTAACTTTTTATTTTGGCCAGACAGAACAGACATGGAAATAGCAAGGTTCAATGCCGCATTTTCCTGGTTGCCTTTTTGGGAAAGTATAATGGTGTTGCGTCCACTGCCATCCTTAAGCACGCCGCCCTGTAAAATGTGCTGAATATTGCCAAACGCCTCTGCTGCCTGTGGACTTTTTGGATCCAACAATAAGTAACTGCAAAAGCCCATCAATGCATTTGCACGCTTATTCTGATGAAAGGTAACTAAAGCATACATGCGCAGGCTGCTGCCGTGTTTGGGATCGAGCTTTATGGCTTCGATGGCATTGGCTTCTGCTTCGGCAAATTGCTTATTTCTAAAATAAGTAAGGCCCAAATTATAATACAACCGCTGATATTTTGGATTGACCTGGATACCGTTTTTATAGGCTTCTATCGCTTTTGCTGTTTGATGGTTCTGATCATAAATACTGCCCAGCATGTCATAGCAAGCAGCTTTAAGTTGCACACTGTTAGTTGCTTTTATTGCTTTCTCCACATATGGGATACCATCATTTCCTTTACCGGACAATACCATTGAAAATGCAACTTCATAATTAGCCTGTGCATTTTCCGGGTCGATTTTTAATGCCTCATTGTACTTATCTATGGCCTCTGTATACTTACCCTGGTCGTTCAATTGAACGCCTTCTTTAATCAGGTCTGAAACTGAACCTTTATCCTGTGCTGTAACGTTTAAGGTAATTAGGGTAAGACTGAAAAGGATCAAACTTTTATATAATCGGTTCATAATTTAAAAATATGTAAAGGTTATTAACTAAAAGAATAAAAATGTTTAAAACTTTAATTTCTTACCGGTCTATAATTTACAAATTTCGCAGGCGTTAAAGTGTTTAGAAATACATATGAGATTAGTGCTAAGAAAACTCCTTATAACCTCCGCTCCACTTGTAATGATAATGGCCTGCGGAAACAACAATGCAAACCCTGCAAAGACCGCCACTCCTACATACAGCAGCAAACCCTTCAATCCATCAAAACTTTTAGAATATAATCCTAAAAATGCCGATAAGCGTATTGATGAGTTTTTTCATAAACTGCACCAAAGGAGTGCTTTTAACGGGAATATCCTGGTTGCGAAGCACGGGAAGATAATTTATGAAAATGCTTTAGGGTGGGCCGACCATCTTAGGCGCGATAGCCTGAAGATCAATTCACAATTTCAACTGGCATCGGTTACCAAAACCATGACATCAACCGCCATAATGCAGTTGCTTGAACGTGGTAAAATAAAGTTAACCCAGGATGTAAAGGAGTTTTTCCCAAATTTCCCATATGATGGGGTAACCATTAAGTTGCTGCTTACACACCGTTCAGGGATGATGAATTATGTTTATTTTGTCGATGATATTTACAGAAAGCAGCATTTAAATCAACGCAAAGGGATTACCAATACCGAGGCGATGAATATGATCGCACAATATAAGCCAACCCCATTCAGCAAGCCCGATAAGCACTTTTTGTACAATAACTCTAACTTCATGGTGCTCGGTTCTATTATCGAGAAGGTGAGCGGGATGAGCTATGCTGATTACATGAAAGAGAATATATTTAAGCCTGCCGGAATGACCCACACCGCAGTTTATTCTAAAGCAGTATACGATAAAATACCTGCTGATGTGGTTGGTCATGACCGCAACAGCTGGAAATATTCCGTTGCTCCCAACTTTTTAGACGGCCCGGTAGGTGATAAAGGTATCTACAGCACCGTTGGCGACCTGTTCCTGTTCGACCAGGCATTGCGCGCCGGGATGCTAATTAAACCCGCTACACAAGACTCTGCATATACCGGCCGCAATCCGATGGTCCGCGGTCACTTTAACTACGGCTATGGCTGGAGGATATTTGAAGCTCCCGGCCAGAAAGTAGTTTACCACACAGGCTGGTGGCACGGTTTCAGGCATATTTATGTTCGCGATCTGAAAAATGACGTAACAATTGTATTGCTTGGCAACCTTGTTAATGGAAGCTTACTACATTTGGACGATCTTTTCAAGCTGGAAGGTATGCCTGTTATCCGTAAAGGAGCCTATAACGGCAATGGCGATACAGCGGAAGATTAGTTGAAGAAGTTGTAAAGGTTTTAGAGGTTGTAGTTGTTGAAATATTTTTAAACTTTGTAACCACTCAAACCTTATAACTATTACAACAATTTCAACATTTACAACCAAAAACAAATGTTCGATAAACTATTTGAAGCGCAGCAAAAAGCAGGCGAAGTAAAAAAACGCCTTGATGGCATCACCGTATCCGGCGATGCAGAAGGCGGAAAGATCAGGGTTACTGCCAATGGCAACAAAGTGATCCAGTCCATCAGCATAGACGAAGAGTTTTTGAAAACTGCTGATAAGGAAGAACTGGAAGAGTTGCTGGTGGTGGCAGTAAACAAGGCGCTGGTACAGGCAGAAAATGTGAGCCAGAGCGAAATGGCCGCATTAACAAAAGATATGTTCGGCGGCTTAGGAAATATGTTCGGTAAATAACCCCAATATACTATACTATGAAATTCACTTATTATGGCCATGCCTCTTTCGAACTCGAAACGGGCGGTAAAAAATTATTATTCGATCCATTTATTTCGCCAAATGAATTGGCAAAACATATTGATGTAAACAGCCTGAAGCCAGATTATATCCTGCTTTCGCATGGACACGGCGATCATATTGCCGACCTGTTTACCATCCAGAAAAACAGCGGAGCCAAAGTGATCTGTATTGCTGAAATAGCCGGATGGCTTGGCGGCAAAGGCATCCCTGATGCACATGGCATGAACATCGGTGGTGGTTTTAATTTTGATTTCGGCCGTGTGAAGATGGTGAACGCCATTCACTCCAGCGGGTTGCCTGATGGTTCGTATGGCGGTAACCCTGCAGGGTTTGTTATTTATGCTGAAGGGAAGAAGATATATTTTTCAGGTGATACAGCATTAACCTATGATATGAAATTACTGGCAGATGAGAATCTGGATTGGGCAATCCTTCCGATAGGCGACAATTATACAATGAATGACGATGATGCAATAAAGGCAACGGGGTTTATCAATTGTAAAGACGTGATCGGGGTGCACTATGATACTTTCCCGGTTATAAAGATCAATAAAGCAGAGGTTGCTGAAAAGTTTAAGAAGGCCGGTATTAATCTTCAATTGCCCGCTATTGGAGGTAGCCTGGAACTATAACCGGAAGTTTTATGATAACAAAAAAGCCTCACAAATTTGTGAGGCTTTTTTGTTATGAAAGCTTAGTTTTTGGCTGTTGTATCCTTTGTTTTAGTCTTCACCTTGGTCTTAGTGCCTTTTTTCTTCACTTTCATTTTAGTGGTATCCTTCTTGGTCGTGTCTTGTACGGCCTTTACCGCAGTAGCAGCTTCGGCAACAGTGCCAAAACAGATAGCAGCTAATGCGATCATTGCTATTATTTTTTTCATGATAAAAAAGAATTTTGGTTTGAATAATTACTAATGAGTAACAATTCAACCACAAATTGTTTTTAACAATCTATAATTAAATAGTTGTCCCATTGGGTATTATCGCCCTTTTCTTTATTACCACTATACCATCCTGTACAGTATGCGTACCATAGTCACCATCTTCTAACTTTTTACCGCAATTGATCTTTACATCATTGCCGATATAGGTGTTTTTGTCAATGATCGCATTTTTAATCACGCACCTGTCGCCAATACCCATAATAGGTGAATCACTTATTCTTGATTCTTCAATTTGCTCAAGGGTTTGGTAATTATCGCTACCCATCACATAACAGCTTTCGATAATGGTATCAAAGCCAATACGTGTACGGATACCTATTACCGACCGGAATATGCGGCTGGCATTGATGATACAACCATCTGAAATAATGGTTCTTTCCAAGTGTGTGCCTGAAACCTTTGACGGGGGCAGCATACGTGCCCTGGTGAAGATATAGTTCTTATCAAACAAATTAAATTGTGGTATCTCATCAGTCAAGCCCAGGTTGGCTTCGAAAAATGAGGGTATGGTACCGATATCGGTCCAGTAACCTTCATATTGATAGCTTGAAACCACATGGCTGGGTATAGATTGCGGGATAATCTCCTTGCCAAAATCAGTACGGTCATTCCCTTCCAAAAGCTCATAAAGCGTTTTGCGGTTAAACATATAAATACCCATAGATGCAAGGTAAAATCTACCCTGTTTCACCATTTCGTCGCTCACATCAGATTTCAGGTACTCAAAATCCTTCTTAGGCTTTTCAACAAATTGGGTGATCAGGCTGTTCTCGTCAGTCTGCAATATGCCGAAACCTGGCACATCATTAGCATGTACCGGGATGGTTGCAATAGATATCTCTGCTGCTCTGGTGATATGATTTTTGATCATGTCTTCAAAATCCATTTGGTACAATTGGTCGCCTGAAAGGATCAAAACATAATCAAACTCATGCACCGCCAGGTGATGAAGACTCTGGCGTACCGCATCAGCAGTGCCCTGGAACCACGATACGCTTGACGGGGTTTGTTCCGCTGCCAAAATATCCACAAAAGCATCACTAAAGCTGCTGAAGTGATAGGTGTTCTTGATGTGCTTATTTAATGATGCCGAGTTGAACTGCGTCAATACATAAATACGTGTGATACCTGAGTGTAAACAGTTGGAGATTGGAATATCAACCAACCGGTACTTGCCGGCAATTGGTACGGCCGGTTTGGAGCGGGTTGCGGTAAGCGGCGATAAGCGGCTTCCCTGGCCACCACCCAATACGATGCAAATTACTTTCGATGTCATATAGCAGGGTTTAAACTTTCATAAAGATTTATATATTCTTTAGCCGAACGATCCCAGGAGAAATCGAGCGCCATCATTCTTTTTCTCAGCAACTGTAATAGTGCTGCATTGGCATATACTTCAATCGCACGATCTATGGAGTGGGTAATATCGCTGACATTGGCTTGCAAAAAACGTATGCCATAGCCACCTTCATCACCATAGTCAATCACCGTATCTTTTAACCCCCCGGTGGCTCTTACCATTGGTATGGTTCCATATCGCATGGAATACATCTGGTTAAGCCCGCATGGTTCCACCCGCGAAGGCATCAGCAAAAAGTCTGACCCTGCATACACCAGGTGAGCAAGAGCCTCATCATAACCGATAAACGCATTATATTGATTAGGGAACAAATCTTTCAATGCAAGCAGTTCTTCCTGTGTTTTTATATCCCCTGCACCTAATATAATAAAATTTACAGCATCCGGGTGTGCTTCAATGCTGGTTTTTATGGCTTCGGGCAATACATCAGCCCCTTTTTCAATAACCAGCCTGCCAATGAACGAGATCAGCGGTTTATCAGGAGATAGCCCGAACCTTTCGCAAAGCGCAGCTTTATTTTTTTGTTTACCGGAAGCAAGCTGACGTAAGGAATATTTTTCCGGGATCATCGGGTCCGTTTTGGGATTCCATATTTCGGTATCAATACCGTTTAAGATGCCTATGCCTTTTGACCGCTCCAGGTAAAATAGATATTCGAGCCCGTTTGAGTTATACGTAAGCTCTTCAAGATAACTCGGAGATACGGTAGTGTATCGCCAGCAGCATTTTACTGCGGCAGCCAGCGGATTGATGCCGCCATTCCAATCAAGCAGCCCGGTTTTGGTCAGGTCGATTTCCGGCAACAAGGAAAGCTTACTCCAGCTGAAAGCGCCGTGATATTGACCATTATGAATGGTAAATATGGTTGGTGTAGTTGCCAGCCGCTGGTATAGTTTTGAATGATAAAGCAGGAATGGCACCAGTCCCGAATGATGGTCATGACAATGGATCAGATCGGGCGATTGCTGCGACCAGGTGATCCAGTCTAAAAAAGCGATCTGGAAAGAAATGAATTGCTCCGTTTCATCAGGATATTCATATACATTTTCCCTGTCGAGCAATCCGGGTATCCTAACCAGGTAAAGTTCAAAACCCAGCTTATCGGTTCTTTCTTTTAAAATCTCAAAATAAAAGCGCTTGGTACCCAATAAGGAGGAGGCCTGGAAAACGATATCAAATTCATTTTCCTGGGTAAACTTCCTATCATAAAAAGGCATTACTACAGCTGCTTGCAAGCCAAGCAGATTTTGATATTTTGGCAGGGCGCCCACAACATCAGCCAGACCGCCAACTTTGGCAACCGGGTAACATTCGGCACTCAGGTGATAAACTCTCATTTTAGGCTAGATAAACGGTTCAATTTAAGCAAAGAAATGTTTAAATAATCAACCCAAAATGTGATATTCTGTTTAAAAATGAATTTTTATTATTTGTTTACCTGTAGAGCCGATGTGTTTTTAAATTGCAATTATAAAGTCTTCATTTTTGCAAAATCCTTATTTTATAATCCTAATAATAAGTGAATATTGCTATAATGGTAATTTTTTCAGGTGATTGGATGATGTCGATTGTTGTTATTAATGCGCTTCCAGCCAATTTAAACCTGTCCCAATCTCAACCATAACAGGCACTTCTGTTTTAATGGCGTTCTTCATGTTCTCCATGATGATGGGTTTCACCTTCTCCACTTCGTGGGTAGGCACATCAAAAACCAACTCGTCATGAACCTGCATGGTCATACGGGCATCCAGTTTTTGCGCCTTAAACTCGCGGTGAATATTAATCATGGCGATCTTGATCATATCCGCGGCCGAACCTTGAATTGGTGCATTGATGGCGTTTCGCTCAGCAAAACCACGGACGGTTGCATTGGCCGAATTGATATCGCGCAAATAGCGGCGGCGGCCCATAAGGGTACATACAAAACCATTTTCACGGGCGAAGTTCATGGTATCGCTCATGTATTGCTTGATGCCGGGATACTGTGCAAAATAGTTTTCAATGATCTCTGCCGCCTCTTTACGCGGAATACCAAGGTTTTGCGATAACCCAAATGCCGATTGCCCATAGATAATACCAAAATTTACTGCTTTGGCATTGCGGCGTTCGCTGCTATCAACTTCATGCAATTGCTTCCCATAAACTTTGGCTGCGGTAGCCGTATGGATGTCCAGGTTTTGGGTAAAGGCATCCATCATATTTTTATCCTTGCTGATCTCGGCAATGATTCGTAATTCTATCTGCGAGTAGTCGGCCGATACAATAGTGTGGCTGTCATCGCGTGGTATAAATGCTTTTCGTATCTCGCGACCGCGTTCGGTACGGATAGGTATATTTTGTAAGTTAGGGTTGATGGAACTTAAACGCCCGGTAGCAGCAATGGCCTGGTTATAGGAGGTATGTACGCGCCCGGTTTTTCTATTCACCATTTGCGGTAAGGCATCCACATAGGTCGATTTTAATTTTTGAAGCTGACGGTAATCCAATATATCCCTTACGATGTCGCTTTTGGAGGCCAGCGACATTAATACATCCTCGCCGGTTTGATACTGTCCTGTTTTGGTTTTCTTAGCTTTAGGATCGAGCATCAGTTTTTCAAATAACACTTCGCCCAATTGTTTTGGTGAAGCGATATTAAACCGTACTCCAGCCTTTTCATACACCGTTTTCTCAAACCTGGCAATATCCAATTCCAGATCCTTTGAGAATCCTTTCAGCATATCATGGTCGATACGCACGCCTTCATATTCCATATCGGCAAGTACATAAACCAGCGGGTACTCTATCTCGTTTGCCAGTTTATCTCCTTTTACCTCTTTTAGTTTAGGCTCAAAAACTGATCTGAGCTGCAGGGTGACGTCAGCGTCTTCTGCAGCGTAGTCTTTTATTTTTTCAAACTCCACATCGCGCATGTTGCCCTGGCCCTTACCTTTGGCGCCAATCAGTGTGGTGATAGAAACCGGACTATAGCCCAAATAATTTTCGGACAACACATCCATATTATGGCGTGTATCCGGGTCTATAATATAATGTGCGAGCATGGTATCAAACAGGTCGCCTTTTACTTCAAGGCCATACCATTTTAATACCAGTACGTCGTATTTGATATTTTGCCCTGTTTTGCTGATAGCGGCATCTTCCAGCACAGGTTTGAATTCATCAACTATAGCCTGAGCTTCTTTTTGATCGGCAGGAACAGGAACGTACCAGGCCTCGCCATGTTTTATGGCAAATGAAAAGCCCACCAGCTCACAGTCATTCGCATCGGTTCCGGTAGTCTCGGTATCAAAGCAAATGCCTTTTTCTTTTTTAAGTATGCTGATCAACTCGCTGCGTTTTTCGGCAGTATCTGCAAGGTGATATTCATGCGGGACGTTGTTAATGTTTTTACCGGCGACAGGTGTATCTGATGTATCAATGTCGGTAATGTCTACTGTCATGGTCACCGGGCGGGCATTTGCCACAGGTTCACCAAAAAGATCAGTTTGAATGCTGACAGCTTTAGTTTCGGTAATGCTGAAATCCTCACCAAACACCCGTCGTCCCAATGTCCTGAACTCCAATTCGGCAAATAGAGGTTCTAACAAATCCTTACTTGGCGCGCATATTTCAAGCCCTTCTTCATCCAGTTCAACAGGAGAATTCAGGTTGATGGTAGCTAATCTCTTAGATAATAAACCCTGTTCAGCAAATTGCTCAACATTTTCGCGCTGCTTGCCCTTTAACTCATGGCTGTTAGCGATAATATTCTCAACCGAACCGTATTGTTTGATAAGCAGCTTCGCAGTTTTTTCTCCAATGCCGGGTATGCCGGGGATGTTGTCTACCGCATCGCCCCATAAGCCCAGGATATCGATTACCTGCTCTACACGCTCTACTTCCCATTTCGCCAGCACTTCTTTTACACCCAGTATTTCCATTTCATTACCCAGGCGCGCTGGTTTGTAAATTCTGATGTTTTCTGATACCAGTTGTGCAAAATCCTTATCGGGAGTCATACAGTAGACCTGGTAACCTTTAGCTTCTGCTTTTTTGGCAAGCGTACCAATGATATCATCAGCCTCGTAGCCGTCGGAAGTAATAACCGGGATATTAAACCCTAAAATGATTTTATAGATATATGGGATAGCCGCTGCAAGGTCCTCAGGCATGGCTTCGCGTTGCGCTTTATAATGTTCAAATTCCGTGTGCCGTTCGGTAGGTGCCTCGGTATCAAAAACCACAGCCATATGAGTTGGCCGCTCCTTCCTCAACACCTCCAGCAGGGTATTGGTGAAGCCCAGCATCGCTGAGGTATTCAGTCCGCCCGATGTAAAACGAGGTGTTTTACTTAACGCAAAATGAGCCCGGTAAATAAGAGCCATACCATCCAGGAGAAAGAGTTTTTTCATAACGCGATTAAACTGATTTATAAAAGGATTACACAGATGAACAGGCGGTGCCGATCCACTTAGTTTTCAAAATTACAATTAATGTTCACTCTGCAATCGGTGAAATCAAAAATCTATTTGATGAGGATCATTTGAACGAGCAATCAGGCAGGTGATCGTTCACCATACCGGTAGCCTGCATATGAGCGTAACATATGGTCGTGCCGAAAAATTTAAAGCCACGCTTTTTCATGTCTTTGCTGATCGCATCGGAGATCGGCGTACTTGCTGGAATAGTATTTGTATAATTGATAATAGGTTTCCCATTGGGCATAAAACTGTACAGGAATTTATCAAACGAGCCGAATTCTTTTTGCACCTCAATAAATAACTTAGCGTTAGTTATTGCTGCCAGTATCTTCAACCGGTTACGGATAATGCCGGTGTCCTGCATCAGGCGCTCCACGTCTTTGTCAGTAAAGGCAGCAACTTTGTGTACATCGAAATCAGCAAATGCATTTCGGTAACCCTCGCGCCTGCGTAGGATGGTGATCCAACTTAGACCGGCCTGGGCTGATTCGAGTATCAAAAATTCGAACAGTTTTTTTTCGTCGTGAGTTACTTTTCCCCATTCATTATCGTGATAATCCATGTATAATGGGTCATTTCCAGGCCAATTGCAGCGCTTGATTTCTTGAGTTTGCATAGTGTTGGATGAGGTTACTAATTAACTTATTTATTTGCTAACGGCAAACTATTAACTGCCAACTGAACACAACTCATCCCAATACTCAACCGCTCTTCTGTAATGTGGAATAACGATCGATCCCCCAACTAAATTGGCAATCATAAACACTTCGTTCATTTCATCGTGGTTAACGCCTGCCTCATGACACTTGCCAAGATGATATTTTATACAATCATCACAACGCAGTACCATAGATGCGACTAAACCGAGCATTTCCTTGGTTTTCACATCCAGTGCACCGTCCGCATAGGTTGTAGTGTCGAGTGCGAAAAATCGTTTGATATTGGTATTTGCCGACTCCATTATCCTATCGTTCATTCTGGTACGATAGGCATTGAAATCATCTTCTAATTTTCCCATTTTATGCTATTATTTATTTTAATAAAACTCCTCAATTATGCCTAAAAAGGCTATTTTTGGCACACTAAATCTTAGCGCATGAAATATTTATACTTATTCGTCTCTTTACTGTTTATTTCTCTGTCATCATCAGCTCAAAGTAACTACAAACCCGGTTATGTAGTCGACCTTAAAAACGATACTTTAAACGGATTTATTGACTACAAAGAATGGGAAAATAATCCTAAGTCATTTACATTTAAAAGTAATTTAAATCAATCGCAGCCCCAAAAGTTTTCAATTGATAATGCTAACGCATTTGCAATAACCGGTGCTGAATATTTTAAAAAATTTATTTTTACAAAAAGCACAGGAAAAACCAATCTGAATAGAATATCAGTTCACATAGATACCAACCGGGTTTTAGACACTTCTTTTTTGAGGATCATCATTAAGGGTAAAAATGTTTCGCTTTACGGTTTTACAGATGCTATTAAAACGCGGTTTTATGTAATGAGCCACAAAGATCAACAACTGAAAGAGCTTGATTACTATATCTACTATCGCCAGGATGATAATAATGCTTACCAAACTCTTTATACTTTCCGGGAACAATTACAGGATTTAGCAGTCAGCTATAATGAGAATAATCCTAAACTGACCAGAAAAATGAACTATGCCAATTACAAGGAACGTGATATTAAGGATATTGTTGAGCTAATAAATGGTCAATCATCACAAAATTTTGAACCTGATAATGTGTTTGGTTTTAGAGCATTTGCAGGAGCGGCCGCCAGGTTTGATAAATTAACTACCGGTGGCGGGAATGTTTTTTTTCCGGATGGAACCAGTGCAAATACTGTAACCCCTGTTATATCAGGTGGTGTAGACTATTTTCTTAACAAACACACTCAAAGACTCATATTCAGAACGGAGGTTGCATTTAGTATGGCTCATTATGTGATACCCCCTACAGATATTAATGGAGGAGGAACTTCAGCCAGCCTTGACCTAAAAATGTTTACCGCTGCCCTGACTCCTCAATTGATTTACAATATATATTCAACTGATAATTTTAAAATTTATATTAATGGAGGATTTTCCCTTAACTATGCTTCTTACAATAAATATTATTATGTGATAAATTTCAATAACATATCCACCCAAAAAGAAGCCGGATACCCTCCATTTTTAAAATATTATAGTGTGCTGCATGCAAAAATGGGATTTGTTATTAATAACAAAATTGAAATGTATGTATCTCGTGGATTTTCAGCGCCTATAACTTCCTCGGCTGCTTATTCTGCTGACATTTTATTTTACCAGGCGGGAATAAATTATTTATTCTGATATAGTGCTAACTTTATTAATAAATTCTGTTTTATGGAAAGCTTAGCCCCCAATATTTTCGTCAGCAATATGCAGGAGACCATCGCATTTTACAAGATGCTGGGTTTCAATGTGACCATGTCGGTTCCGGATAATGGAGAAGACCTGGTATGGGCAATGATGGTAAATGGCAGTGTTACGGTCATGTTCCAGACCTATGAAAGCCTGGGCGAGAGTTTGCCCGAGATCAGCAGAAAGGACGGCGGTTCGCTTTTGTTGTATATCAACGTGAAAGGCATCCGTTCATTCTTTGATTCAATAAAGGATAAGGTGAAAGTGCTAAGCGGGCTGGATGTGACCTTTTACGGTGCGACAGAATTCTCCATTCTTGATAACAATAACTATGTGCTGACTTTTGCCGAACACGAATGATCGCTTTTACACGTGCTAATCACATCAACTTTTGCGTACCGCCGGAAAGGCTGGAAGAAGCAAAGCAATTTTATTCCGAAGTGATCGGGCTTAAACAAATTCCAAGACCCGATCATATATTTAACAGTAAAGGATACTGGTTTGATATTGGCAATATTCAATTGCATATCAGCGTAGAGCCCGCTTTGCCCCGCTCCAACCGGCACATCGCATTTGAAGTTAGTGATGTTGCCGCTGCCAGGAAACAGCTTGAAAAATATGGTGCTGAGATAGTAGAGGAGCCTGTCGTTCCCGGCTGGGACCGGTTTGCTTTTTTTGATCCATTTGGGAATAGGGTGGAGTTGATCCAAGTTGACACAATTAAGTGATTTTTAAAATTTAGCAGAATTCAATCTTAAATAATCATTAAGTCGATAAATCGTGTCCCAACTCTACAGCGGGGTCCCAGAAAACCTTTTTAAAATCGACCACTTTATCATCTTTCACTTTTACGCCTTCAGATTTTAACATCTGCTCCATTAAATCGCCGCCAAAATGAAATTTACCTGTTAATAATCCCTGGCTGTTTACTACACGGTGAGCCGGAACCGGCGGATTAGCTGTTCCACAAGCCTGCATGGCATAACCTACCATACGCGATGAGCCTTTTGTACCCAGGTAATTGGCAATGGCCCCATACGATGTTACCCTGCCCGGCGGAATCAGCCGGACAACCTGGTAAACCATATCATAGAAATTCAAATCAGGCATGCACTAAAATGAAAACTTAAGATAGTTGATATTCTTATTATCCTGCAAGTATTTCTTTTCGTAATAGGTTTTTATAGATAGTACTTCGTCAGCGTATTCAGAATGATAAAGGTCTTCTGTCTTTACAAATAACTTTAAACCATGTTCATCAATCTTCTCTGCAGTATAAGTATGCAAGCCGTCATTATCCGTTTTTAGGTTGATAAAACCGCCCCGCTTAAGGATTTGTCTATATTTTTCGAGAAAGCGTGGCGATGTAAGGCGTTTTTTTTCGCGACTAATCTGTGGCTGCGGATCTGGGAAGGTAATCCAAATCTCATCAATCTCGCCGGCATCAAAGTAATCCAGTAAAGTCTCTATCTGGATACGCAAAAAGCCCACATTGCTTACCCCATCCTCCAAAGCAGTTTTAGCCCCGCGCCAGATGCGGTTACCTTTATAATCAATACCTATAAAGTTTTTTTGCGGGAATAACCTGCCCAGGTTTACAGTGTATTCACCCTTGCCGCAGGCGAGCTCAAGCACAATGGGGTTATTATTTTTGAAAAACGCTGAGGCCCAGCTGCCTTTAAAAGGTTTACCTGCATCTAACTGAACTACATTGCTAAATGTGCTTACTTCGGCGAAGCGCCTTAACTTATCTTTTCCCACTTAAAAAAATTAAGAGGCAAAAATAAGTTTTCTGCCGATGTTATAGTAATGATAAATAAGATCAGGAAGCTTCACTTTCAGGCGGGATACCGTAATCTTCGTGTTTATGTTTTTTCTTATCGAAAACAGATGTTATCTTATCCCATAACCCGGTCACTGAATCCTCACTGATAAAGTGGGAAGCTTTTTGCGACAGGAACCCGACTAAACCTTTTATCAAAAAATTGGAGTTGCGGAATATAGTTTTGTTTAAAGTAAGCGGTAGAATTATGCGTGATATAATTCCTAAAAAGTCCTGATGGAAAATATCATACTTTGATCCGGAACCCTTGGGGAACACGGTCATTAGGGTTGAAAAAGCAGTCATGGGTGAACTGAAGCGGACCTTCAGAGCCTCCCCCTGTTCTTCCTTCAAGTGTCGCAGACGTAATATCTCGGCCTTCAGATCATCAACATTATTTATATGTACGTCGGTCATGATTATTGGAAGAACTTTTTAATAAACATATCAATTAACGGCTTCTGCATTTTGTCTTTCGCAAGGATAATGACAATTGCAATTATCAGGTATATACCTGCCATGCAACCAAAGCCGGCCCAATAAGAGCCAAGCCAAAGCGATAGAAGAAAAGCCGCAGTAAGACTTAAAAACAGAAAAGTAAGCACAAAAGCAACCGCAATTACAACGTCAACAATAAAACTTGAAAGGAACTTTGAACTGCGATCTATCGCCTCATACTTTGCCAGCTTGATCTGCGTTTCTGCATATTCCTTTAACTGGTCAATAATAGGAGGGGGAGTCGGTTTTTGCTCTTCCATAGGTTTATAACATAGCCCCGGGCAATTAGTTTGTCCGGGGCCGGTTTTTAAAGTTTATGCGTGTTCCAGGTCATCCTGGTACTCACTTTCGTTATTTTTTACTTTGCTTTTAATATTATCTACCACCTTATCTTTCAAACCCACCAGGTTATCAATTTCTGTAGCAGCTGTTTCCCTTATCGAATCTCCTAATTTTTTTAACGACTCAGTAAGCTTATCGCGCGTCTCAGTACCTTTTTCGGGTGCAAATAATATTCCTAATGCTGCTCCTGCTGCTAGCCCTGCAAGCAATGCAACCACTACTTTTGAGTTATCGTTCATACAATTATAATTTTTTAGTTTAAGATTTGTTTTATTAACGGTTAAATATCCTGCCAATTATATCTAAACGGACATTTTGTCTATTAATAATTTAAAATATTTACCCTCATAATATCGGAATTTACTTTTGCCCGGGCAAAAAATATTCATCTTATTTAACCATCAGGGCCAGTTCTTATCCTTTCCAGCCGGTCAGCAGCCATGCGGTTGGTTTCATAAATCTCCAGCAATAATAAGAAATAAGATAACAGCAACGGCCCGAAGACCAGCCCTAATATTCCAAATAGAGGTAGGCCGATAAATACGCCAATGACCGAGATGATCGGGTGTGTATTGCCTATGCGCTTATTGATCATCAGCCTTAACACGTTGTCAATATTACCTATAATTAATAGGCCATAAATCAACAATAGGACGCCTTTGACCGTATGGTCTGTAGAGAATAATATAATACTCGCCGGTATACATAGGGTTGGTGCACCAACTACGGGTAGAAAAGAAATAAAACAACCAATTACCCCCCAAAATACAGCATCAGGTATACCTACAGCATAAAAACCCATAGCCAGTAATGTCCCTTGGGTAATAGCAATAATACCTTGCCCCAGGACATTTGAATAAGTCGAATTACGCAATGCCGTGGCAAATTTTAAAGCATGTTGCTCACGAAAAGGAGCATATTTTAATAAACCGGCTTCAAACTCCTTCATTTGCACCAGCATAAAATATAGTATGAAATATAGGCCCAGTAAGGTTAAAACTATATTTACCGCACTGCTTATAATAGAAGGGAAGAGCTCTGTAACATATCCCCCCAGCTTTGCTAAGCTGCTTTCTGCTAATTTGGGCTGATTTAAATGCTCAGCGGCAAAAGCATCTACTTTAGAAACCCATTCCTGTATGTGAAAGGTATCCCGGTTGATGCTGCCGATCTTATCGATCACCATGATACTTAATGACAGAAAGGGGATAACTATAACGATAAGCGAGCCAAAAATGATAAGAAGTGCCACAAGGGGTTTATTCCAGTGTTTTTTATGAGTAAGATAAATAAATAAGGGCCTGAAAATGGTGAAAAGTACAATAGCGCCTAATATTGAGCTAAATAAACCGCTTAATGCATAAACTAAAAAACAGCCGAGCACAATGATGGCTACTAATATGATATTATTACGCTGTTTGTAGTTAAAAATCGACATCAGGGACTAATTGCAATAAGTATGTTACGGTAACAAAAAAGGCACTGAGATGTTTCAGCGCCTAAAATAAATTCGGTTATCTTTCAGATCATTAAAGATCGTCAAGCAGCATATTGATCTTTGCGCAACTAATCGCTATTGTGTTGATATAAAATTCACTGTCGGAACCGGCATCATCAGGTATTTCGTACTTCAACTGCTCAACAGCCAGGTTGATATTTGAAAGCTGGTTCCTGATATCATGACGCAACCTGCGGACTTTATCTTCCGGTGATTTATCGCTTTCAAATGGATCTTGCATATTTTTATTTGCCCAGGTTAATAGCTTTCATTTTGTTATACAGCGTTTTCCGGTCAATGTTTAAGATCTCAGCAGCCTTTGTTTTGTTAAAATTCACCTCTCTCAGCACTTTTAAAATAGTATCATATTCCGCTTCCTGCGCAGCATTCTTCAGATCATTCCTGTTCTCTTTAATGGCTACAGGTTCTGGCACATAAACAGGTGTCTCTACTACCGGCGTTCTGTAATTTGATATTTCCAAAGGTAAAGCTTTCATTGGTATTATATCACCTTCTGCGATCAAAGTAGCACGGCGCACCACGTTTTTCAGCTCACGGATATTACCGGCCCAGCGGTAGTTCATAAAGCATTCGATTACTTCGGGTGCGAAAGAGGTCACATTGCGCCCGAGTTCCTGGTTGGCCATCTTAAGGAAATGTTCAGCCAGCAGCATTATATCAGTGCCCAATTCGCGAAGGGCAGGCATGTATATAGTAAACTCGTTAAAACGGTGGTAAAGGTCTTCCCTGAAACGGCCCTTCATGATACCTTCCTGCAAGCTTTCGTTTGTAGCTATGATGATGCGTACATCCAGGTCTATCTCTTTGGTACTGCCTATTCTCTTTACTTTTCTTTCCTGTACTGTTCTTAATAAAGCAGCTTGTATCTCATATGAAAGATTCCCAACCTCATCTAAAAATAAAGTACCACCATTAGCCATTTCAAAGTGACCTATTTTGGTATATAAGGCACCGGTAAATGAACCTTTTTCGTGGCCGAAAAATTCGCTTGCTGCCAGCTCTTTAGTCAGTGATCCGCAGTCCATTGCAATAAATGGCATATTAGCACGCTGGCTATTCAGGTGTATGTTTTTTGCGGCCGATTCTTTACCTGTACCGCTTTCGCCCAAAATGATCACACTATAATTTGTCGGTGCTACCAGTTCGATCTGGCGTGCAAGCTCTTTTGATGCCTTGCTTGTGCCTACTACAAAATCGTTATTCGGAGCCTGCTTTTTAACTTCCCTGCCGTTGTTTCCCCGTGCCATAGGCATAGTTTCGGGTTCATCAACCAATGCATGGTGGGTTTCAAAAGCTTTATTGATGGTATTTAATATCTCATCAGGGTAAAGCGGCTTGGTAATATAGTCGTATGCACCCATTTTAATGAGTTCGACAGCCATTTTAATATCTGAGTAACCTGTAATAATAATTACACCGGTTTTGGGATATTGGCTTTTTATATTTTTCAGCATTTCGCGGCCATCAGTATCTTCCAGGCGAAAATCGCACAAAACAAGATCAAATCCGCCATTTTTCAGGAATTCCATGCCACTTGTACCGGTGGCTGCGGTAGTAACGTCAAAACCATTCCGGGTTAAAAACTTGGAAAGCAGGAGGGATACATTAACTTCATCATCTATGATGAGTATTTTCTTCATAACCGGTATATACTTTTTGACAGGTAAACGTATTTCTTGTATGTCAAGTTACAAACAAATTTGCTATTTTTTTACGTAAATTTAATTAAAGGGCTAATTATTAAATTTTTTCTTTAAAAAAAAGACGAAGAGCGCTCTGCCCTTCGTCTTTTTTGAATCGATGTGTAGAAAAATTACTTGGTATCAAAAGCGTAAGCAACGCGAAGGCCGATAAAATTAACCTTGCTATCGTCAATTGCGCTGTTGAATTTGGTAGTACCTTCATAACGTACACCTGCGTCAATGTAGCTTTTGCCACCCAATGGGAACTGTACACCAACCTGCGGAGCGTATACAAATGCTGCGCTCTTGTCAAATCCAACGTCTGATTTGTTCAATGCGAATGCTGCGCCGGCATCACCCTGGATATAGAAATGACTTACAGGGAAGTACTTTAAACCGGCTTTAACAGGCAGTAATTGGATGTTGGTAGCATCTAATCCCTGCACACCGCCAATGTTATTTTTACCCTGGAAGCTGTTGTAACCGGCATTAACTGTTACGAATAACTGGTGTGGAATAACCGGGATGTCCGCTTGCGCCGAACCGCCAATGTTCCAGTTATAAGAATCGTTTAATTTTCCTGTCGGAATACCGGCATCAACGCCAACGCTTATCACTATGCCATTAGGGCCGCCGGTTGAAGTTTTGGTAGATGTAGGGGTTGTAGTTTGTGCTTTTGCGCCCAGTGCAAATCCGGCAAAAGCTAAAACCAAGGCTGAAATTTTGAATGTTGTTTTCATTGTATTATGTATTAATTGTTCATGTGTTTGGTTGAAACACGGAACAAAGTAAAGCATGAAAAAAACATCACCGTTTCATCTGAATGTCACGATTATTCAATCGATTGATTGACAGTAAGATAATTTTGACCAATTTTCGAATTTGGTCAGGATTATGTCATAAAAAGTGCTTATTTAGCTTGGAAATTGGGTTTTCGCTTTTCAAGGAAAGCGCTTACACCCTCCTTAAAATCAGCAGTATCGAAGGATTTTGCGAAACCTTCGATCTCTTTTTCGTATCCGTCGACACCGGTTTGAGTGCCAGCGTTGACTACGCTGATAGCAGTTTCAATAGCTAATGGTGAGCGTGATAATATCTTATTCATGATCTCTTCGGCTTTTGTAAGAAGATCATCCTGCGGGACAACATGATTAACCAATCCCCATTTAAGGGCATCTTCAGCATTTATCATATCACCCGTCAATATCATCTCAAAAGCCTTGCCTTTGCCAACTAATTGTGTCAGGCGTTGGGTACCTCCGTAACCGGGAATCAATCCCAGGCTTACCTCGGGCAGCCCCATTTTAGCATTATCGGATGCTACACGAATATGGCAGGCCAAAGCCAGTTCCAATCCTCCACCTAAGGCAAAGCCGTTGATTGCTGCGATGACCGGCTTTTTACCGTTCTCTATCTGGTTAAAAACCAACCTATGCCCATTGCGGGCAAGTTGCTCCCCTTTAGATGAATCAAAAGAAGAAAATTCGGCAATATCGGCACCCGCTACAAAAGCCTTTTGCCCGGCGCCTGTAATGATGATACCACCAACGCGCTCATTATTAAAAGCATCATATATAGCGGTGTGCAGTTCAGCAAGAGTTTCCTTGTTCAGGGCGTTCAGCTTGCTTTCGCGATTGATGATAATATGCTGAATAGCGCCGTTATAATCGATGAGAAGATTTTGAAACATGGCAGATAATATTTAAAAATTGCGGTGTTGATGCACCCAATCGGTAATGTATTTGACAATATCCTTAGTAGTCGTCCCGGGAGGAAAAAGCTCGCCGACGCCTATTTTTTTAAGTGCCTGCATATCGTTTTCGGGGATAATACCACCGCCCGTTACCAAAACATCATCCATTTTCTTGTCTTTAATTAACTGGATGATCTTCGGGAAAACCGTCATGTGAGCGCCTGAAAGGATGGAGATGCCTATCGCATCCACATCTTCCTGCAGGGCGGTGTTCACTACCATCTCGGGTGTTTGGCGCAAACCGGTATAGATCACTTCCATGCCGGCATCGCGTAGCGAGGTGGCGATAATGCGCGCACCACGGTCGTGCCCGTCGAGGCCAACTTTAGCAACTAAAACACGGATGGGGCGGTTAAAGGTATTACTCATGTAAAACCGTATTGGTCGGCGTAAAAGTAAGAAGAAAATGTGAGGAAGGTGGATTAGGCCCGGCCTTAAAATCCTTTGCGCACTTTTTCGTACCTTTGCCCCATTCTATTATACCATGAGCGAAGAAAGATCATTAAACTTTTTAGAAGAGATAGTCGAAGAGGATATAAGTAACCATAAGCATGGCGGACGTGTACTTACCCGTTTCCCGCCAGAGCCTAACGGGTACCTGCATATCGGCCATGCCAAGTCAATCTGCCTGAATTTCGGTTTAGCGAAGAAATATGGCGGCCAGACCAATCTTCGTTTTGATGATACCAACCCGGTGAAGGAAGATGTGGAGTATGTAGATAGCATCAAGGAAGATGTTCGCTGGTTGGGCTTTGAATGGGCCAATGAACTATATGCATCTGATTATTTTGATTTGTTGTACGCTTTCGCGCTGACACTTGTTCGTGAGGGACTGGCTTATGTAGATGATAGTTCTCCAGAAGAGATAGCCGCTCAAAAAGGGACGCCCACTGAACCGGGTGTTGGTAACGAATACCGTAACCGTAGCATCGAGGAGAACCTTCGCCTGTTTGAGGAAATGAAGGATGGTAAATATCCTGATGGTGCTAAAGTGCTTAGGGCTAAGGTTGACCTGGCATCACCAAACATGCATATGCGCGATCCGATCATGTACCGCATCAAACATGCGCACCACCACCGTACAGGTGATAAATGGTGCATCTACCCGATGTATGATTTTGCGCACGGGCAGTCGGATGCGATTGAGGAAATCACCCATTCTGTTTGTACTCTTGAATTTGTTCCGCACAGGCCATTATACGATTGGTTTATTGAGAAATTAGAAATATTCCCGTCCAAACAATACGAGTTTGCCCGTCTGAACATGAACTATACCGTGATGAGTAAGCGCAAGCTGCTGCAACTGGTTGAGGAAGGACATGTTGAGGATTGGGACGATCCGCGTATGCCTACTATCAGCGGCTTACGCCGCAGGGGTTATACACCGGCATCCATACGCGAATTTTGTGAACGCATCGGCGTGGCCAAGCGCGAGAACATGATCGACCTGAGCCTGCTGGAATTCTGCATCCGCGAGGACCTGAACAAAACCGCCTGGCGCCGTATGGCCGTGCTTGACCCTATAAAACTTGTGATCACCAATTACCCTGAAGATCAATTTGAGGAGATGTATAGCGAAAACAATCCCGAGGCTGAGGGTGGTGATGGTGGTCGTAATATCCCTTTCGGACGCGAATTATGGATAGAGCGCGACGATTTTATGGAAGATCCGCCCAAAAAATTCTTCCGTCTTGGTGTTGGTTTGATGGTGCGGTTGAAAAGTGCATACATTGTACGGTGCGATTACTTTGAGAAAGATGCTAGCGGCAATGTCACAGAGATACATTGCAGTTACTTTCCCGAATCCAGATCCGGTAATGATACCAGCGGCATTAACGTAAAAGGCACTATCCATTGGGTAAGTGTAGCTCATGCCAAAACCGCCGAAGTGCGCCTGTACGACCGTTTGTTCCGGGTTGACGACCCATCCAATGAGGATGGTGACTTTAAAGAATACCTGAACCCGGATAGTTTACAGGTATTGCAGAAGGTATACATTGAACCCGACCTGGCCAACGCGCAAGTAGGCAAAGGCTATCAATTTATGCGCAAGGGCTATTTCACGCTGGATAAACATTCAACACCGGATAAGCTGGTGTTTAACCGTACAGTGACGCTGAAGGATGGTTGGGTAAAGAAGTAAGTCCTTGATAATCTTTTATTTTTATTAATGTCGCAAAGGGAAACACTTTGAACAGATAGTCGTAAAAGTTGCTTAATAATAAAATGGCTACATTTGTAGTTTATATCTTTACAGCTTTTAATAAAATGCTCTTCTAATGCGTCTTTACAAATATTTTATACTTTTTGTTCCCTTATTTTTTATTTTTCTAAAAACACAGGCACAAACCGATACTACACGTGCAATAAAGCTTGATACGCTGCGTCGCGTTGTAAAAACTGAGCCTAAGCGTGAATTTAGAGGGGTATGGGTAGCTACGGTGGTAAATATCGACTGGCCAACACAAGGGCATCTGTCCGTAGAACAGCAAAAACAGGACCTGATAACTATATTGGACGCTGATCAGCGTATTGGTATTAATGCGATTATGCTCCAGGTACGGCCGGCCGCTGATGCCTTTTACGCCAAAAGCCTCGAACCGTGGTCAAAATGGCTTACAGGGCAACAAGGCGTCGGCCCGAGTGCTAACTTCGATCCTCTTCAATTTGCCATAGAAGAATGCCATAAGCGTGGTATGGAATTGCATGCCTGGTTTAACCCGTACCGGGCGACCTTCGATAGTAATTTCAAAAGCCTTTGTCAATGTCATATTACTAATCAGCAACCAAGCTGGTTTTTTACTTATGGCGGAATAAAGTTATTTGATCCGGGAATACCACAGGTACGCGATTACATTGTTAAGGTGATCTTAAATGTGGTTGATAATTATGACATCGATGGCGTGCACATGGACGATTATTTTTATCCTTATAAAATTGACGGGCAACAAATAAAGGATGCGCAAACTTTCAAAACTTATGGAGGTGACTTTGCAGATATTAACGATTGGCGACGTAACAACGTGGACCAACTGATTAAGATGTTAGGCGACAGCATTCACGACCATAAATATTACATTAAATTTGGGATAAGCCCATTCGGCATATGGGCAAACAAAGGCCACAACCCGGCAGGTTCTGATACACATGGGCTCGAAACTTACTATGAACTTTACGCCGACGCCCGCAAGTGGATGAAGGAAGGCTGGATTGACTATGTTGTGCCACAGCTTTATCGCCCTACAAATGACCGGTTGATGGATTATGGTAAATTGGTGGATTGGTGGAGCGATAATACTTACGGCCATCATCTATATATCGGGCATGCCGCATACCGCGCGCTTGAACCTAAATCCCGTGCGTTTCAGAATCCGTATGAACTACCTAACCAGATAAAGTACCTGCGGAATAACATGCGCGTGGAAGGTAGTGTATTTTTCAGCGCCAACTCCCTAATGCACAATGCTTATGGATTTACCGATACACTCAGGAAAAATTATTATAGATACCCGGCACTTCCTCCTGTAATGCTATGGCTGGATTCGCTTCCTCCTAATGCACCGAAAAACCTTACTGCCAAATTTACAGGTAACAGCGTAAGGTTAAACTGGATGATGCCCGATACTGCAAAGGATGGGGACGGAGCTTATGGCTATGTGATTTATCGTTTTGATGGAACGGATAAAGTTGATTTAAATGACCCTAAATACATCTTACATATCCAATATAACACAGATGTAATGTATGAAGACAAAACCACGCAAAACGGTAAAACCTATCTCTACGTGATAACTTCGCTTGACCGCATGAAAAATGAAAGTGACCCGACACCAACAATTGCTGTGTCGACGAATCTGCCATACACGCAAAAAATAAATTAGCTTTTTATATCGATAAGCTTTTTGTCGGTGAGTACTTTAAGATAGATATCTATTTCCATGTCGCCCATACCATATATTTTTTCTGTTTTCCAGAAGGCCTCATAAATTGCATGCTTCGTCTTGGCACCGCTGTTGTAAATGTCCAGCAATTTTTGTTCAATGTGGTTCAATCCATTTTCATTTGTCCTGACCCTTTTCAAATGAGCCTGCAGGGCAGGTTTGAGCAAATGCAGACTGCCCCAGAAGGTGTTCTCATTTATCCATTTTTCAAGCGCTATGTCATCACCGCTTACATATATTTTCCACGCTTCCGAGGCTAAAGTAAAATCCCAATCATTAAGCCGGAAACGATCATCGTATAAAACAGCTAACTGTTTATCATTAAGCTGGCCCATCCCCCGGAAGTCTTCTACCCCTGCGCATTCGTTAGGACATACCAGGTAGATTTTAGGTATCGAAAGGTCGGTATGTTTCAGCATTATGGCCATTACGCCCAACATGTTTATCTGGCAATGCAGATCAAACTCAAACCACAAGGTGATCTCGTCGTAAGTATTGCTCAGTTTTTCCAATGGCTTGATTACTTTTTCCTCGTATTGCTCCGCTGTTTCATTAAAAGATTTGCGTATCCACCCAGAGCGTGCTTCCCAAAAAGCGGCAGACGAGATGTCTTCCAGTAATGGTCCCTGCGAAAGCACCTCGCGCCAAACCAGTATATCACCATCAAGACCGGTATCTTTAAAACTGTACGCAGTGGAATCACCGTTGAGGATATGTAGGATGCTGCTCATAAGTTAAATATCGGATGATGAATGCTGAATATCAAATATTGGAGTATAATGTGACAATGCAACATTAAATTTAATCGATAGCTTTAAATTCGAAATTGAATATTCATTATTCTGTTTACTTTTGGGGCACATGTCAACCCGAAACAAACTGTATTTTGCTTCTGATATCCATTTAGGCGCTATAAGCTATACTACCAGCCGCGAACGTGAGGACCGCCTGATACGTTGGCTGGATATGATCAAAACAGATGCTGCCGAGGTATTCCTGATGGGCGATGTGTTTGATTTCTGGTTCGAATATAAAACTGTTGTGCCTAAAGGATATATCCGATTTTTGGGTAAGATAGCGGAGTTGGCTGATTCGGGTATAAAAATCTATTTTTTTAAAGGCAACCATGATATGTGGATGTTCGATTATTTTACCAGGGAGTTCGGAGCTATTATAATCAGCGACGAGTTGGAAATAGAACGGAACGGGAAGAAATTTTACCTGCATCACGGGGACGGACTTGGACCGGGTGATAGAAAATATAAGATATTGAAGAAATTTTTCCGTAGTTCCTTATGCCAATGGCTCTTTGCGCGGATACATCCCAACCTGGGGGTGGGTGTTGCCAATTACTGGTCGTCGCATAGCCGTATTGCCAACGAAGGAAAGGATGAGCCAAAACCCGGTATGCATGAATGGCTGGTAACTTTTTGCCAGGACCTGCTGAAAACACAATACTTCGATTACCTCATTTTCGGGCACCGGCACAAAACAATGGATGTGATGATTACCGAAAAGAGCCGTTATGTAAACCTGGGCGAATGGGTAAAGACCTACTCTTATGCCGAATTTGACGGTCAGGAGCTTCACCTAAAATACTTTGAAAAGCCAATTGTGGCTTCTGTATAATAACAGCAGGTATCATTAAAAAGTCCTTAAAATTTCGTACCTTTGTGCAATTTTTTAGAATCTAATTCATGCCTCTCCTTTGGAGGGGATTTAGGTAAGGCCAAGCAATGTTAGAAAAGTTAGAAGCGATCCATCAGCGGTGGAAGGATGTAGAGGCAGAATTAAGTAATCCGGATGTAATGTCGGATATGAAGCGTTATGCCCAGCTGAACAAGGAATATAAGGATCTGGCCAAAGTGGTGGAAGAATACTACATCTACCGCAATATCATCAGTAATATCGATGCAAATAAGGAAATTCTGGCAACCGAAAAGGACGAGGAGTTTCGTGAAATGGCCAAGATAGAACTGGACGAGTTATTGCTAAAGCAGGACGAGAAGGAAGAAGAGATACGCCTGATGCTGATCCCTAAAGAACCGGAGGATGCCAAGCATGCCATAGTGGAGATACGCGGAGGTACAGGTGGCGATGAAGCTGCACTTTTTGCAGGTGATCTATACCGTATGTACATACGCTACTGCGAAAAACGCGGTTGGAAAACCGAACTGGTTGACTACACCGAAGGTACCGCAGGCGGATATAAGGAAATTGTGTTTAATGTACTGGCAGAGGATGCTTACGGTACATTGAAATACGAATCTGGTGTACATCGCGTACAACGTGTACCTGATACGGAGACCCAGGGCCGTGTACACACTTCGGCGGCCAGCGTGGTGGTTTTGCCTGAAGCTGATGAATTTGATATTGAATTGAACGTCAGCGATATCCGAAAAGACTTGTTTTGTGCTTCGGGACCGGGGGGACAATCCGTAAATACAACTTACTCTGCAGTACGATTGACACATATACCGACCGGTATAATTGCACAGTGCCAGGACCAGAAATCTCAATTAAAGAACTACGATAAAGCTTTACAGGTATTGCGCTCAAGGATATATGAAATGGAATTGCAAAAGCACCTGGAAGACATATCCAAAAAACGTAAGACCATGGTATCAACCGGCGACCGTTCGGCTAAAGTACGCACCTATAACTATCCGCAGGGACGTGTAACAGAACACCGTATAGGCCTAACTATCTATAACTTACCTGAGGTAATGAATGGCGGCATACAGGAAATACTGGAAGCATTACAATTTGCCGAGAACGCAGAAAAACTGAAAGAAGGAACTATCGCCTAAAACTGTCTTTTTTCAGTAAGAATTCCTTAAAAGTTTAACGTAATGTTAAACAAAATTGCTTTTTCATGTTATTTTCATAAACAGACTTTACTTTCGGGGTTAAATGATGTAATTACCCTACGTGTGCATCATTGATGATCATAAATGATGACTTGTTTTAATTCATTTAGCCCATGTTAGCTGTTAAAACGTATAATAACGACCTAAATATATTCAGACGTACCCTGCGCCTGATGGGAAACCGCTTTGAGATCAGTGTAGTTGGGAATGATCCTGTTTGGGCGGATAATTGCATTGATGCCGCAGTCGCGGAGATCAGCCGGGTTGAAAAATTACTAGGCGCCTTCAATGAAGACAGCCAGATCAAAGAAATTAACCGCAATGCGGGCGTAAAACCCATAAAGGTGAATGCCGAGATATTTAGACTGGTGGAACGCTCGTTAAAAATATCTGAACTTACGTACGGAACTTTTGACATTACGTATAATGCTGCCGATAAAAATGTGGATGTTCAGAAAATTGAGCGCAAATCGGTAAAATTTACCAACTATACTAATGTCCAGATAGACGAGGTAAACACAACAGTATTTTTGACAGAAAAAGGGATGCGCGTTGGCTTTGGCGCCATGAGCAAAGGCTACGCCGCCGACAGGGCCAAGTATATTTTACAAATGATGGGTGTAAGCAGCGGTGTGATAAATGCCGGTGGTGATCTGCTTACCTGGGGACTGCAGCCAGATAATGAGCCATGGACCATCACTTCAGCTGATCCGAACCGCGAGGTTCAGCCATTCTCAAATATTAATATCAGCAATATGGCAATTGCTACATCAGGTAATTTTGACAAGAATGTTACCATCAGCAATAGAAAACATTTGCATAATGTTGATACCAAAAAAGGTTTTCCTGTTAGCGTACTTAAAAGTGTGAGCATAGTTAGCCCAACGGCTGAACTTTCTGACGCGATGGCTACGCCAGTAATGGCAATGGGTGTAAATGCAGGTTTATACCTGATCAATCAATTACAGCAGCTCGCCTGTGTGATAGTTGACGACCACGACCGGGTTTATACATCGAAAGAAGTTAACTATTTATCTTAATTCGGAATACTTTCTTATTCTGTAATTGAGTAAGATTTGCCAATGGGATTTTTCTCTGAAATGCCCTGACAATCCGCTTGTTACACGGATATTATAAACCATATGATTGTTACAATAGTTGGGCATTATTCCTCCTCTCTACCAGATTATAATGCTGAAAAATTTCCATTTTTGACAGATAAAGTATATAGTTGCAAATACCCGGGCAGTGTCACCGTGGTACAGTTTAACTTTGACTAAAAGCATTTGAAAAAATTTTTAAAGTTTTTCTACTCCAAATGATTAAGTGGTTTGTGTATATTGTCCTGATATTGATACTCATGCCATGTTTATCCTCCGCTAAAATCAATGTTGGCTATTATCATGATACGCCCAAAATGCACCAGAATAATCTGGCACTATTAAAATTTCTATATAGTGATACCACAATCAATAAAACAGCCAGGCAAAAGCAACAAGAACTTGACGAAAAGAAGAAAATAAAGGAGGTTGCTAAAGCTAAGCGTTTGCCCAAACCAGAAAAAGTTGATGAATCGGGGAACGCAAACTCCCCGCCAAAAGTGAAACCAAAAAGGCAGCGCCGACCTGCGGGGTTAGAGCGTCCGCCTGAAATACCGCGAAGAAATGGCAATTAACAGTATCAAAATAAGTTATATTCCGTATTTAATAAAATGAAATACATTTGCGCCCTGTTTTTTTTGACTGTTTATCTGAATGCCGGTGCTACTACGTCCGCACCCCGCATTTTTATAGATCGTCCGGTCAGGCCAACTGCAGATTCTGATACTCTTGTGAAGAAAAGGTCAGTTTCGGCGGGGATAAGCTATGGCAGCGATGCGAGTTTCTTTGGACGTACGGGGCCGGTTAGATATCCTTTTTTAAATTCAGATGTAATATATAATGCTAAATCAGGGGTGTTTGTTTATGGATCGGCGTATAAAGTTTTAGGATCAATTCCTACTGTTGATGAGATCGACCTGGGTGCAGGATATGTGTATCACCTATCTTCACTATATTCAGGAAATGTAAGCTATACCAGGTTCATTTTTGACAGGAATGCTTTGATCATTAAATCAGCTTCATCAAATGATATCAACCTGAATAATACCTTTGATTGGAAACTGTTCAAAACCGGTGTAATATTTGATTATCTATTTGGCGAGTCGAACGACTTTTTTATCACCATAAGCAATTATAAATACTTTGAGACCAACTGGAGCGTTTTTGACGACAAGGATTACTTGTCGTTTAAGCCAACTTTTAACATCATCGTAGGTACACAGAATTTTGTCCAAAAATATTCGGTAAATCACCCCGGGCACCTGGGCTATAATGAGCCGATCGGGCCACCTATTAATACAGCGAAGTATTTCGGGCACAACAGTGACCTGGATATGCTAAATTATAGCTTTAAAATCCCAATAGCTTATAACCGGCCGCATTATACATTTGAGTTTTCATACAAATATTCGATCCCTGTAAACGTGGAAGGTATATTAAGAAACCATAAAGAATCGTTTTATAACCTGACATTTTATTATGTTTTTTATTAATCCGGCATGAATGTTCTGATTGTTGAAGATGAAAAAGGCCTTACCACAGAATTGGAGATATTTTTATCCAACTCCAACTACATTTGCGAAGTATGTTTTGATGGCATCTCTGCTTCTGAAAAGATCGCAACAAATTTGTACGATTTTATTTTAATCGACCTTGGGCTGCCAGACTATGAGGGCCTTGATCTGCTAAAAGAGGCCAAAAAGTATAACCCTGAAGCTGCATGTATCATCCTAACCGCCCGTGCAGAAGTTAACGACCGGATAAAAGGTCTTGACCTTGGCGCTGACGATTACCTGCCAAAACCATTTTCCCTCCTGGAACTGCAAAGCAGGATGCAGGCCATAACACGGAGAAAATTTGGGTTAAAGCACTCTGTTGTATTGTTGGGTGATTTTGTGATTGACCTTACTAACCGTACCATTTCCCACAACAGCAACCCTGTTGGGGCTATAACAAAAAAGGAGTTCGACCTGGTGGCCTACATGCTATTACATAAAAACAGGACGCTAACTCGTTCACAGTTAAGTGAACATATTTGGGGAAGCATTGTAAATGATGACTACGACTCCAATTATATTGACGCGCACATAAAAAATATCAGGAAAAAACTGAACGTCTATAGCCCTCCAGACTGGCTGGAAACTGTAAGAGGGTTGGGGTACCGTATAAATATTAATAGCTAGACACTTGAAACTTGGCACCAAACTGACACTATTTAATACCATTTCAAAACTGGTAATTGTAGTGCTTTTTGTTTTGCTTTTGCCCACTTTGATCAGGGATATTAACCGTAGCTATACGGATAACTGGTTAAGAAGGCAGGAAGAGAAGGTGCTGAAAATTGTAAAGGGCCCGGGAATAAGCAATTATATTCAAAACGGTGAGAGTTACGGAAGCTACAATGCTTTGCTTAAAGAAGAATATGTCAGTCTTGATGTTGATTCCCTGAATAATAATATTGATACGATTATTAATGAGAGCCGCCTTGTTGAGGGGGACACCATTCAGTACAGGATATTGAGCCATAATTTTAAAGTTGGTAAGAAAAGCTACCTGCTCGAAATAGGAAAAAGCGTGGATACGATCAACGAGACCACGGCTCCGCTCCAAAGTATAGCATTTGAAATACTTTTAGGCATGGTACTTTTAACCATCCTTGCCGACCAGATCTACTCCACATATGTTTTAAGGCCATTGGGGATGATCATTAAAACCAAGCTTATCGGGCACAAATTTCCAAATCACACACCTTATAAAAAAGTACGGACCACCACGACAGACTTTGAATACCTGGACATCAGCATTCATAAAATGATCCAGACCATTGAAAGCACGTTTCAAAAGGAACGTGAGTTTATCTCAAATGCATCGCATGAGCTGATGACCCCAATATCCATTTTGCAGTCAAAGATCGAAAATATGTTTGAGCGGGAGGATATTGCAGACGATACCAAGGTGCGCCTGATAGAGATGCAAAAAATATTGAACAGGTTGAAAAGTATCACCAAAACATTATTGCTGATATCACAGATTGAAAATGATCAGTTTTTAAAAGAAGATAATGTTTCATTATCAGACCTTATTCATGAGGTTTACGATGAAATATCGATCAGGCTGCAGGAGAAGGATATTACCTGCGAAATTAATATCCCGAAAGAATGGGTGTTGACACACGTTAATAAATTTCTGCTGTTTAACCTGTTTTTTAACCTGATCAATAATGCTATAAAATACAATAAGAAGGGCGGCGACATCAAAATAACTGGAAGTACTGGTGGAAAGTTATTTATTGTTGATGTTGCAGATACGGGGGGCGGAATTAGTCCGGAGCGGATTCCGCATATCTTTAATCGTTTTAAGAAATTCAGCCAATCGCTTCAACAAGACAGCTTCGGACTCGGCTTGCCCATCGTTAAATCAATAGCTGACTTTCACCGGATCCAGATAGAAATCATATCAGAGCCAGGAGTAGGTAGTAACTTTAGGCTTATATTTACGGTCTAAATAGTTGATAATAAATTAATTACTTAAAACTGCCTTTATAGTGAATAATTATTTCAAATAAATTCTATAATTCCTATAGACTATATATAATTATTTCTATATTTGAATCGTGATCGTTGTTAAACGTCACTCAAATATAATGCAGGGTGCTGGTTTGGTAGCATATTGATGGTTCGATCCCGTCCTCTGCGTCTCTCTCTTCTCTCTTAGGTTTTATAATTGGTTGAACGAGTTCCTGCCCATCAGGAACTCTTCTTTTTTATTTACGTAACGATATCGTGATTTAATACCTAAAACAAAAACGACGTTTCAGCCATTATTCATAAACTTATGCCTAAATGGTTAAAAATCAGTCTTAAAATATTCGCAGGGCCCATTATTTTAATAGTGCTGCTTGTAGTAGGCGCTATGTTGTACGTCACTTACAATAAAGACCGGGTATTAAAGATGGTGAGCGCTGAGCTTAATCAAAAAATGGATGGTCAAATAACCATAGGCGATCTTAAACCACAATTTTTTAAGCACTTCCCGCAGTTTTCGCTCGAATTGAAAAATGTACAGATACGCGACCGCCGGTTTGCTGAACATCGTCATACATTACTTGATGCCAGGGAATTCTATGTATCGTTCAATGCATTTTCGCTATTAACCGGCAAGGCAAGTATTGGGCGTGTTGACATTGACCATGCTGCAGCTGATCTGTATACGGATAGTACCGGTTATAGCAACTTAAGTGTTTTTAAAAAAGGTAATAAAAAGCAGGAGAAGGCCCCGGATCAGGGAGGACCACCACCGGAATTACAACTTTTTAGTTTTTCGCAACTGGAGCTAAAGGTTGACGACCGGCATAAAAAAAAATTATTTTATTTTAATGTAAATAGCTTAAAAGGGCGAATGTCGGGCGCCGGTAACGGATGGCAGGGAAATTTCTATTTGAAAGTGCTGGCTAATAATATGTCCTTTAAAACAAGCCATGGAAGCTTTATTAAAAATAAGCAGATCAGTGGTAACTTCTCTGCAACGGGAGATGATGATGGGAAAATAAATCTGCAATCAGAAGCGCTAATGATAGACCAAAACACATTTAAATTGGATGCTGTGTTTGGGGCAAATAAAAGACCCGCCGATTTTGCTATTCATCTAACCTGCGATCAGATCACATGGCGTCAGGCATCCGAGCTTCTTGCCGATAACATTAAAAAGAAATTGGACCAATATAACATCAGCCAGCCATTGGCAATTACAGCGCGTGTCAATGGCAGTTTTGGCGGCGGTGATCCGTTTATTTATGTTACCGCTAAAGTACGCGACAGTAAAATAACCACACCAGCAGTAATATTAGAGAATTGTGGCTTTAATGGCATTTTCACCAATAATTACCAGGATGGAAAGGGTTTTAACGATGATAATTCGGTAATACGCCTTATTAAATTAACGGGGAGCTATCTGCATATTCCTTTCGCCATAGATACCGGCAGTATCATTAACCTGAACAAAACCATTGCTACCGGCAATCTGCGTGCAAATTTTCCGGTAGCTGACATGAATGAATTGCTGGGAAACAAAATTGCTCACTTTACCAAGGGCAAAGCTGATTTGTCCCTGCGTTATAAAGGTGATATTGTTAACTATCGTTTGAATAAACCAACGGTGGCAGGTTACATCAATATAAAAAATGCAGACATTACTTATATACCCGAAAGGCTGAAGGTGATAAATAGTTCGTTGTCGCTAAATTTTATAAAGAATGACCTTATCCTGAACAATATAAGATTGCAGAGCGGCAGGAGTGTAATAACAATGGAAGGAAAGGTTAAAAACTTCATGAACCTGTATTATGACGATCCGGAAAAGATATTGCTGACCTGGCAAATACGCAGCCCGCAACTTTACCTGGGCGAGTTCCTTAGTTTTTTAAGTGGAAGCGGTGCGAAACCTTCTACAAAACCTAAACCGGTAGTGAACAGTGGGAATGCTATTGATCAATTGAGTAACGTGTTGGAAAAAGGAAGCGCAGACATGCACCTGGAAGTGGCTAAAGTGCATTATTTTAAATTCCTGGCGACTGATGTACACGCTAACCTGCTTACTTCGGAAGACGCTGTTGTTATCAGGAACGTAGGGCTTAAGCATGCCGGAGGCTTTTTGAAACTAAATGGTGCAATTCAGAAAGGAAGCGATCTGAATAAGTTAACATTGAAAACGACCATTAGCCACGTAGATGTGCATGAGTTTTTTGAGGCATTTGATAATTTCGGGTTAAGCGATTTTACTGCTGATAATTTAAAAGGTTTTCTTTCTGCCAAAACACAGATAACAGCAGGACTAACTGATGACGGGCACCTGGTTAAAAATTCAATTGTAGGCACGCTTGATGTAAACCTGCAGCAGGGGGCGTTGATCAATTTTAAGCCTATTTATAGCGTTGGAAAATTTGCTTTCCCTTTCAGGGACCTGAAGAATATACAAGTACGCGAATTGAATGCGCGTTTTGATGTGAACGGAGATATGATCACAGTGTATCCTATGAAATTAAGCTCCAGCGCTATAAATATGGATATAGCGGGAGTATATGGCCTGACCAGGGGTACCGACCTGGCAATGGATATTCCGTTAAGAAATCCCAAAAAAGATACAACCATCGTCGACCCTGAAAAATTGGAGAAAAAGCGGTATAAGGGGATTGTTCTTCATCTCCAGGCTAAAGCTGATTCAACCGGAAAAATTAAGATCGGCTTTAATAAACACCGCAAAGACAATGAAAAATAATTCGATTCTCCCTTTATAAGTTAGGTGCCTTTTCAAAAGGGCGGGCATAGCACACACTGCTACACCCGCCTTTTAAGTTCTCATAATCTTAACTTAATACCACCATTAACCACAAATCCATCCAGTGGTGTATAAATATCTTTGAATACGGGGTCCGTAATACTTCCCGTGTAAATAGAACCGAATTTCGTTTGCCTGGTATCTGTCAGGTTTTCAAAATTGACAAACAGCGAAAACTGTTTCCAGGTTTTTTCAGCCATGAAACCTGTCAGCCAATATTCCCGGCCGGTTGTACCATCATTGAGTTTCTGCGGGCTGAAATAGTAAGCCTCGGCGCCCATCTTGAATTTACCCTCAATCTCATAAACCAGTACATTATTCAACCTGTTTTTAGAAACCAACGGATACCTGGAAATGGTTTTATCTATGTGTTGGGTAACATCCGCGAAAGTGTAACCCAGGAACAATTTAAAGTTGCCATAAGTTAGTTTTACATTTGTTTCCACCCCTTTAGTATTCAGATCGGCCCGGGGCTGCTGGTACTGCAGGTCGCCAGTTGTCAATTGAGTAAGTATTATTGGGTTATCAATTCGTGTATAAAAGAATAACTGGTTAATGCTAAAGCTAACCCGGTTATCAAATAAACCCGTATGGTAGTTAATATCATAACTGGTGCCATAAGAGCGCTCTGCTTTGGTATTTGTTACATCTAAAGGCAACACATTTCTGAATTCGATACGTTCGGCATCTTCAGTAAATAGGGTGGGTGCTTTGTAACCCAGACCACCACCTAAACGGGTAGAGAAATGCGAGTTGATCTTATACAACCCGGAGATTCGCGGCAGAAGGAAGAAACCATATTCGTTGTGATAATCGCCTCTTAAACCTGATTCCAAAATAAACCGATCTGTTGCATCCCAGGTATTTTGGACAAAGACCCCTATCGTATTATAGCTATAGTTACGCAGAGGGAAACTGCTGTTCTTGTCCTCGCTAAAATTATCCGTCAAATAATTGAGACCGGCTACCCAATCTGTTTTTTCACTATTAGTGGCATAATTAGCCTCAGTGTATGAAGAAACCTGCGCACCGGAGAACCGGTAACCGGGCAGGGTAATGCTACGGTCAAAATAACTGACGCTGTTTTTAAAGGTCAGTTTCTCTTTGTCGCTTAATTTATGATTAAGCTCTATTTGTGAACTGTAGCGTCCGGTTTTATTCAGCTCGAAATAAGAATGCTGCGCATCGCCGTTGCCTTCCAGGTATTGCATATCACCGCCGATACGGTTTTCTATAGTTGAATTGATGCCGGTGATTAAAGTTGTGCGGTCATTCAAATAAAAGAACAGTTTGGGATTTAAAGTATAACGGTTATACCTTGGGATGGCTGATAATCCAATGCCCGAAGGGTCATAAGGGTTACCATGGTCATAACCTGCGTAAATAGTAGTTCCTATTTTGTTAAATCTTTGCGAATAAAAGCCACTGGCATCCAATCCTGCTGTGGATGTGCCGTTTAATAAAAAGTTAAGCTGTCTTTGATTGGTGGGTGTTTTGGATACGAGATTGACCAGTCCCGCAATTGCACCACCGCCGTATAGGGTAGAAGAAGAGCCCTTGATCACCTCCACCTGTTTCAAATCCAGTGGAGCGATCTGCAGTAAACCCAATCCACCGGAAAAGCCGGAATACAATGGAAATCCGTCGCGTATGATCTGCGTGTATTTACCATCCAAACCTTGTATTCTGATGCTCGAGCTACCACTTGTAGCAGAGGTCTGTTGTGTTTGGATGCCGGTACTTTCGGCCAGCAGCATGCGGATATCACCGGGCTTCATATTGGCTTTTTCATCCAGTTCATCTCCGGAGATCACTTCTACGCGGGTAGGGATATTGGCGATGGTACGGCTACTGCGAGTGGCGCCAACTACTACTGTCTCCAGTTCCTGGCCATCTCCTTTTCCGGCTGCTTGTAATAAAATGATTAAAGGTGTGGTTTGAGACAAAGGGAAGGTTAACGTATCCAAACGGGTTTCGTAACCAACATAGCTAAATCTGATGGTTTGTTTGCCGTCGGGTATCCTGGCTAGTATTATTAAACCTGTCGTGTCTGATGAGGCGGCAATAACGGTACCCTGTACAGATGCGTTTGCGCCAATTAAAGCTTCGTTGGTTTTGCCATCTTTAATAATGGCTTTAAAAGTATTTTGAGAATAAACTATAACAGTATAAAGCAGTGCTATGAAAAGCAAAAATATTTTTTTCATTGATGTAATGATTTTAAGTTAATACAAAAAAATGCCCTTTGAAGGCGGTAAAGGGTATTAACTTAATTTGGGCGGTTGCCAGATAGCAAGCGCAACATCATGAACGAATGGCTGCTGGTAAGCAACATAACGCGTAACCGGAGTTTCGGAAACCAATTTGAGATTGGGCGCGAAGGGTTTTGTTAATATGAAACCTGTGCAGGTACAACAGGTAGAAAACGGCGAACAGTCCTGGCATTCTTTTTCCTTTGGCAACGTTTTGCCCGCTAATTCTTTTTTGATCGTCACTTCACCCTGCAAGCCATTATCAGTACAGCATGGCTTTGCAGAAAGCATGAGAACATAAATGGACAACAACAGGCAGAATATCTTCACGACGCAAAGTTAACTTTTGCGATCAATAATTTCACGTGAAAACACAAATTGTCGCTTTATTCAATAACGGTGTAGGTGCTAACGGGCTTTTCCTTATTTTTCAGCATAAATTCGCCGTTATTTTCGCATTTGAAAGACTCTTTTACTTTTTCATAAACCTCTTCTGTTATTAATATCTGGCCTGCTTTCGCAGTTGATTGTAAACGTTGGGCCAGGTTTACCGAATCGCCGATCACGGTATAATCCAGTCTTTTAAGCGATGCAGATCCTATATTGCCGGATACCATTTCGCCAGAGTTGATACCAATAGAAACTTCGGCTTTAAATGACCTGTCGCCCATGGCTATCGGCTCCATATCTGCCAGCTCTGCTCTTAAAGCTAATGCAGTGTCAATTGCCCGATCAAGATGATAATCGCCCCGATATACTGCCATTACTGCATCGCCCATAAATTTATCTACATGGCCGCCCTGAGCGATAACTTCTTTTACAATTTTATCAAACAGGCCGTTTAGCAAATTTACTACTGTATTGGGCGGAACATGCTCCGTAATTGCAGTGAAACCGCAAACATCGATGAACATTACCGTAGCATCCATCACTTCATTTTTCAGCAGGCTGCTTTCAAACTCCTTGTGCGACATGAAGTTAAGCACGTTATCATCCACATACATTTTAAGGATATTGTTTTCCTTAATAGCCTGCATGGTGGCATGCAATTGCTTTACGTAGGTGATGGTTTTTTCCATCGTCAGGTCAAGGTCTTCAAAATCAACCGGTTTGCATACAAAATCGAAGGCGCCGCGGTTCATGGCAGTCCTGATATTTTGCATATCACCATAAGCTGAGACCACTACTGCCTTTAATACCGGGTTTGCTTCGGGCAGACGGCTCAATAGGGTAAGACCGTCCATTATTGGCATATTAATATCCGAGAGCACAATATCCAGGTCAGGATGTTCACTTACCTTTTGAAGGGCTTCTTCCCCGTTTTGTGCAAAAACGAACTCGTATACGTTTTCGCGTATCTTTCTTCTAAATTTTTGTTTTACCAATGCCTCCAGGTCCGCCTCATCATCTACAACTAGTATCTTGGCCATTATTTGCTAAAGGTTAAATTAAAGTTTTAAGTTTTTCTTTTAACAGGCTAAAATCAAGGGGTTTGGTTAAAAAATCATTAGCTCCCCGTTCCATTGCCTGGCGGTGATTTTCTTCGTCACCATAGGCAGTTATCATCATCACCATAGGGGGTGGTGTATCGTATTCGTGCCTGATGCGCGATAATAACTCAAGTCCGCTCATGCCCGGCATATTGATATCTGACAGGATAAGTACCACTTCGGTATGCTTATCATGCAGGTAGTTGAGTGCATCTTCACCCGATAAGGCAAAGTCAAACTCAAATTCATGATCACGGATCTCCTTCCGGAACCGTTGCAGGAAAAGCGGCTGTACATCAGCCTCATCATCTACGACAAGTATTTTCATATTACTGCTAAATATAACCAATAAACTTATACAGGTATGCTTATTTTGAACTCAGAACCCTCACCTGGTTTACTTTTTACATCAATTTTACCAGAGTGTGCTTTTACTATAATATCATAGCTCAATGACAATCCTAATCCTGTCCCCTCTCCGGTTGGTTTTGTAGTGAAAAATGGCTGCAATATCTTTTCTTTTATTTCGTCGGGTATACCTACGCCATTATCTTTTACTATTATTTCGATTGATTTCCCTTTTGATGAGGTAGTCACCTCTATAGCTGGTTTGTAATCAAGGCCTGCTGTTTTCTGTTTTTCTTTTACAGCATAGAAACCATTATTAAATAAGTTGAGCAATACCCGGCCTATATCCTGCGGTACCATATTCGCTGCCGGTAATCCTTCGGCAAAATGAGTTACAAGGTCGGCATTAAACGACTTGTCTTTTGCTCTTAATCCATGGTAGGCAAGGCGCAGATATTCATCTGCCAGTTTATTGATATCTGTAGGCTCTTTCACATTGCTGCTTGCTCGGCTGTGCTGCAGCATGCCCTTCACTATGCCATCTGCACGCTTGCCATGGTGCATTATTTTTTCGAGGTTTTGTTTGATGTCTGAAGCAATTGCGATGGCTTCTTCTTTATCTCCTTTATTCAGCT
>Ga0307510_10000218_pt1 | contig 51022 bp, 43 predicted proteins | sample 12_EM_MG_FD_207224 | JGI IMG/M metagenome (GOLD analysis project Ga0307510, IMG submission 207224) | Populus trichocarpa ectomycorrhiza microbial communities from riparian zone in the Pacific Northwest, United States - 12_EM | ecosystem: Host-associated > Plants > Roots > Unclassified | place... | reverse complement strand
AATAAGTCCGGTAAGATATCGGAAGTATTAACCAAAAATCAGCTTATCCCGGTACAAATTGCTAAGGAACCGATATCAACCAAAGGACCCCGCCTTAGTTCCGACCTGTCAATAGCAGGCCGGTATGTGGTTTTGGTGCCGTTTTCGGAAGCCATCTCTATATCTAAAAAGATAAAGAGTAATACCGAACGCAACCGCCTGCGTAAGATCATCGAGAGTATAAAACCCAAACATTTTGGGGTGATCATCCGCACGGTTTCGGAAGGCAAAGGTGTGACAGAGATGCAGTCGGACCTGCTCGACCTGGTCTCAAAATGGGAGACGTTTATTACCCGTTTGCCATCAATCGAGCCAGCTAAGAAAGCATTGGGTGAGATCGACCGTACCTCAACGCTATTACGCGATATCCTCAATCCAGACTTTCAACATATCTATGTAAATGACAATTCCATTTACGAGGAAATACGAAGCTATGTGCATCAAATATCGCCCGAATTAGAAAATATAGTACGTCTGCATAAACATAAGGACCCTATATTCGAGCACTACGGTGTAGATAAACAGATCAAAGGCGCCTTTGGGAAAACGGTCAATTTAGCCGGCGGAGCATATCTTGTGATTGAACATACCGAAGCGTTGCACGTAATTGATGTAAACAGCGGTAACCGTACTGCCAGTAAAGAAAACCAGGAAGAAAACGCCTTCCAGGTGAATAAGGAAGCTGCCCGGGAAATAGCAAGACAATTACGCCTGCGCGATATGGGAGGCATTGTAGTGATCGATTTTATCGACATGCACAAGCCCAATAACCGCAAAGATCTTTTCGATTTCCTTCGGAACGAGATGTCGCATGACAGAGCCAAGCATACCATTCTGCCGCCAAGCAAGTTTGGGCTGGTTCAGATTACCCGTCAGCGTGTAAGGCCCGAGATGAACATTGTAACCAGCGAGGTTTGCCCTACCTGCCATGGCACAGGGACCATAAGGCCAACCATCCTGTTACTGGACGATATCGAAAATAACTTCAACTATATTTTAGTCGAACAGAACGAAAAAAGCATTACCCTTTGTGTGCACCCGTACATTGAGGCTTATATCAAAAAAGGGTTCATCACCCGCCAGATGAAATGGTTTGGAAAATATGGCCAGTGGATAAAAGTAAAAAACAATCCGGCCTACCAGATAACCGAATTTCACTTCTTCTCATCTAAGGACGAAGAAATCAAATTATAAATGTGCAGATATGCAGATTTGCGAATGTGCAGATGCTTTGATAGGGCATCTGCATTTTTGTTTATGACAGATTAATTTACTAATTTTTTTAGTATTTACATATGATATGTGCAAATTAATCCGCACATTTGCACATCAACAATCTGCACATCTGATCAATGGCCAAATCTAAAATTGCTTATTTCTGTCAAAGCTGTGGGTTCGAATCGCCCAAATGGCTCGGTAAATGTCCTTCATGCCAGCAGTGGAATACTTTTGTGGAAGAGGTCATAGAGAAGGTGAATGTGGCTGTGCCTACCTGGAAAAGTAACTCGACCACTACGCAGCGTTCCAACAAACCTGTCCAGGTGTCAGAGATCACTTTTGATGAAGAGCAGCGAATGCTTACCCCGGATAAGGAGTTTAACCGTGTTTTAGGTGGCGGTATTGTGGCAGGGTCGCTTGTTTTGATCGGTGGCGAGCCCGGGATTGGTAAATCGACTTTGATGCTGCAGCTGGCCTTGAATATGCCCAATTTGAAAGTATTGTATGTGTCAGGTGAGGAAAGTGAGCGGCAAATAAAGATGAGGGCGGAGAGGCTTTCGGAAGTCGGAAGTCAGAAGTCAGATGCCGGTGCAGGCTGTTTTATTCTTACCGAAACATCTACTCAAAACATATTCAAACAAATTGAGCAACTGGAGCCAGACCTGGTGGTGATCGATTCTATACAGACCTTGTATTCATCGCATATCGAATCGACACCTGGAAGTGTTTCTCAGGTACGGGAGTGCACTGCCGAACTGCTGCGCTTTGCAAAAGAATCATCTACACCGGTATTTCTAATAGGCCATATCACTAAGGATGGCATGATAGCAGGCCCGAAAATACTGGAGCACATGGTAGATACCGTTTTACAGTTTGAAGGCGACAGGCATCATGTTTACCGCATTTTAAGAGCTGTCAAGAACAGGTTTGGTTCAGCATCAGAATTGGGTATTTACGAGATGATGGGCGAGGGCTTGAGAGAAGTATCCAACCCTTCTGAGATATTGCTTTCGCAGAGAGATGAGCCATTGAGCGGTATCACAATTTCGGCAACACTGGAGGGTATGCGCCCTATGCTGATCGAAACGCAGGCATTGGTTAGCACTTCTGCGTATGGTACACCCCAACGTACGGCTACAGGCTTTGATACCCGGCGCATGAGCATGCTCCTGGCTGTATTAGAAAAGCGCTGCGGATTCAAATTAGGCGCTAAAGATGTTTTCCTTAATATTACAGGGGGCATCCGTGTAGAAGATCCTGCAATTGACCTTGGCCTGGCGGCAGCTATTATTTCGTCGCATGAGGATATGCCAATTCCTTTTAAAACATGCTTTGCCGGTGAGATAGGCTTATCGGGCGAAATACGGGCAGTAAATCGTATAGAACAGCGTATCGCTGAGGCAGAGAAATTGGGGTTTGAGCAGATATTTATATCCAAATACAACCTGGCGTCAGGCGGTAAGGATAAAAAGCGCATGGATCTGTCGCGCTATAAGATAGAAGTAAAAACGGTGGGTAATATAGAAGAAGTATTCGGCTTACTGTTTGGCTGATAATAAAAAAGCCCGATCATTTTGGATCAGGCTATTTATGTATCCTAACATTACCTGGTTTATGGATTACTGGTATCTACCACGACCACTTTCCGTATCCTGTTATTGTTAAAGTCCGCTACAAAAATATTTCCTGACGCATCAACACAAATGCCTTGCGGGGTATTAAATTTTGCAGCGGTACCTGTGCCATCGGCAAAGCCGGCAACATTTGTGGTGCCCGCCAGTGGGTATAAAACTTTTGCTGAATTTAGTTCAACAACACGGCCTGATTCATCTGTTATAAAGAAATTACCACTAGCATCCATAGCTAATGCGCCCGGGCTGCCCAGTAACGACGTCTGCCCAGGCCCTCCTGCTATGGTAGTAACTACGCCGGCGGATGTGATCTGCCTGATTGCACTATTCCCCAGATCAGCAACAAAAATATTTCCTGATGCGTCTACAACAAGCCCGTTCGGACTCCGGAATGATGTATATACACCTGTAGTTGTATTGACAGTGCCATTCACATAACCCGGAGTTTTAGTGCCGGCTACTCTGCTAACAACGCCTGCAGACGTTATCTTTCGTATCATGTTATTGTTGTTATCGGCAACATATAAATTGCCTTGCTTATCAAAGGCAAGTCCAGCGGGGCCATTAAATTCAGCCACTGTAGCCGCGCCGTCAACGTAACCTGCTATGCCATTACCGGCAAATGTAGTTACTGTGCCTGTCGTACTGATTTTCCTGATCACATTGTTGCCAAAATCTGCTACAAAAATATTACCCTGTCCATCCACAGCTAAACCTTGCGGACCGTAAAACTCTGCATTTGCTGCCGGGCCTTCAGGAGTCAATCCTGCTGTTCCGTTACCTGCAACAGTTGTAACAGTACCGTCAGATGCAATTTTTCTGATACGATTGTTGAATGAGTCTGAAACATAGATATTTCCGTGTGCATCCGAGGCAATACCAATAGGGTAGCTAAACTGAGCGGCTGCTCCTACGCCGTCGGCATAGCCTCCGGTAGCGTTTCCCGCAAATGTAGTAACTGCACCTGCAATTGTATTTGAGGTAGCAGTAGTCGAAAACGTTACTACGCTGCCATAAGCTGTACCGTATGCATTGGTAGCATAGGCCCTTAAATAGTAGGTTGTACTTGGATTTAAGCCGGTTATATTGCTCGTGAAACTGTAAGAACTGCTAATAACAGGGTCTGTTGTTTTGAGATCGCTAATAGTGGGGATTTTATTAGTACTGCTATAGCACACACCATTTGCTGTTATTGACGATGAGCCGATAGAGGTAATTGTTCCACCGCTTTGTGCTGTTGTTGAGGTCACATCCAATATTACATCATTTGTAGTAAGTGCGGGAGGCTCGTTAGTTGTTGTTGTCGTCTTTTTGCAGCTAGTACTTAAAAAAGCGAAGGATATAAATAAAATAACAAAACGTAGGGGTGTTTTCATTTAATAATTTTTGTTTCTGATGCGTTGAAAGGGCCATAACTTTAATAATTTCACAGCCGCTTCATTTATTCCAATTTTCTGCAAACTTAGTTTAAATCAGCCTAATGTCTAACAGATTTCAATAGTAATTCAAAAAAGTTACTTTATAAACTGATTTAACAATTATTAACAAAGCGGCTTAGCGTAAAACTTCAAATCATTCTGAATATTGCTACAGTAGCCATAAATCATCTTTTTTACCTGAAACTTTAAAAGGTCGCTCTGGTTATTACGTATAACCTCTGTACTATGAAACTGTGCTGTTCATTATTTATTCTTTTATTTTCTGTCATCGTATATGGACAGGGTAAAACACCCGTACACGGCGAGGTATTTGGGAAGAACCCGGGCAAAATTGCAATGGTAAATGCAGAAAAGCTGGAAGCATATATGGATACTAAACCACGAATTAGTACTACTATAAAAGGCAAGGTAGTTAATGTGGTCAAGGAAAAGGGCGGGTGGTTTACTGTTGATGCCGGTAACGGAAAGGTTATTGCTGCGCATTTTAAGGATTATAATACCAGTATACCGTCTAATCCTAAAGGGCAAACTGTTATTGTAGAAGGGATCGCCCAAAAACAATCTGCGTTAGATAGTCAACAGCATCTTGCCGGTAAAAAGCAGCAGGGTGATAAAACCACCAATCAGCTCAGTTTTGAAGCAACCGGACTAATGGTAGAATAGTAATATTAGGGGAAAAAGAAATAAACGATATTAGAATATTGACTTACTGCTTAACACAATTGGTTCAAGGCCAAGTTCATTTATAAATAGCTCCCTTACCTTTTGTTCTATTTCAGGTTTTTTTAAGGTACAATGATTTCCCCGTGACCTTAAATAACTCTCGCGTGAAATTTTATTAGCCAAATCGCCAACTGTTTTCAGGTGCATTTCTTTCCCAAAATTCCCCACAAATTTTAAGCTGATAACAGAGCCTAAGAGGCCGGCGATGCCTATCGGCCAGTTATAAAAGCATCCGATAACCGAGCATACAAAGGTGAAAACAAATATTGCAATGATCCATTGCTTTGGTTGTAACAGGTTGATCTTGAAGCCTAATTCATTCTCGATCTCTGATAAGACCTCCGGACGATTTTCTTCGGTTAAAATTGAAGAAAGCCTGGTTTGGGGCTTTATCGCGCATTTATCTATACCTGTAACAGAGACAATGGCACTGCGGACTTTATAAAAAGCATGTTGTGCATTACAGCTATTCGAATGGTCTATTGTGCTGATGACCAGGTCGCAGAGGTTTCCAAATGTATCAACATCTTTTAAATCCTCATTATCCAGTTTGATATTAAATAACCTTTGAATCTTTGCTAAGATGTAGTTTCTAGCGTCAGGATCAACGTTATTAAGCAGGTAAATTTCTTCTCTCATCCTCATAGTGCCGATAATAGGACACTTTCTATGCCAATCTTTAAAAACTATTTACTTAAGTACATTGATTTTTCCTTATACAGGTGCCTGAAGTAAGGATCCTCCAGGTTAGGTATAAAGCGGATCGCCTCGCCGGTTGATTTCATCTCAGGGCCAAGTTCCTTATTTACTTCCGGGAATTTATCAAACGAGAACACTGGTTCCTTGATAGCATAGCCTACGAGTTTACGTTCAATTGTAAAGTCCTTCAGCTTGTTAACACCAAGCATAATTTTAGCAGCTATATTGATGTAAGGTACGTCGTATGCCTTAGCAATGAATGGCACCGTACGTGACGCACGTGGGTTTGCCTCTATCACATATACTTTTTCGTCTTTTATAGCGAACTGAATATTCAGTAAGCCGCGCACGTTTAATGCTTTGGCGATCTTTATGGTATGATCTTCCATCTGCTTGATCACATTAGCCGACAGATTGAAAGGCGGTAATACAGCGCTTGAATCGCCTGAATGTATACCAGCTGGCTCAATATGTTCCATCAAACCGATGATATGCACATCATCTCCATCACTAATAGAATCCGATTCAGCTTCTTCGGCGCGATCAAGAAAGTGATCGATCAGTACACGGTTACCCGGCAAATTACGAAGCAAGCTAACCACAGCCTTTTCCAGGTCCTCATCATTGATCACGATGCTCATTCCCTGTCCGCCCAGTACGTAACTCGGACGCACCAGTACCGGATACCCCACTTTATGAGCTACCTCTATGGCTTCTTCTGCATTTTCGGCCACACCGTATCTTGGATATGGGATATCAAGGTCTTTCAGTAAGTCCGAGAAACGACCGCGGTCTTCGGCAATGTCCATATTATCGAAGGATGTCCCAATAATGTTAATGCCATGCTCATGCAGTTTTTCAGCCATTTTCAAGGCTGTCTGGCCACCTAATTGAACGATCACCCCTTCCGGTTTTTCAAGATCGATGATCTCGCGTACGTGTTCCCAGAAAACCGGCTCGAAGTACAGCTTATCGGCCATGTTAAAATCTGTCGATACTGTTTCCGGGTTACAGTTGATCATGATAGCCTCGTAGCCCGATTCTTTGGCGGCAAGCAAGCCGTGCACGCAGCTATAGTCGAATTCGATACCCTGACCAATGCGGTTAGGGCCAGAGCCTAATACAATTATCTTCTTTTTGTCAGATACTTTTGATTCATTCTCGCCCTCATAGGTCGAGTAATAGTATGGTGTCTTGGCAGGAAACTCAGCGGCACAGGTATCCACCATTTTGTACACCCTGCGAATTCCCAGACGCTGACGACGCTGATAAACGTCTTCTTCGCTTACATTACCCAATACATGGGCTATCTGCACATCTGAGAAACCTTTTTGCTTTAGTGTAAAGAAAAACTCCTCCGGAACATTATTTAATGTGTAACGGCGCAGTTCAACCTCCAGGTTCACAATTTCCTGAATCTGGTTCAGGAACCAGCGGTCTATCTTGGTGGCTTTTCTTACAGATTCTATTGGCACACCCAAGCTTAAAGCATCATAGATGTGGAACAACCTGTCCCAGCTCGGATTTTCCAGGCTGTTCATGATCTCGTCGAGGTTGCGGCTCTGGCGACCATCGGCACCTAAACCGGCGCGGCCAATTTCCAAACTCTGACAGGCTTTCTGCAACGCCTCGATAAAACTACGGCCTATGGCCATCACCTCACCTACTGATTTCATTTGAAGGCCCAATCTTTTGTCGGCGCCTTTAAATTTATCAAAGTTCCAACGCGGTACTTTTACGATCACATAATCCAGCGTTGGCTCAAAATAAGCTGATGTGGTTTTAGTGATCTGATTTTCAATTTCGTCAAGGTTATAGCCGATAGCCAGCTTGGCAGCTATTTTAGCAATCGGGTATCCTGTTGCTTTTGATGCCAGGGCAGATGAACGCGAAACACGCGGGTTGATCTCGATAGCGATGATCTCCTCGTCGGCTGGGTTTACCGAGAACTGCACGTTACATCCTCCGGCAAAATTGCCTATGGCACGCATCATTTTGATGGCCTGATTACGCATTTCCTGGTAGCACCGGTCACTCAGCGTCATAGAAGGGGCCACTGTGATCGAATCGCCGGTATGGATACCCATCGGATCAAAATTCTCAATAGAGCAAATGATGATAACGTTATCGCGATTATCACGCAGCAACTCCAGCTCATATTCCTTCCAGCCTAAAACTGCCTGCTCTACCAAAACCTCGTGGGTTGGCGATGCTTGCAGCCCGCGGCTTAATGCGGCATCAAATTCATCCTTTTTGTGTACGAATCCCGCCCCTTTACCACCTAATGTGTAACTTGGGCGTATCACCAGCGGGAAGCCAATGTCCTGTGCAGCTTCCTTGCCTTCTAAAAACGAGTTGGCAATTTTTGATTTGGCCACGCCTACACCGATATCAACCATTAGCTGGCGGAAAGCCTCACGATTCTCGGTCTTCTCTATGGCAGCAATATCTACACCTACAATTCTAACACCATATTTTTTCCATAACCCCCGTTCATCAGCCTCTATACACAAGTTGAGCGCGGTTTGGCCGCCCATAGTAGGCAGCACAGCATCTATTTTTTGTTCGATTAAAATTTTCTCAATGCTTTCGCAGGTTAAAGGCAACAAGTAAACATGATCGCCGATAACATTATCCGTCATGATGGTAGCAGGATTGCTGTTAATGATCGATACGGTAATGCCTTCATCTTTTAATGAAAGCGCCGCTTGCGATCCGGCATAGTCAAATTCACACGCCTGACCAATAATGATGGGGCCTGAACCAATAATTAAAACAGATTTGATGGAGGTATCTTTGGGCATAGTCTTTTAAGTCTTGAATCTTGAGCCCTGAGTCTTAGCCTGCCCCAAATTACTATGGACTATGGGCTTTTGACTGCGGACTTTACTATGCACTGAAAGTGGAAATCCCGACTTCAGTGTCGGGATGCAAAGATAGAAAAATAGAGTTACCCATTGGAAGGTTTTTTCAATTTTTAATTAGCCCCTATTTATTGCGTTAAAAATCATTCATTTTTCCATTGTTAGCTCAGTTTTTTTATATTTACGATGCAAGAAAACCAACTATAACGTAATGATGAAAAGATACCTAATGCCCATGGTTGTTCTATGTATAGCCATTAGTGGCTGCGCAATGTTTCAGTCTATAGTCAAATCCTCCTTTCCGTATACCACTACCCTGGTAGTGCCCGCCTCATCACATGCAGGCAATGAGTATTCAGCCATCAGCATGGCTACAAGTTTTGACCAGAATTTTAGTAAGAAAGGAAATAATGGTGACAGGATCACGCTTGTGCGCATCGTATCTGCTAAGTTAATGTCGACAGAGCCAACGGACTATAATATAGGGGACCTCTCTGCAGTAAGAATATATCTTTCAAAAGAAGACGGGAAGGATGAAATACTGGTTGCTTCACGCGACGATATCGGAGTTAATGTGGGTAATAATGTAGTGCTGGATATTGATAACTCGCACATGCTTGATGAATTGGTACGTGAACCTCAGATCAGGGTGCGTATGGCTTATAAGGTACGTAAGGGTTTTGGCCGTGATGCCAGCCTGCATGTGGTTTTAGGGCTGGCAGCCTATCCAGCACCTCAATAAGTTTTTGGCTTATTATTTTATTAGCTTATTGTCCGCATCCGGGAATACCAGTATGGGTTTATAGTTGCGTGCTTCATCCATTTCCATATAGGCGTATGACATAATGATTACAATATCGCCTACCTGGGCAAGCCGTGCAGTAGCGCCGTTCAGGCAAACTGTTCCGGTCCCACGTTCGCCTTTTATTACATAGGTTTCAAAACGGGCTCCGTTATTATTATTTACAATCTGGACCTTCTCGTTGGCTATTATATTAGCCGCGTCCATCAAATCCTCGTCTATTGTTATACTGCCAACGTAATTTAGTTCAGCCTGTGTTACTCTGGCGCGATGTAACTTAGATTTCAATACCTCAATAATCATAGTGCAAAGTTAGTGTTTCTTAGTTCATTGTTGATAGTTCATGGTTCATAGCCGTGTAAAATGTTTCTCTGATAGTTAGGCCATGAACTATCATCCATGATCTATCAACTAATAATCACATTATCTATCAGTCTTGTGTTTCCTACCTTCGCGGCTACCAGTGCTACGAATTGTTTTGTACTTTCATTGGCTTTATGCAAATTACTGCCATCGGCTACTTCAAAATATTCAAATTGTACGCCGGGTTCAGCCTTTATCATGCTTTCACATTGCAAGGTTAGTTCGGGTATTTTATCACGGTCAAAATTTTCCTTCAGCCAGTTCAGTGTTTTTGATAATACCAGGGAGTGCTTCCTGTCATCGACTGTTAAATGGATATTTCTCGAACTCATGGCAAGGCCGTCAGTTTCCCGCAGTATCGGGCACATAACAAGCTTTACCGGGAGTTTTAGCAAATCGACCATTCTTTGTATCACCAAAACCTGCTGATAGTCTTTCTGGCCAAAAAAGGCAAGGTCCGGTTTAACGATATCGAACAGCTTGAATACTACCTGTGTAACACCCTGGTAATGTCCCGGCCTGAATTTTCCCTCAAGCAGATTTTCCAGTTCGCCAATATCCAAATGCCATTGCTCATTGCCGTCATACATCTCAATTACTTCAGGATTAAATAAAACATCGCAACCGGCTTGTTCCAGTTTTTCAATATCTGATGCTATAGGTCGTGGATATTTTTCCAGGTCCTTCGGATCATTAAACTGTGTAGGGTTTACAAAAATACTGCACACAGTTGTATCAGAAAGTTGCTGTGCCCGGGCAAGTAGTGACAGGTGCCCCTGGTGCAGTGCCCCCAATGTTGGTACAAAGCCAACACTGTTGCCATTACTGCGTAATTGGCCTAAATATTCGACCAGGTTTTTCTTGGTGGTGAAAATCTTCAATTGGTTAAGATTTAATAAAAATCGGGCAAAGTTGTGCAATAGATTAAAATAAACCAAAACTAACTTGCATAATACATTGATAATTCATAAGATAATGCTTATATTTGCAGACTCAAATTTTTGACTTCTTTACATAAATTTAATACTGATTAGAGATGGGTAAATCTAAGCTTCTGTTCATCACTCATGAAATGTCACCTTTCCTCGAACTCTCTAAAATTTCTGAAATAACGCGCCAGTTGCCACAGGCAATGCAGGAAAAGGGCTACGAGATACGTATCCTTATGCCACGTTTCGGAAATATAAACGAGCGCAGGAACAGGCTTCATGAAGTGATACGTTTATCGGGTATGAATATCATTATTAATGATAATGATAATCCTTTGATCATCAAAGTTGCGTCTATCCCGGCAGCGCGTATGCAGGTATATTTTTTAGATAATGAAGAATATTTTCAGCGTAAGCATGTGTTTAGCGATAAGGATGGGAAATTCTATGCTGACAATGATGAAAGGACAATTTTCTTTTGCAAAGGCGCATTAGAAACTGTAAAAAAACTAGGTTGGGCTCCTGATATCATTCACTGCCACGGCTGGATGAGCGCATTGGTACCCGCTTATTTAAAAACCACCTACAAGGATGATCCGACTTTTAAAAACTCAAAAGTAGTTTATTCTATTTATGAGAATGATTTTGCCGGTCAGCTAAATCCTGATTTTACAAACAAAGCGGTTATGGCCGATATGACCGAACAACACACCGAGGTTTACAAACCAGGTACAAATTCATCCCTGTATGCCGGTGCCATCCATTATTCCGACGGAATAGTCCTGGGCAGCGAAAATATAGACGATGAAGTGTTAAATAATGTTAAAAACAGCAATAAATCGGTTTTAGAGTTTAATTCCACTTCTGATTTCGAAAATTATTACAATTTTTACGACGAAATTACCAACGAAGAATTGGTACATGTTGCATAAGCTTTGAGATCATATATGAAATTTTTCCGATTAGACTTATTGACCCTGTTAATAAGTCTTTTTATTTTGAATAGCTGTAAAAACAAGGATACGATTGGGCTGGGGGTAGATCCATCTACACAACTAAACGGTTCCCTGATAGATACATCGACAATTATTGTTAATACCCTGCCGGACATAGGCAATCCGCTGTCTAAAGATTCTATAGCTACAACCAGCCTTACAAAGGTGCCGCTTGGTTATTTCAATGACCCGGTATTCGGTACTGTTGAGTCAAACATGGCTTTCATGCTCAACCTGCCAGGCCAGTCAGCTTATTCACTTCCTACCGGCACTACTGCTATTGATTCAGCTGTATTGGTATTAAAATATGCCGACGGCTTTTACGGTGACTCCCTCACTTCGAAATATAAGGTTAACGTTTACCAGTTGGGGTCGCGAATTCTTAGCAAAGGTTATTACAATACCGATAGTTGGACCGCACAGCCAGGTGTTCTCGGAACACGTTCCTTTTTTGCCCGCACCCATGATAGTATCCAGAGATATAATATTATCTCTGGTCAGCCTGATACCTTAATAAAGGTGCCGGCGCAATTAAGGATATCTATTGATAAGAGCTTTATTAATAGTATTCTATTTAACGCCCCGAGTGCGCAACTGGCCTCAAATACTGTTTTTCTGAATAATGTTAAAGGCCTGTACATTACAATAGATAAAACCGGAACGACCGGTGCCGGAGGGACCTTTATGTTTGCTAATGCTGACTCATTAAATGTGTATTACCGTACGACTAATGGTACTACGATAGATACGGCAATGGTGACGCTACCGGTTAATAATCCTGTTGCACAAATTAAGCACACATCCTCTACCACACTAACTACTGAGTTTTCCGACACTACAAGTTCACGGGACCTGCTATATTTTGAGGGTTTAGCCGGTTCAAAGGTGAGAATTAAATTCCCTTATTTAAAAAACCTTACAGCTTCCCTGGGTAAGATTGTTGTCAATAGAGCCGAGTTGGTTATATCACCAAGCCTAGGATCAACTATACCATTCAGGCCACTGCCGAAATTGACTATGTATAAATACGATATAGCACACCAGATCGTCGAGCTGCAGGATGCAAGTACATCCGACGCTCGATTTTTAGGAGCATCTACATTTGGTGGTTATTACACACCCAGCCTTAAAAGCTACCATTTTGTTATTACAGGCTATATTCAAGACCTGATAGATGGTAAAACAAAGGATTATGGCACGTTTATAGCCCCGGTTGATACGATAAATAAACAAACAGTCGATATTAATCCTACGACACAAATTGCCGGTCGTTTAATTGGTGTAGGAACTGAAACGAATAAAAACTCACCTAATTATCCCTACCGGATCAAGCTAAATGTCATTTATACCAAAATAGATAAGTAAAAAGAAGCCTCGAAAGAGGCTTCTTTATTTGCGACAACTATTATTAGCAATAAGTGTTGATTATCTCAGATAGCTGATTATTTTTGTTTCTTTTTAAATTTAAAAACTTCTACTTATGTGCGGTATTGTTGGTTACATAGGCTATAGGGATGCATACCCTATAGTAATCAAGGGTTTACATCGTTTGGAGTATCGTGGATATGACAGCGCTGGCATTGCATTAATTGATAAAGATCTTAAAGTTTATAAGAAGGCGGGGAAGGTTAGCGATCTGGAGGAGTTTGCCAAAGGCGTTAATTTAAAAGGCACCCTTGGCATGGGGCACACCCGATGGGCCACACACGGTGCGCCAAGTGACCGTAATTCACACCCGCATTCCTCTGGTAATAGGAGACTTACAATAATCCACAACGGGATCATTGAAAATTATGCTATTATCAAAGAAACCTTATTGGCAAAGGGGCATGTTTTTTTAAGCGATACAGATACCGAGGTGTTAATTCACCTGGTTGAGGATATCCAGAAGGAAACAGGTTTAGATTTACGGGAAGCAGTTAGGGTAGCGCTAAACAAAGTAATAGGTGCTTATGCTATCGCGATTATGAGCTTGGATGAACCGGATCTGCTTATTGCCGCCCGAAAAGGAAGCCCGTTGGTTATTGGTGTTGGTGAAGGTGAATATTTTGTCGCCTCAGATGCTACCCCTATCGTCGAGTATACGAAGAATGTGATTTATCTGAATGATAATGAGATTGCTTACATACGAAGGGATGACCTGCTGATTAAAAATATTGATAATACAGTACAAACACCTTATATACATGAGCTCGAGCTGAAGCTGGAGATGCTTGAAAAAGGCGGCTACGATCACTTTATGCTGAAAGAGATATATGAACAGCCTCGTTCTATACGCGATTGCATGAGGGGTCGTATATATCCAAAAACTGGTAAAGTGCAGCTGGGTGGTATAAAGGAGTACACAGAAAAGCTGAAGAATGTAGACCGTATTATTATTGTAGCCTGCGGAACTTCATGGCATGCTGGTTTGGTCGGCGAATACCTGATAGAAGAATATGCCCGTGTGCCCGTCGAAGTGGAGTACGCATCCGAGTTCCGGTATCGTAATCCCATAATTACCGAAAAGGACCTCGTAATAGCCATTTCTCAGTCAGGGGAAACTGCGGATACAATGGCAGCGATTGAGCTGGCTAAAGAAAAGGGTGCGACTATTTTTGGTGTTTGTAATGTGGTTGGTGCATCGATTCCACGAACTACACATGCGGGGGTATATACCCATGCCGGCCCCGAAATTGGCGTTGCCTCAACAAAAGCATTTACCGCACAGGTTACAGTACTTACCCTCATTGCGTTTTACATAGGTCAGCAACGTGGAACAATTACCCAGAGTAAGCTGATCGAATTATTAACCGAACTTGATGAAATACCCGAATTGGTAGAAAAGGCACTGCGGTCAAACGATCATGTGAAAAAAATAGCGGCCAGGTTTAAAGATTCGGCCAATTGCCTCTTTTTGGGCCGTGGAAGTTCATTTCCTGTGGCACTGGAGGGCGCGTTAAAGCTGAAAGAAATTTCATACATCCACGCAGAAGGCTACCCCGCTGCCGAGATGAAGCATGGTCCTATAGCCTTGATAGATGAGGATATGCCGGTAGTATTTATCGCAACCAGGCACTCATCATATGAGAAGGTGATCAGCAATATTCAGGAAGTTAAGGCACGTGGCGGACATGTGATCGCTATAGTTACAGAAGGAGATACCGACGTAAAAGCAATGGCTGATTACGTAATCGAAATACCGCAAACAGAAGAAGCCTTCGTGCCGTTGCTGGCCACGATACCATTACAGCTTCTGGCTTACCATATTGCCGTAATGCGTGGCTGTAATGTGGATCAGCCTCGAAACCTGGCTAAATCGGTGACGGTGGAGTAGTGAGTGGTGAGTAGTCAGTAGTGATTAAATCATTTACCAAGAAAAGTCAATTGCAGTGTGCTATTGACTTTTTTATTATAATAGTAAAACCACCGCCTAAGGCGGTAGGTTAGGTGTGAAGGCTACGCCAGAAACCGCTATCTTAGTATTTGTGACGAAATACAGGAAATTATCTCATAGCTTTTACTATTGTGTTTATCATGTTGTGTGGACGCCGAAATATCGTTTCAGAGTATTGACAGATGTGGTTGCCGATACATTGGAAAATAAGATCCGAGCGATATGCGGATGGAAAGAAGTAGAGATACTGGAGATGAATATTCAAGCTGATCATGTCCATATGGTTTGTAGCATCCCTCCAAAAATGAGTGTGAGCGATTTCATGGGGATATTAAAAGGTAAGACAGCGCTAATGATGTTCAGTAATTATCCGAGTTTACGCAAGAAGCCATATTGGGGTAATCATTTTTGGAGTAGAGGTTATTTTGTTAGTACGGTAGGAGTAGATGAAGAGCGGATAAAGAACTATGTAAAATATCAGGAAACAGAAGAGCGGAAAGAAGACGGAACAACTGACCAGAAATTGTTTTGACGAACATCCCCTTTCAGGGGTTAGGATAAAGCCCCCACCTTTGGTGGGGGTTGTTTACTTACTGGGCAGGGTTTAAGCATTCTGCTCTTCACCGCTTGGCAACTTATATTTCCATAATAGAGAAAATAAATAAATTATTATATTTGAATAGATTTAGTCTATATGACGATAACTCAGCTTGAATATATTGTAGCAGTAGACACTTACCGGAGCTTTGTCGTGGCCGCCGAGAAGTGTTTTGTGACCCAACCTACATTAAGTATGCAGGTGCAAAAGCTGGAAGATACGCTTGGGGTGAAGATATTTGACCGGAGCAAACAGCCGGTGAGCCCTACTGAAATAGGTGTAGAAATTATTGATCAGGCCAGAATATTGTTAGCTGAAAGCGAGAAGATTCGCGAGATCATCACAGACAGGCAAAAAGAATTGTCGGGCGAATTGAAAGTAGGAATTATACCAACAGTATCGCCTTATATCTTGCCTAAAATAATCAGTGGGTTTATTCAAAAATATCCGCAGGTAAAGCTGATTGTATGGGAGCAAACTACCGAAGAGATCATCCAACAGCTAAAATTAGGTACACTTGACTGTGGTATACTGTCTACTCCGCTAAGGGAGTCAGCCCTGACAGAGATCCCAGTTTTTTATGAAAACTTTGTGGCCTACGTGTCTAAAAACAGCAAGCTGTCCAAGAAGAAAAGCATCAGTCCCGAAGATATTGACATGGAAGAAATCTGGGTGCTTAATGAGGGGCATTGTATGCGTGAACAAGTTTTGAATATTTGTCAGCGGCGCAGGGCCACCAAAGGCTTTCTTCACTTTGAATACAATACTGGCAGCGTGGAAACACTAAAGCGCATGGTAGATCAAAATAACGGCGCGACCATTTTACCTGAACTGGCATTGGCTGAGTTGAATGACAAGCAACTCGATAGAGTGCGCTATTTTAAATCGCCTGAGCCGGCACGTGAAGTAAGTATTGTAATTCAAAAGAACTTCCTGAAACGCCGGATGATAGAAGCTTTAAAGAATGAAATCCTGGAATTCGTCCCCAAACGAATGAAAAGCAAGAAGAAAAAAGAAGTGATGGAGATTTGACGATTTCGGAAGCCTGATTTACGATTTCGGAATTAATTTGCCAACTATCTATTCTTAATGATCATAATAACCTGCCTGTACACCACCCTCTTACAGAATATTATTTAGAATCTTTCTAAATAATTTGGAAAACCAGAGTCCGGGATATACTTTTGCTTCATTATTTATAATTAGTCTAAATAAAATGAAGCAACTTCTATCACTAAAACATCTTATTCCACTATTGATTTGCCTGATGCCCATTGTGAGCCAGGCTTCAGATACCGATAATCCGCGCGGCTCTATCCGTGGTAAAATATTAACTGAGGACAATAAATCCGCCGAGAACGTATCCGTTACGTTGAAGGGAACTAAATATGGTACCGTAACGGATGAAGATGGTGAATACCTGTTTAGGGCCCCGGCTGGAAATTATACACTGGTAGTATCTTTTACAGGGTTTAAAACCCAGGAAACTGCCATTGTGGTTAAAGATGGGAAACCAGTTGATGTCCCGGTGATTATTCTTCATCCTGCTGCCAATTCTCTTTCCGGCGTAAACATTACAGGTAGTAAGGCCAATAAGTTTTCAAAAAAAAGAAGCAACGACGTGGCCAAAATGCCTTTGGACAACCTTGAAAATCCGCAAGTGTACAGCACTATTACCAGCAGCCTCCTAACCGAACAGCAGGTGCTTACCGTAGATGACGCACTGAAGAATGCGCCCGGTTTGCAAACCATGTGGAATGCAACCGGCCGAAGCGGCGATGGTGGTAGTTATTATAATTCTCGCGGATTTATACTGCAAAGCACCCTGAGAAACGGGCTTGCCGGCCTGCAAACAAATACTACTGATGCTGTAAATATTGATCATATTGAGGTATTGAAGGGTCCATCGGCAACATTATTTGGCAGCACCCTGACGTCATTTGGCGGAGCGATCAACCGGATTACCAAGCAGCCTTTTGATAGTTTCGGTGGGAGTGTAACCTATACCGTGGGTAGCTATGACCTTAACCGTTTAAGCGCAGATATAAATACGCCTCTTGATCATGCAAAAAAATTGCTGTTCCGCTTAAATACAGCAGTAAACTACCAGGGTAGTTTTCAGAATAACGGCTTTAGTCAAAGCGCGGTTATTGACCCAAGCTTATTGTATAAAGTAAATGATAAGCTATCTATCTCATTTGATGCGGAATTAAATTATGGAAAAAACTCGGGCAAACCCATTTTCTTCTTCTTAGGTAATGTATCGGCTTTAGGTACTAACCGCGCAGACGGACTCGATCTGGATTACCGCCAGACTTACTCCAACGATAACCTCGATCAAAACTCCCATAGCAATAATTACTATGCAAGGGTGAACTATAAGATCAGCAACCAGTGGAGCTCGCAAACAGATTTTAGCTATAGCTCCAGCTTTTCAAACGGATTCTATCCCTACTTCTACCTCATCGCAAAGGATACAATATCCAGAAATGATCAATCTACCAAAAACAGCACTTATAGCATACTGGAAGTACAGCAAAATTTCAACGGCGATTTCAGGATAGGTAACATGCGTAACCGCTTTGTGGGCGGCCTGGATTATCTTCACCAGAACTCCAACCAGTTATTTTTTGGTGGATATTTTGATAACGTAGCCACAACGCTGGGGAAAAATGCTTATGGTAATTTTAACTATCAGAATTTACAGGCCATCTATAATACACAAGGTGGCATTCTATTCAATTATCCCGATATCTTTAAAAGAGACACTTACAGTGCTTATGCGGCTGACGAGCTGAACATCACCGATCAATGGATGGCATTAGTTGCCTTACGCCTGGATCATTTTGAGGAAAAAGGATCGAATGTTGGAAGTCAGATAACAGCGCCTTATACTCAGACAACATGGTCGCCAAAATTCGGTTTGATTTACCAGGTGGTTGAAAAGCAGGTATCGCTTTTCGCGAATTATCAGAATGGCTTTATCAGTCCGGGCTCTTACACAGCCTATGATAACGCTACTAACAGCTACATTACTAAAATCGCAAAAGTGCAAAATGCTCGCCAGATCGAAGGCGGTGTAAAACTCGACCTGTTTGATGGCAAGCTGAGCAGCACCGTAAGCTATTATGATATACAGCTGACCAATGCGCTTCGCTATGATGCCGAGCATACGGGACAATATGCCCGGCTGCAGGACGGCACACAACTTAGCCGTGGTATTGAAGCAGAGGTGATAGCTAACCCAACAAATGGTCTGAATATTATCAGCGGATTTTCTTACAACAATTCAAAATATACCCAGGGCGATCCGGATGTTTTAGGAAGGAGGCCTGCTACAGCTGCATCGCCCTATACTGCAAACTTTTACGCCAGTTACCGCCTGCCTGAAACTGCACTGAAAGGTTTAGGCTTTGGCTTCGGTGGTAATTACGCCAGCGACAATAAGATCATCAACAGTGTTTCGCAGGGAGTATTTATTATACCATCCTACACTATATTCAATGCTTCAGCATTTTATGAACAGCCAAAATACCGTATCAATTTTGCTGTAAACAACTTTACTAATAAGGAATATTGGGTGGGTTATACTACGCTTAATTCACAAATGCTCAGACAATTGGTGCTTAGCCTAACTTATAAATTTTAGTGAAACGGTTTAAAAAGGCAATTCTGTTTATACATCGCTGGCTCGGATTTATATCCGGGCTGGTGGTGTTTATTGTGAGTATTACCGGGTGTATTTTTTGTTTCCAGGACGAGATTCAGGACGCCATCCACAGCTACCGGAAGGTGGAAATACAGGAGAGACCTTACATAGGACCGTCGCAATTAAAGAGTATAGCGCTGAAAGATTACGCTAAATCTAGCGCCAATTATATCTATTATTACGGGAAAGACAGGCCTGCGGTAGTGATAGCCAACCTGGATAAAGCCGGGCTGACTTACATTTACATCGACCCTTATACTGGCAAAATACTGCATTCTGAACCTCTGCTATCTAACTTTTTTGTGGTAGTGGAGTATATTCATTTATATCTTTTATTGCCGCCTGAGATCGGGGCGCTCGTAGTCGGCATATCAGTGATCATATTTCTTGCGTTGATGATAACCGGAATTATCTTATGGTGGCCCAAGCGCAAAACCGACCGCAAAAGAAGTTTTACTATTAAATGGAACGGTCGCTGGCGCAGGGTAAATTATGACCTGCATAATGTGCTCGGTTTTTATGCTACCAGCATTGCCGTAATACTGGCTATTACAGGCTTATCTATTGCTTTTGAGTGGGTAAACAATGGTATTTACAAAGCCGCAAACCTTGGCAAAGAATACCCGGTTGAGAAGATTGTCCCGAAATCAGATACTTTACAAGCCATTAAAGCAGTAAATGAGCCAATTATCGACAAAGTATTTCAGCAGGCACAATTGAGATCACGCCAGGCACAAATGTTTTTGGTTTATGATCCATCCACTAAGGCTGAATCTATCGGTATCACCGCTTATGCCAAAAGCCTGCATTTTTATAAGAGCGATCAATATTATTTTGATAAATACAACGGCAAATTGCTTGGCTCACTAACTCATACGCAAAAAAGTGCAGGTATGAAAATGAATAACATGAATTACGATATCCATGTGGGCCAGGTATTAGGCCTTACGGGTAAGATCATTGCTTTTTTAGCCAGCTTGATCTGCGCCAGCTTACCTGTTACAGGTTTTATCATATGGCTCGGGAAAAGAAAAAAGCCGAAGAAAAATACTATAAAAGCCATCGTACACAAAAAAACACGTGCACGATTGGTAACTCAATAAGCCCTGATTACCCGCGCTGAAAGATATTTCATGCTTGCGGGTAATTCAGGCACTAATTATACCGGCAATTTCCTTTAAAACTCAATCACCACATCATCTCCCAGCGGGTGTCCGGTGCAGGTCAGTATCCAGCCTTCGGCCAGATCGGAATCGGTGAGTACATCATTTTCGGTCATTGTTACCTTGCCATTTTTACATTTTGCCATGCAGGTAGAGCAAATTCCGGCACGGCAACTATAAGGCAGCTGAATATTATTTTGCAAAGCAGCTTGAAGTATAGATTGATTTTCGCCGACTGTAATATCATGCAACTCACCTTTGAAGTTTATCTTGATATTACGCGGGGCGAAATTGGTATGATCGCCTTGAACAGGGATGGTTTCGATCACGAAATTTTCTTTCCTGATCTGTGCCTGTTCAATACCCATAAATAACAAGGTGAGCCTTACCATACGCATATAAGTAAATGGTCCGCATAAGTAAAATTTGGCTTGACTGAGACCAGAATGGAGATTTTGCCTCACCAACTGCTCGACCGTGATGTTATTAAGGCGATTGCCCTCGCTGCTTAGCAAATGGATAATCGTAAGTCGTTCTGGATTGGCGTATGCCAATGCATCCAGTTGTCCCTTAAATAATATCGAAGCATCGTTCTGACTGCTATAGATCAGTATAAAGCGACTGTTTCCCGAATGTGCAAGTACATATTTTAGTTGGGCAAATATGGGAGTGATACCGCTTCCGGCTGCGAATAAAAAGATGTCCTTTGAAGATATGGAATCATTGATCGTAAACCTTCCCGCTGGTTCAACGGCTGATATAATATCTCCTTGCTTTAGTTTGGCGAGCATAAAGCGGGATATTTCTCCGTTTGTTATTCGTTTTACTGTTATGGCCAGCAAGGCCTCATCAGGTGATGAACTTAACGAATATGACCGCCGGATTTCCTCGTTGTGGTGAGTAAATACCAGCGTGATAAACTGGCCCGCCTTGTAGCTAACTTTTTTGCCGGATATTTCACTGAAAAAGAAAGTGGCCGTATCGGGAGCTTCCCACTTAATGGCTTCAATTTTTAACTGAAGCATTTGATCACACTTTTAAAACCAATTTGCCAAATTGCGTGGAGTTCGCCATTTTATCAATCGCTTTTTGTGCATTGGCCAACGGAAATACTTCATCAACAACCGGTATTATCTTGTGCTTATTTACTAAATCAACCATCCCCTTAAAATCATCCGGCGAGCCCATTGTTGTGCCTAAAATCTGCAATTGTTTCCAGAATATTTTGCGGCCATTTAGCGCAGGAATATTTCCGGCTGTTCCGCCAAAAAATACAATGCGTGCACCAGGGTTAGCGATGTCGAGGAGCTTATCAAACCCATTACCCAAAGCACTATCGATGATCACGTCAAAACCACCTGAAAAATGCTGCAGTTCCTGCGCCCAGTCCTGTGCCTTATAACATACGCCTGCCGCTGCACCCAAATCCTTTGCGCGCTGTATTTTATCTCCAGATCCGGAGGTAACAAATACCTGGCAGCCTGCAGCAATGGCCCATTGCAGGGCAAATGTACCTGTACCACCGCCAATGCCGGTGATCAGTACTTTATCACCTTTTTTTGCTTTGCCTTTGGTGAACAATGCTCTATAGGTGGTGAGGCCCGCCAGCGGTAAAGCTGCTGACTGTTCCCAGGTTAGGTGAAGAGGTTTGGGGTACAGGTATTCGGCCTTTACTTTAACATATTCGGCGAATGTACCATTTTCCGGCAACCCCAAAATAGTAAAATCTCTGTTCTGATAGTCGGGATGTGTGCCCCAGTTATGGCAGGGGTTAATGATCACTTCCTTGTCAAGCCAGGTTTTATCTACGTTGTCACCTATTTGGGCAACTATCCCGGATCCATCAGAACCAAGAATAGACGGATACTTTATCCCGGCATATTTGCCTATTGTGATCCAGTAATCGCGCCGGTTGAGGGCAGCAGCTTTTATCTGTACCAAAACCTCGTCTGCTGCTAAAACAGGCGTTTCAACTTCTTTTAATGCGAGCGGCTTATCAGCTGCTTCCAATACAATGGCTTTCATTGGTATAAAGATTAGTAACAAAAAACGGCAGAATGATTATATCCTGCCGTTCAATTTATTTTTAATGCCTGGTATTAACCGATGGCTTTAGTGTATAATTCAGAAACGTGGTTCCAGTTGATCACATTCCAGATAGCTGCCAGGTAATCAGGACGGCGGTTTTGATATTTCAGGTAGTATGCATGTTCCCAAACATCAATACCTAAAACCGGGGTGCCTTTTACTTCTGCTATATCCATCAAAGGATTATCCTGGTTAGGGGTTGAAGTGATGGCCAATTTCTTGTCGGCAGTAACGATCAGCCAGGCCCAGCCTGAACCAAAACGGGTAGCACCTGCTTCAGATAATTTTGTTTTAAAATCGGCAAATGAACCGAAAGTGCTTTTTATCGCATCGCCCAAAGCGCCTGTAGGCTCGCCGCCACCGCTTGGTGACAACCAGGTCCAGAATAAGCTATGATTGTAATGACCGCCACCATTATTACGAACCGCCGGTGGAAATTTCGATATGTTTTTAATGATATCGTCGATGCTGCTATTTGCTTCGGGCTTTCCTTCAAGTGCTTTGTTCAAATTAGTAACATAAGCCTGGTGGTGTTTTCCATGGTGGATCTCCATTGTCATCTTATCAATGTGAGGTTCCAAAGCATCAGTTGCATAAGCTAATGCCGGTAGTGTGAATGCCATAATGTTTTATTTTAAAGGTTAACGTTCGTTGTGGTACAAATATAAAGGTATGAGGGTGACTTTTGTTCTAAAATAATGTCAATTTTGTATATAGATCATGGATCATAGTTGATAGTTCATGGTTGAAGCTTTTTATCGCAAAAAATAATTTCTGCCCTGATCTATGAACCATCAGCTATGAACTACTTGCGCTTGCTCTTAAAAAAGGAACGCACCAGTTCAGCACATTCATTTTCGCGTATACCACCTGTAATAAGGGTTTTGGGATGGGTCACTTTCTGGTTTAAGCGACCGAAACCCAGCCTGGTATCATATGCGCCGAAAACAATTTTGCTCAACTGAAACCAGTAACAAGCGCCTGCACACATTACGCAAGGTTCAAGGGTAACATACAATGTACAGTCCCGCAAATATTTGCCGCCCAAAAAATTAGCGGCAGCTGTAAGGGCCTGCATTTCCGCATGTGCCGAAACATCATTAAGCCGTTCCGTTAGATTATGCCCGCGGCCAATGATCTGCCCGTTACAAACAACTACTGCGCCGATAGGGATCTCATCCTCGGCCAATGCGAGCTTCGCTTCCTTAAGCGCCTCGTTCATAAAAAAATCATCGGGCGATATAGCAGGCTCGTCGCCAAAGGTATAGTAACGCATTATATCAGTTTACTGCCGTTGGGCACAGTGTGTTCAATTGAGGTCAAAACAATATCGCCATTTTCATCGGCAAAACCAGTAATCAAAAACTCTGACATGAAAGTAGCGATTTGTTTTTTCGGAAAATTGATTACACCGACGACTTGCCGTCCCAAAAGTTGTTCTTTTGTATAATGTTTGGTGATCTGGGCGCTTGACCATTTGATTCCAAAAGGACCGAAGTCGACTTTTACTTTATAAGCAGGTTTTCGGGCTTCGGGGAAATCAGCCGCTTCCAATATAGTGCCAACGCGGAGTTCTACTTTTTCAAAATCATGCCAGGTGATGGTTTCCATAGTGCAAAGGTATAGTTGAAATCGGAAGACGGAAATCAGAGGTCAGAATTTTTAATAATCTACTTTTTCAGACATCTGATATCAGACTCCTGACATCATCACACGCTGATAATCCCTCTTTTAATAGCAAAAATCACCAGCCCTACCAGGTTTTTTGACCCGGTTTTTTCAAATAAGCGGGCACGATAGCCTTCAACTGTGCGCACACTCAAAAATATTTTATCAGCAATCTCCTGGTTGGAGTATTCCTGGCAAACTAATCTTAAAACTTCTATTTCTCTGTCGTTCAGGTCAACGGTTTGCTGCCCTGTGCCGTCGGCATAGCTACCTGGTCCAACCAATTGTTTGATTAGTGTTACCGACAAATGCTCATTAAAATAAAAGCCTTTATTGTGAACTGTTGCAATCGCGTCAATGATTTCTTCCGGCTCAGCGTTTTTTAATAAATAGCCTGATGCACCTGCTTTCATCATATCCACAATGTACTTGTCTTCATTGTGCATGGAAAGCGCGAGTATCTTGATGTCTTTAAAATGCTGATGTATGTAGGTGGTGGTTTGCATGCCGTCCATTTCGGGCATTTTTATATCCATCAATATTACATCGGGTTTATGATCGGCTAACAGGCCGATGAGCTCCTTACCGTTTGAGGCTTCGATCAATAGCTTAAAGTCGGGGCAATCTTCCAGCGTAGCTTTTAAACCGTTTCTGAAAATTTTATGATCATCAGCAATTGCCAGATTTATTGGTTTCATAGACAGGCTAAAATTTGGTTAAATATAATCAATATTAGGGTAGCTGTACTTTTATTGTCGTAAACGTTCCGTTCTGGGGTTTTGTGTAAGTGTGTAGTTTCCCGTTAATAAACTGTGCCCTGCTTTCCAGGTTTTTTAATCCAAATCCATGATTTACATTATCCATATCGAATCCTACACCATTATCACTAAATGTCATTATAAGTGAGCCGTTTTCTTTTGTAAGTTGCAATTGTACGGCCGTAGCCCCGGAATGCTTTACTGCGTTGCCAAAAAGCTCCTGAGCCATCCTGTAAAGTGTAAGTTCAATTTCAGAAGGGAAACGCTCTTCGGGCAAATTTTTTGTAAAGGTGATCCTGATATCCGTATTCTGTGCTAACTTATCGCATAAAGCTTGCAGCGCATCTATCAAACCAAAATCGGTCAGCACGGGTGGTAACACGTTATGAATAATATTGCGGATTTCCTGGATACATTCATCCGTCAGTTTGCGGGTGTCAGACAAAAGATTTTTAGGGTCGTCGTTCTCAATTATTTTATCCAGCCGGTGTAGATTTAATTTTATAGCCGACAGAACCTGTCCTACACTATCATGCAGGTCTTCGGCCAGGCGTTTGCGTTCTGTCTCCTGGGTCTCAAAAACTGCATTCAACAGGTCTATCTGTTTCTCATCCTGCAATTGTCTTAATACTACCTGGTTCTTTATCATCCTTCTTTGATAAATGATCACGAAAAGGAATAGAAAAACTACAAGTATAACAACCACAAGGGTACCTGTAATTAATATAGGGATCAGGTTGTTGTTTTCTGGGGCTTGCAAAGTAATCCGACTGAAAAAAGTAAGTTAGCAATAATATTTGTTACCGATTGCATCATGTAGTAATCGGCTTTTTGATCGCTATTAATATCGTTATATAACATGAACAGAAAAATATTGATCGCAAAATAAAACAGTACCCCTGAGTTGATCCAAAACATGCCCTGCTTTTCGATATAAGTAAATTCTTGCCGGCTTAGCAGCTCGTAGAAGTAGATCAATGAAAATATGATAAGCAGTACGCATAAAACTGTATTGGAAACTGAGGGATACTTCCATAAGCCTTCAATAAAAATTGCATTGAAGACCATTATCAGCAGACTCAGTCCGCCAAGTATAAATGTTATTTTTTTGAACAGTTGCTTGTAGAATGCCCGCTGATAGATCAATGTAAAAAATACGGCAGCCATCATATCAAAAAAGTGGAACAAAACTAGATTATTGTAGTGCCGCAACTTAAGATATGAAGCGACGAGCCCGGCAACATCAGGTACTACTGACAGCATACAAAAAATAGCCATTAACCTTAAAATCGAATCCAGCCGGCGATAATTATATAAAGCTGCAAGCACCGGAAGAAAGTCCGAAATAACAGTAATGTTCCTTAATAAAACAGAGATGGACATAGCCGGTATTATTTACTATGCCCCTGTAAGCGTATTTGTAGGGCAGCCTGCTCCGCCCGGGCATGGTACTGATTGCTCGCCAAGAATAGCCGAAGAAGACGAATCTGCAGCCGCTGCGGTGGTCTTCAATGCAAATGTTTGTATGTGTGTACCTGATCCGGGTAGCTGGTCCTCACCATCTTTGGTTACTCCGGCCATGATCAGGTGCACTTCACCTTCAGAAGATGCAAAGCATTTTTTTACAAAACGCTGCCATCCGGTTAAGGGTTTGGCGTTAGCATAATAAAAACGGATGCCTATGCAACCAGGTTGCTGAAGTATCCTGTTTATAATTTCCTGGCCAAAAAATTGAGATACCACCCCACCCGGAGTACGGTGACGATGATTTTTTGTCCATTCTGTCGCGACTTTAATATCAATTTCCGCGCCTTCTCTTCCTGTTAGAACTTCCATTCTGTTTTGAGTTTCCATAATAAATAGTAGGGTTTTTAGGGATTTCGAATTAAAAATATGATTTATTGTTTTACTTACAATAAACCTGATACGACAGACCTAAAGAAAAGTTGGACTCTAAGTCGATGCAACGCTCTCATTTACAATATCATTTATAAACAATTGTGATTAACACCTGCTTAATATCACGTAGTTTTACGCAGCAGAAACAGTATTGATACGTACCCGGTTTTAGCCTTCAACCTGGTACGTATCATTACCATAAACTAGCATTCGTCTTATCCAGCAAGTACTCTTTTGGGTCCGAACTGTACTCCCAAAACATCACCCCGCCCATCTTTTTCGACAGCACATATTTGCATTTCTTTTTAACAGACCACTCGTCATCGTAGGTAATAAACTGCTTTTTTGATGCATTGTATAAATACGGTGCTTTTGCTTTTCTGTCGCGGTAGTGGACATAACCATTCCGATCGATCAGGCTGTCTTTTATTGTGGTGTACCCTTGCCCTTTATCACGGTTCAGTATTTTCCCGCCTATCCCCCGTTTAGTGTCCGAGGATAGGTTATATACCCTGCCGTAAAAGGCGAGCCCCATCACCAATTTTTCAGCGGGTACTCCGGCTGCCATGAAGGCCTTCACTGCATTATCAGCATATTTTTGTGTAGGATATAAATTTGTATTGTACAGATTGGTGTGATGGGTAGCAACAACATCTGAATAATCGTAGGTCATCAGGTTGATGTAGTTTAAATATTGCTGTGCTTTACCCATCTCGGTATTGTTCACAAACGCTACAGATCCGCCTACAGCAGTAGTTAACAGGTAACTTTTACCCGTTTGTTGTTTAATGCTGTCCAAAGCGCGCCGCAGGTCGCGGAACATCAGGGTATAATTTTGCTTATCCTCCGGACGGTAAACATTGCCATCCAAACCCGGCATCGAAGGGTATTCCCAATCAATATCTACCCCGTCCAGGTCATACTTTCTCACAATATCTACTGCACTGGCTGCAAAAGCAGCACGGGATGTGTCTGTTAAAACAGCATCTGAGAACTTTCCGCTCCAGGTCCATCCGCCTATGGATATAACTACTCTAAGTGCAAGGTTTTGCTTTTTCAGTTCATTTAACTTACGAAAGTTGACAGTATCAGTTGCTTCGCGGTGCAGCCATGCCCGGTTATTTCTTACGTCTACAAATGCATAGTTGACGATCGATAGTTTTTTAGGCGATACATTTACATTGATCAGCCCTTTATAGCCGCCAACATAGCCTATGATGACAGGTTTGTCCTGTGCCTTGCAAAAACTGGTCGATAAAAAAGTTAGGAGGATTACCCCGAAGCAAAGTCTTTTCATTTTTGAATTTGATCTTAGAGAAGATGCATATAAAGTAATGCAGCAATTGCGGCACCGATAATAGGCCCTAATATAGGTATCCAGGCGTATTCCCAGTCACTTTTACCTTTACTTTTTATAGGTAATATTGCATGCATAATGCGCGGACCCAAATCACGTGCAGGATTAATAGCATATCCGGTTGTTCCACCTAATGAAAGGCCTATTACCCACACCAAAAATGCAACCGGTAAAGCACCTACAGACCCAAGCCCAATAGGTGTTTTTGTGGGCGTTATCTCTGCTCCGGTTATATAGAACACTACAAAGATCAGTACAAAAGCACCGATAATTTCACTTATGATATTCGACAGATAATTGCGCACAGCCGGACCTGTACAAAATACCGCCAGAACAGAACCCGGGTCATTTGTTTTCTGGAAATGATCGTAATACATCAGCCAAACCAGGAGAGCGCCAAGCATGGCACCGATCATTTGGGCCGCCATATACAATCCGACACTGGCCCATGCAAATTTGCCTGCAATGGCCAATCCGATAGTTACAGCCGGGTTCAAATGCGCTCCGCTGATGGGTCCGGCTACCGTGACTCCCACAAACACCGCCAGGCCCCAGGCAGTGGTAATTACTATCCAGCCGCTGTTATTGCCTTTGGTATCTTTTAACAAAACGTTTGCCACTACACCATCCCCTAACAGTATAAGCAGCATTGTACCGATCAATTCAGCCATGAATGGAGACATCGTAAAGAGGTTTTATTGGTTAAATAATTTAGTTAGTATCGTCACCGCTCCAGGCTTGCGCAGCCTTGACAGCACGTTTCCATCCTTTGATCCCTTTTTCTATTTCGGGAGTAACGATAGGGTTAAATTCTTTTTCCGATTGCCACAGTTCTTTTATTTCTTCCCGGTCTTTCCAGTAACCTACGGCTAAACCGGCTAAATAAGCGGCACCAAGCGCGGTAGTTTCCACCACATTTGGCCTTATCACTTTGCAATTGAGCAAATTTGCCTGGAATTGCATCAGCAGGTTATTGGCTGTTGCGCCGCCATCCACCCTTAATTCCCTGATGGGCATACCGGCATCGGCTTCCATTGCTTTCAGCACATCCATAGTTTGATAGGCGATGGATTGCAAAGCCGCACGTGCTATATGCCCTGAAGTTGAGCCACGGGTAAGTCCCACTAAAGTTCCTCTTGCTCCGGCATCCCAATAAGGCGCGCCCAACCCGGCGAATGCAGGAACAAAATAAACCCCACCGGTATCAGGTACGCTTAAAGCCAGTTTTTCAACCTCGGAAGATGTTTTGATGATGCCCAACCCATCGCGCAGCCATTGCACAACTGCCCCGCCAATAAATATGCTTCCTTCAAATGCGTATTGGGTTTGCCCGTCAATTTTCCAGGCAATGGTGGTGAGCAGGTTGTTTTTTGATTCGATGAATTCGTTGCCGATGTTCATCAGCATAAAGCAGCCCGTGCCATAAGTGTTTTTAACCATGGCATTATCGATGCACATTTGCCCGAATAGTGCTGCATGCTGATCTCCCGCTATACCCGCAATAGGTATTTTTGATGCGAATATGGTAGTGGCTGTCTCGCCATAAATTTCGCTGCTCTGCTTTACTTCGGGCAGCATGCTTGCCGGGATATTAAATATTTTTAGCAGTTCTTTATCCCATTCCAGTGTGCGGATGTTGAACAGCATCGTGCGACTGGCATTGGTTACATCCGTGGCGTGTACGCGACCACGGGTGAATTTCCATACCAGCCAGCTGTCCACTGTCCCGAAAGCCAGTTCACCCGCATCAGCCTTCGCTCGCGCTCCCGGAACATTATCCAGTATCCATCTTATTTTTGAGCCTGAGAAGTAAGCATCTATTACTAAGCCGGTTTTTGAGCGGATCAGGCCTGCATGGCCGTCATTTTTCAGTTGGTCACAAAACCCCGCCGTGCGCCTGTCCTGCCAAACAATGGCGTTGTAAACAGGTTCCCCGGTAGTGCGATCCCAAACAATAGTAGTTTCGCGCTGATTGGTGATGCCAATGGCCCTGATATTAGTGCCGTTAATACCCATCTTCACGGTCGCTTCGGCTGCTACACCAGCCTGGGTTGACCATATCTCATTTGGATCATGTTCTACCCATCCGGGTTGCGGGAATATCTGTGTAAACTCTTTCTGGGCAACCGACCTGATCTGCCCTTGGTGATCAAATACAATAGCCCGCGAACTGGTTGTGCCCTGGTCGAGGGCCAGAATATATTGTTCCATTTAAGGTTATAGAATAATTGGTTTATAAATCTACAGCATTAACATTAAGGCTGCAATAAATAATTATCAGCGACTTTATTAAATAGCATTACTTGTTCCTGCTGCCATACTGTATCTTTCTTCAGCTCTGCAGCCATTAATTTAGCGACTACAGGAGCAGCTTCCATAGCAGCTTTTGCATCTAAAAATAACAGCCTGATGCGGCGTGCTAATACATCTTCCACCGTCCGGGCCATTTCGTGCCGCACAGCCCATATTACCTGGACTTGCAGATACTCATATTTGGGATGAAGTTTTTCCTTCCGTTCCGGAGCCCCTTCCGCTGCGGAAAGCAGCTTGTCCCGGTCGCTTCCATAAAAATAGAGGTGGTCGTTCCAATCCATTCCCTGTGCACTTCCATGAATTGCAAGCTCTTTGGTTTTGCAGTTTTCAGATTTAAGCCTGCCAACCTCTATTGCCTTGTCGACAGTATCTTCGCCCATTTTTCGGTAAGTGGTCCATTTACCCCCGGTGATGGTGATCAGTCCTGACGGCGAAACAATCAGTTTATGACTGCGCGATATTTCTTTTGTTTTTGATGATTCATCCTGCGGCGCAGCAAGAGGACGCAAGCCTGCAAATACGCTCAATACATCTTTACGAGCAGGTGCCCTTGTTAGATATTTAGCTGCGGTATTTAATATGAAGTCAATTTCTGCATCCAAAGCTACCGGCTCCAAACTATGTTCATTAAGTGGTGTATCAGTAGTGCCCACCACCAGTTTATCATGCCAGGGAACTACAAAGAGCACCCTGCCATCTTCGGTTTTGGGGATCATTAAGGCATCGTTTGACGGTATAAATGCACGCTCAATCACCACATGCACACCTTGGCTTGGTCTTACTATTGGCTTATCTTCCGGTGTATCCATTTGCAGCAGTTCGTCAACAAATACCCCTGTGGCATTGATTACCACTTTGGCTTTAAGCTGATATGCTGCCCCTGTTTCAATATCGACAGCGCTAACGCCGGATATTTTCTGCTGATCATTTTTTGTTACCCCTGTAACCCTGAAATAATTTAAAACCGTTGCTCCCTGTTCCAAACAGGTTTGAGCCAAATTGATAGCTAAACGCGAATCGTCAAATTGCCCGTCGTGATAAACTACACCGCCGTACAGACCTTTAGGATTGATGCCCGGCAGATCAGCAAGAATTTGTTTTTTGGAAATATGTCTTGTTCGTCCTAAACTGAGCTTTCCGGCTAAGAGATCATAAATACCAAGGCCGATGGTATAAAACAGTCCTTCCCACCAGTGATAATTGGGAATAACAAATGAAAGGTTTTTTACCAGGTGAGGTGCATTTTTGAGCAATAACCCACGTTCATGCAAAGCTTCACGTACTAAACTAATGTCTCCCTGTGCCAGGTAACGCACCCCGCCATGTACCAGTTTTGTGCTGCGGCTGGATGTGCCTTTGGCGAAGTCAGCCTGTTCAAGTAATAGCGTTTGATAGCCTCTCGAGGCGGCATCTAAAGCAGTTCCCAGGCCAGTTGCACCGCCGCCGACAACAATGACGTCCCATACCTTGTCAGGATCGGATATAGATTTTATAAGCAGGGTTCGGTCAGTCGGGATCATTATGAGGGAGTAACCTATTTTAATTGATATATTCTCAAATAAAGGGCCATCGGCCCGAAACATTTTGTAACAACGGGTTTCAACCCGTTGACCATAACCCGGGCATCAGTAAGAGTACCATAGGTACGACCAATATCTATATCAATTCCTGAAAAACATAGCGCTCGTCATACTTAACATTGAATTTTTTTAAAAAATCTAAATACTCGTCTTTGAATGTCTGCTTTTTATGATGTTCTTCCTGGTTCTGGATATATCTATAAACCTTATCGATCTGCGATTGACCATATGAAAACACACCATATCCTTCCTGCCATTCAAAACGGTTTGCGGTCAATGAATGATCATTAATATATTTAGATGATTTGGCTTTTACAGTTTTCATTAGTTCGGAAACAGAAACAGCCGGTTTTAATCCGATAAAGCAATGTACATGATCCGCCACTCCATTTACAATAATGGTCTTGCAATTAGCTTCATTTATCAAATTACCAATAACTGCAAAAAGTGTGGATTTCCACTCTTTTTCAATTACAGCTTCACGATATTTAACTGCAAAAACTGTTTGAAGATAAATTTGATGGTATGTATTTGCCATTTATTTTTATCAAAGACTTGTTATATTATATTGTGCCGAGCCGACGGCTCTCATGGTTATTCGTCTTACTTCTCAACGGATTAAAATCCGTTGTTACAATATGGGGCGAGGCTATGCCTCTGGGGTTTTTTCGGGTAATATTGATATTTGTCGGGACTGCCATAATAATAGAATGAGATATTGAAAAGTATGTGTAAGACCTACCAATTCCCGCCTACTTACTATCATCCGCTTCTTCCTTCAGCTCATCCTCCTTCTTCCCATGCCCCAAATGTATTTTTGGGTTTTCCTGTGTACCGGTGATGGTCATCGGGATGCCGAATATGCCAAATGGCGGTAATCCAAGCCTGAATTGCATGTTCAGGTTGCCATTAAAGTCTACCTGCCCCTCAAACCTCGGCCTGAAACCTGCGATGCGCATCTTGGTCCTTTCGATGGTAATAATATTATTGGCGATGGTGGTTTTGATATCCACTTTTGAAACATCTGATGGCTTTGAAAGACTGTCGTGCCCGGTTTGTTTACCAACTGCACCAAATAATTTAAAACCCTTTACTTTAATCTGTTTTAATGTCAATACACCACCGCCCTTCAACGATGGGTATACCGGGCGCATATTGCTGTTCAGCTTGCCACTCAGCTTATAATCCAATGAGACAATACCTGATGCGCTTTTGGCTGAACTGGCCATATCGTGAAATAACTTTATCTCATTATAAGCCCTTTTAATATCAAAATCCTGTGCATTAATATGGTAATCGAAATAAGCTTTCTGCGGGGTGACACTGCCATAAGTTGCATCCATCACCACCGGTGCACCTATCAGGTTAAACCCGGCTTGTTTTAACAGGATCTGCCCGTTATTGATGACCATCTGCCCCTTCACATCATTAATATCCATGCCGTTGTATTTCACCTTTTTTACATCAGCTGTAAAGTTCAGGCTAAGGTTTGTAGGAACCAGGATTACCCCCGACGGTGAAGCTTTAGTTGCAGGTGCAGTGGTAGTTGTTGGAGCAGGGCCATCTGCAAAAGCCATAAAATCATCAGCGACGATCAAGCCACTTTTCAGGTTAAAATTGCCCTGCAATGGTGAGTTAGGTTTCATCGCATAATCGATCACATTGGATAAAGCACCATCCATCACGATAACCGATTTGCCATAATTTGCTGTAAAAGCATCAAAATTCATTTTATCCTGTTTAAAGCTGAACAGGCCTGTTTTGATGATGAAAGGTTTTGGGAACAAATCTGAACTCAATGCCAGGTCCTTCACCTTCATCGTGCCCGAATTAAATAGCTGGTCATACCTGCCAGCTGTAGCATCGCTTTGTTTGCCCTTCAGCGTAAAGTTGGTGGTGATAAGTCCGTTTACATTATAGCCCTTCAGTGCAAATACCTTGTATATTCTCCCAACATCAAGCGTACCGTGCGAGCTGATGTTATATTGCAGATCAGCAAAGTTTCTCAGATCGGCCTTAAGAACAAATGGCTGTCCTTCAAACTTTAATGATACCGGCTTAATGTTGACCTTCATTCCGTTGAGCGTGCCTGTTGAATTGATAATATTTGCACTTATTTGCAGGTCCTGAACCGGATGCGGGTAATATTTGGTTTGGATGTATCCGTTGTGCAGGTTGATGGCTGCTGTGGTAACAGGATATATTTTCCGTGCCGGGATATAGCGTCCTTTGGTGTTTACATCTATGCTCAAATCCCCACGCACATCGGCACTGTCAATCGGATAGATCTGTTTCAGGTCATCCAGGCGGAATTTGGATTGCAGTGCGCCATCCATCGCCAAACCATCGGCATTGCTTAGCTTAAAATAACCTTTGATAAAGTTGTTTAAAGCCGAAGCATTCAGGTTGCTCAGTGCCATAGTGGCGTGCTTAATGTTATTATCCGGGCAACTGGCGTCCAGGTCGAATCCAATATTATTGACAGCCTGGTTCATTTTAGCATACTTCACGTACCCATTTTTAAAAGACGACTTCAAACTAAATTTCGGTATACTGGTCACTACGGTATCCACATGCCTCAGACCTCTTTTTTGCAGGCCCGTGGAATAAATCCCATCAGCAAGCAAATGAAGAGCATAACGGCCCTTCAGGTCAACGGATTTTACACCGAATGCCCGGTTCCATTTCTCCAGGTCGATCTCCGTATTCACCCTTGCAAATACCTTTGGCGACTGCAAACCGTTTATGCTGAATTTTGAATTGAAATAATCCTTACCGATCATGAAATGCAGGGAATCAATATTGAACGACAGCCGGTTTGGATCCAGGTTCGGGACCTTGGCATTCATATCGAGGTACAGGTCGTGTACCGGGAAGGGCGCTTTATTGTTGGAGATGTAACCATTCTGCGCCTTCATACTGAAGGTAAAATCAGGCTTTAAATTCTTTGCGGCAATGTATTGCCCGGTTAGGCCTACTTGTATTACGCCAGTTCCATTTAGCTCAGTATCCTTTACCCATTTTACATACTCGGGCGGGAGCGCGGTAAAAATATCGCTCAGGTCACTTTGGTGCGATGTAAACCTGAAATCCATATCATAGCCATCCTTTACAAAAGCGAAGCGCCCTTTGAACTGTACTGGCAGCTTATTGATCTTCAGGTCATTCTTCTGAAACTCAAAGGCAAGCGACTTGGTGTTGATGCTTGTTACCAGGTCGGCATTGATGATTTTATTGCTGACATAAGTTTGATTGTCATAGATAAAATCCGTCGCACCTACTTCTAAATGCGATGACAGGTCGAATATGTTTTTGGTAAAATCGCCGCTGCCCTTGTAATTAAAGTCGCGGGCATCTATGAGTGTGGGGATGGAGAGGTCATCATACACCAGGTGGCTCTTTTCAATAATGATCTGCTCTATGCCAAGCGAGGCGCTTGCCGTATCCGCCTTTGATTTATCGGTTTGCGCCGGGGCCTTATACACCAGGTAATTGGCCTTGCCTGCGCTGTCTACCTCGATATTAATAAAGGCATCGCTGAGGTATATTTTGCTGATCTGTATCTTGGTTTTGAGCAGCGATGTCAGATCAAGCGCAAATGAAATATCCTTTGCCGATACGAGCGTATCCTGCCCAAACGGCTCACTGCCTTTCAGCGAAAAATTCTCCAGCGTCAGGGTCAGTTCAGGGAAACGTTTAAAGAAAGAAAGGCTGGTTCCGGAGAACTCAACCTTACCATTGAGGCTCTGATTGGCCAGTTGTTTTATCTTATTGGTGATGGTTGTCGGGAAAAGTATGGGGAGTAAAAACATCAGCAGTAAAATACTTCCAATGGTAATCCCGCTAATTTTCAGTGTTTTAAATAGTATCTTCTTAAGTGGCATCTTCATATACAAATTGCACAGGTAATGTCGTATGAAGATAAAAATAAATGCGAAGTGTTGTATGTTAAATTATCGGTAGGGGAAAGGTAAAAGCTGAAAGGTGAAAGCGGAAAGCTTTTCATGATCATAACACTGCTGATCTACTCAATAGGACCATTATTGACGATGTGTTCATGTTCACGCCGTGAACACCTGTGAACATATTATAAGTATTTGTTAGTTAGGCGTTTAGTATTTTTGACATGGTGGCAAATCAGTGTCAGTATTGCAATAACGAGTAGTAGCTAATATTAATGATGTTGACTGGGAACATATGCGGTGAAATACAGTGCCAAAAAAATTGCTACAAAACCTACCAGCGCCAACCACTTATCAATAAATTTTGGAATGAAAAATAAAGCCCTTACAGAAGGTAATTTATTTTTATGATTTAATGCCTTTAATAACCTGAATAAGAAAATAGGAAGGTTAACCAACCAAACAACTACAATACCAAAGATTATTAAAACATTTATTGGGTTTGCTCTTCCTCCTAACATTTCCGCAAAAGTACATATAATCACGAAATCAGTGTAATATTTGGTTCAGACAACCCTCTAAAACAAACTAAACTGCATCTGTCCCGCCTGAACAGTGATGGGCTTTTGTTCAGCTAAAGGCAATCCATTGATATGGTATACTGCCGATTCTTCATAACGTGACGCAACAATGATCTCGGTGCCATTGGCATGCTGGCTGAATAATTCATGAACCAGCTCGGGGCGGTTATTGTCCCTTGAAAGATGTGATAAAAGCAAATGGCTTAAATGAGCGGAACGGTGGTTGATAAATATCTCCAGCGCCTGGCTATTGGATAAGTGGCCCAGACCGCTACGGATGCGTCTTTTCAGATGATACGGATAGCGGCCCTTTTCCAGCATTTCTTCATCATAATTAGCTTCCAAAAAGGCTGCATGGCACTGACTGAAATGTTTGATCACATGCTCACAAGCTGCGCCGATATCGGTCAGTACACCCACCTTTACACCGCTATGTTCTACGATAAAACTATGGGCATGGGCCGCATCATGAAATTTTGGGAAAGCCGAAATGGCTATCTCACCAATTATTACAGGCTGATAAGCAGCAAATGGAAGAGGCAAATGATGTGCCAGCTGCAAACCGCTGTTTTGCAAGGTAGCCGGGGTAATATAAACAGGCAGGTCATACTTTTTGGAGAGGACGGCAACCCCGTTGATATGATCACTGTGCTCATGCGATATAAAAATAGCCCGTATCTTCTTCATCGACAGGCCGAGCCTTAGCATGCGCCGTTCGGTTTCGCGGCATGAAATTCCGGCATCGATCAGCACGGCATCTTGTTCGTTGCCGAGATAGTAGCAGTTGCCATTGCTGCCCGAATTTAATGATGCGATGAAGAGAGACATGTATTTACAAATTAACCGGATTTGAATGGAATTTTATAAAATTATTTTATTGCCCTAAATGCCTGAAATGCGTATATGGTTAGTTATGAGCCACTTGAGAGATAATTTATGAAACAATTTTTAATGCCTGATTGTTAAGCATTTATTACCAGGACAGCTATAATCTGAATGTTCAACATTTTGATCAGGCACAAAAACTTTATGTTATGAAAACATCAATCAAACTGATCGTCTTGTTCCTGCTTTTTGGAACGAGCGCTTTTGCATCTTTTCACCCTAAACCAAATCATAAAACGAGTACTTACAGCCAGGTTAGCCTCATCCCATTGCACCACAGCCGGGGCTTTGCCATATTGGTGGATAAGAATACGCCCGGAAATTCAGTAGTATTTATTTGTGACATTAACGGCGATTGCATATTCAAACATAAACTGCCAAATGGCCTCAGCAATGAAACCAAATACCTGACCACCCAACTTCCCGAAGGCCAGTATTCCGTAGAGGTTTACGCTAAGGGCCAACATGATGTAAAAACTAAGTTTTACATCTACAATAATGGTTCGAGAAGAATTGAGGATATTGACTAATAAGTGATCTGCAAATAAATAACAGGGCACCATCGTCTGATGGTGCTTTTTTTATGCCCAAAATGGACGATTATCCCCCCGATTCATCGACGAACCGGGCTGTTGAATCTATGAGTGGTGGCATTTTCGCTATAAACCATGTATTTGTCTAATTATTAGTCATTTATATGTCATGCTCTACTTAAAATGCCTGTTGGTCTATACCTTTGGGGCGATGGTCTAATACATTTTTTTAGTGTTCAAAGTTGTTGTTGCTTTGGTCATTCAATAAACAGAACATATTAGGGTTTACAATAAAAAAATTAAAAAAGGATCATGAAAAAGTCAATCACATTAGCAGCATTATTATTAGCATTAGGTACCAGCGTTTTCGCAGCAACAACAGTAAAAGCAGCCGATAACGGGGCAAAAGATGAAATCTCTTTCGTTCAGTTGAAAAATGAAAACGGATTTGGTGTAAAAATCGATAAAGAAACAGCAGGAAAATCAATAGTTATCGTTTATGATAACGACAGCAATGTAATTTTTAAAGACGTACTATCAAAAGGTGAAAGCGGTGAAAAAAGTTATATGATAACCAGCCTTGAAACCGGTGACTATACTGTTGAAGTAGTTTCAAAGGGCCAGACAGTAAAAAAACAAATGCATGTTTATGAAGATGGTGATGCAAAATCATACTTCTTCTATCAAAACTAAGAAACGGGATTTAGATTTAGGTTTATAATGGGGCATCACCTTTAGGGGTGGTGCTTTTTTATTTGAAAAAGGTTGCGTCTGTTTCTATCTTTAGCAATGGATTCACAACAAGCCCTGCCTGCATTGGAAGATGCAGAATTACGTGTGCTCGGTTCATTAATGGAGAAAAGCCGCACCACACCCGATTATTATCCCATGACCGTGAACAGCCTGATGGCTGCCTGCAATCAAAAAACGTCACGAAACCCTGTTGTTCAGTATAACGAAGAGACAGTGGTGCTGGCATTAAATACATTAAAGAGACGTGGGTTGATATCCACAGCAACAGGTGGTACAGATCGCGTAGTGAAATACAAACACAATTTTGCCATTGTTTACTCGGTTATCCCGTCGCAGGTGGCAATTATTTGCCTGCTCATATTAAGAGGACCGCAAACTCCCGGTGAATTGAATACCAATTCGGGCAGGCTGTATGAATTTGAATCTATAGAAGAAGTACAGGATCTATTGACCGACCTTTCCTCAGGTGAACATCCCTTTATAAAGCAACTGCCACGCCGGCCCGGCCAAAAGGAAGTACGTTATGTACACCTGCTTGGCGGAAGCACTGACTGGAACGATGAAAGTGCTTTTGAAGAATCCGCAAGAACATCTTCAGGCAGCGGACTGGAAGCCCGCGTTGCCAAACTGGAACAGGAGCTTGCTGAATTGAAAGAGGCTTTTGATAAATTGATGAAGGAGCTGAGTTGAGCCTAAGGTATTTTACTTATTCTGCTGTTCCGTAGGAACAACCGCTTTGTAGAAATAATAATAAAAAGAAATTTTCCGCCGTAGGTGGTACCCCCAGTTTTGCACCTACGGAGCAAATTGTAATTTTTCAATATATAGTCTACAAAGCGTTTACTCCTACGGAGTAATTCCTATGTTCCTATTTTCCAGGAAACCCTCCCTCAAACCCTGCCTCCTTTTCAGCTTTGCTTGCAGCCAGATCAATATTCCATGCTGAAGTCAATAAATAAGGTATCGCATGTGCCGCATCCTTATCTGCATATTTGCAATGGATCACCCTGGTTTCGCCCGGGGCCAATTGCAGGTAGTTATCACTGAATACTACCGGCAATATATCATCCCCGTCTTTTCCTTTCAATGCCCGTAAATGAACCTGGAAAGCTACTGTTTTACCTGTATTGGTGATGGTTACCGTATTTGTGGTAGTATCAGCGCCCTTCTCAGTATGGTACGAAACTTTCAAGGCAGTTTTGCCGATATTCTGCAATGCTGAGAAATCGGTATAAGATGTCTGGGGCGTGGTATACCATTTTGATTTTTTCCAGTTCAGTACATCAGGTTTGGTGGATAGCCAGTACCAGTTGATATCCTTTATTTTTCCGGCGGCATCACTTAACTGCAGGCGCAGAAAGTAGGTGGAGGACAATCCGTTAATAGCAGGCAGGGTAAAACATTTTTGTGTACTGTCAGCTCCCACATCAACGTTGGCCACTTTAACAAATTTGACACCGCCATCCAGGTTAAAAACTGTGACCTCTGCCTTTAATCCTGTAAATTTCTCAAGCAGGGAGTTGGTAATATCCACTTCGTTATTTGCATAAGAGTACATAATATGTAACGGCTCCATCGATTTCTTCATACCGAAATAGGTGCCTGCCGGATAGAGGTAATAATCATAAGTATGCCATATGATGCCCGGCCACGGGTTGCTGCCCATCCATTGCACCACACCCGTGGCAGTATGATATTTATGCAAACCGTAGGCTTCCATCATAGCACGGTGCGCCTCATAATTTTGTGCCTGTGCCTCGGCAATGTATTGTTTGATGTTGGCAGGGGTACCATACCGGCCCAATAATGCATCATTGAATACTTTTGTATTCCCGAAGGTCATGGTGCCGCAATGGTAATTCCAGTCTGCCGAGGTATACGAGAGCGAATCTTTCGGTATAAATTTTACCAGGCTTTCATACGGTGGAATAGATGGCCCCGGAGAAATTTCGGTGGCAAAGCTCCATGTGCCTCCACCATATTTGCTTGTGGTATCCGTTTCCCAATAGATAGGGGGTACCCACTCATATGGCCCGGCCATTTTTACGCCGCTAAAACCCGATACTTTTGATTTGCCTTCATTGGCTGTAGAGATGATGGGATTTGGCCATTTTAAAGCAGCCTCGATCTTCAAGTAATCGCGTTCAACGGTGGTGTCACGTGGTGGCATATCGCTGCCGTTAAGCCAAACCATCAGGCTGGGTTTGTTGCGCAGCCAGTACATTACGCTGCTGTCTGATGCCATGGCGACTTGCCTTTTAGCCGCGTCCCAGTTTTCGGGGTATTGCCAGGCGCCGCAGCACATCCAGCCCGTCATTACCAGCAGGCCGTATTTGTCGCACAAAGCATAAAAATGGTCATCTTCCATTTTACCTTCAGAGCGGACGGTATTCATGTTCATATCCCTGTACAGCCTGATCTCCTGTTCCTGTCGTTCTTCTGACCGGCGCTGAAAAATATCCGGCGACCAGGCTGCGCCGCGTATCATGATGCGCTTGCCATTCACAATAAACACGCGTGAATGATCGTCAATAAGCTGTGAGGTGATTTGCCGTATACCAAAATTCTCTGAAATGGTATTGCTTGTGATACTGCCATGTCCAACAGAAAGTTCTATCCTGTTCAGTTCAGGCTTTCCATATTGCCATGGCCACCAGATATGCGGATCTTTAATATTTAGTTGGGAATATTCAGCGGGAGTGAAGGTTACGTTTTTGATCTCGTTTGGCCCCAAATGCACTTTCTTTTCGAAGCTGATGTTACTATTGATCTTGCCTTTTACCACTACATCCTGCTCGTTTTTGGAGTAGTTGGTTACTAGTGCATCTACTGTTAAATGGGCTACAGTTAATGAGGGCAGATCAAAATTGGTGGTCACCAATGGATATTGTATACCTGCTTTATCATAGGTTTTTATTTCGACATTGTTTACGATACCGGCATTGTAATCTGGCGGGTAGTGTATCCAGTCGGCATAGTCAATTGCCAGATCACCTTTTTGTTTGTTGGGATTGAAAGGTCGGGTAATTTCCAATGCCAGTACATTATTACCGCTGCCTTTGACCTGTTTAGTGATATCCAGTTCGATGATACGAAACGGCCCTTTTATTTTGGTTGAATCGGCAATCATCACCCCATTCAGCCACACGTTTGCTTTATAATTGATACCGTGCAGCTTAAGCACTACATTTTTCCCTTTTTCAGAAGCAGGTAATTCAAATTCCTTTCTGAACCACCAGGGATGATCAAGCGCCGGATCATTTAATTTCTCAAAATTCATCCCCAAAAATGGATCGAAATCATAAACATGGTTGGCCAGCAGCCCGGCGATTACAGTCGATGGTACGCTGATCTTGTACCAGTTTTTTGGGTCGAACTGAGCTTGTGATACATTGCTTCCCGGCGATGGATTTTTCATAGCCGACTGCATTTGCCAGCCGTCTTTTAATATCATCCGGAAACTTTCGTTGTTCTGCGCGAAAGAATGACTGGCAAAAATTACCAGCACTGTGAGAAGGATAATCTTTTTCATAACAGATTATTTAATATTATTTCTATGCGTTATTGTGCATCGTAATATAGAGCCGCTGCTCCCAGAATACCGCTGTTTTGCAACACTGATGTCTTCACCTCAAGTTTTTCAATGCTTTTGGGGAAAGCGAACGTCCTGATGCGGTTCCACATACTTTTTTCGAAAAACTCAAATGCAAGCTGTACAGATCCACCCAGTATGATCATTTCCGTATCGTATGTGTACATGATCAGCTTGATCGCATTGCCAAGGTGCATCCCCAGCTCTTCATATAATTTCAACGACTCTTTATCGCCTCCCTGCGCCTTCTTAAATACTTCTTCACCATTTAACCCATATACATTTTTAAAAAATGAACCACTGGCATAAAATTCATAATTCTGTTCCAGGTAATCCACCATTCCGAACTCACCCGCACCGCAATTCTTGCCTGCATACAAATGACCTTTCAGGATAACACCGGCACCAAGCCCGGTACCTATTGTTAATCCGATCATATCCGGTTTACCTTTGCTTTTGCCAAAATAGTATTCGCCCAGGGCAAAGCAATTAGCATCATTATTTACGAACACAGGGATGTGATACCGCTTTTCCAGCAATTCCTTTAGATGAACTTCCTTCCATGACGGAATATGTACCACATCATATACAATTCCCTTTTCTACATCAACTACGCTCGGTACGCCGATGCCTATGGCCTTTACCTCACCGTTAATCAGCGCATCAATTAATGAGTATACATCCTGGAGTACCTGCTCTTCGGTTCCTTTGGTTTGAATGCGACGGGAAATAATGTCAGACATATAGTCTTCGCCCACTACCGCACCGCGTATATTAGTTGCCCCAAGATCAATCCCTATAACTTTTGTATTCATTATACTTTATCCTTTTTATCGAAAACTGTTTGGTTGGTAATGAGTGGTTTTGCCCAGAAGCCAATGCTGAGCATATAACCGAAGGTGATATATAAAAACGTCATGCCTGCCCGTAACCCGATAAGGCTAGCTAAGCCACCGATAAGTAATTGCACAACAGCTCCTCCGATGATGCCTGTAACCAATATACCCGCAAAGGAGCCATGATCCTCGCTAACGGAACTAAGCGCTAATGAAAATATAATGGGGTACATTACCGACATAAAGAAACCAACCAAAGGAAATGCATGTAATGAAATCTGTGCACTTCCAAACAAGGCCAACGAAAGACATATCATAGCAGGTATAATAAACAATATTAAAAGCTTACGGCTGTCTATTATTTTGAGTAAGAAGAGCCCCGCAATGCCGCCTATCAGCATCAATCCCCAAAAATTGGAAACTGCTTTTGCACCTTCTACCTCGGGGTTAACATGATGATACCGCTTTAAGAACTCTGACATCCACCACGAAACACCCTGCTCGGAACCTACATAGCAGAATAATGCGATAAAATACAGGAAAACCACCGGCTTTTTAAAAAGGAGCCAATGGGTCCTCCATGGACCGGATTTTTCATCATCTGCCAATTCAACCTTGGGAAGTTTTGAAATAAGCATAATAGCAAACATAAAGATGCAGATCACGGTGAACAGCCAATAGAGCGATATCCATGGCATATTTGCTGGCACTAAAGGCTGTAATACCGAAAATATACCCGTATTGTTATGTTTGTTCAAATTGAGAACCAGGTAGGAATACACCAGGGGGCTAACATAAGATGCCCCACCGAATATCAATTGTGCCATTACAGATGTAAACGCATAGTTTTCTTCACCACCTGCGGTTCTCAATAATGGATTGATTACTACCTGTAGCATGGCCATGCCGCAACCAATGAGGAAGAGCGATAACATCGCCGTCAGGTAATTGGGCTGTGCAGCTAAAAGCAAAGAACCAAAAAAGGCTACAATAAAGGCCGCCACCATGATGGATTTCTCATTATATTTCTGAACCAGCATACTGGTGGGGATAGACATTACCCCATAGGCAATAAAAAACGCGAAAGGCAATACACCGGCCAAAGCATCACTCAGTCTAAAATTCTTGATAAATTCGGGTGACAACGGACTTATAATATTGGTAATAAAAGAGATCACAAAGAAGGTGAGCATGATCAATGCCACGATGTAGTAGTTACGTTTCATGAAGCTATTTTTAGGCGTACGAAAGAGCTACCTAATATCGATAAATTTTTGTGATTACCTAACTTTTGTAAAAATTTTAAAAAGTTTTTAGGTAACATTCATGTTATGGAAATTGATTTAATCAGCATATAAATTATGCTGTAAAAAGAAATACCGATAATCTTTAGTATACTTGGATAAGCAACCTAAATTCACATGGATAATTTGTATGAAGATCTTCATGCTGAAGGATTAATAAGCGATGAATCTTTTGAAAAGATCAGGCAAAAACCAATCTTATTTTCCGTCCACTGGGAAATAAAAACCCTGCTTTATTTAGGGGTTTTGCTGCTTACTACGGGGCTGGGTGTACTTATTTATGAAAATATTGATACCATTGGTCACCAGGCCATTTTGGCCCTTATTGCCCTGATCTGTACAGGATGCTTTGCTTACTGCTTCAAAACCTGTTTGCCATTTAGTGCCGGAAGGGTAAAATCTCCCAATACAGCTTTTGATTATGTCGTGCTGCTGGGGAGTATCAGCTTTCTGACCTTTGTAGGCTACCTGCAGTTTGAATACAAAGTATTTGGTACCAATTACGGCCTTGCTACATTAATACCTATGCTGGTATTATTTTTTGTGGCTTATTATTTTGATCACCTGGGCATACTTAATATGGCTATCGCCAACCTGGCCATATGGATGGGCGTTTCAGTAACCCCAAAACAATTGTTGTTAAATAGCGACTTTAACAGCGAGACCATTATTTCTACTTACCTCGTTTTGGGAGTTATGTTATTAGCCGGTGCTTACGCAACACAGTATTTTAATTTTAAGAAGCACTTCAAATTCAGCTATCAGCATTATGGTGTGCACGTAACATTTATAGCTTTACTGGCAGGCTATTTTCATTATTACGATTCACCCCTTTGCGCCTTATGGATGCTGGTACTGTTCGCTACTGCATTTTTTATATACCGTGATGCGGTAAAAAGTAACTCATTCTATTTTTTGCTGCTGGTGATACTGTATGGTTATGTTGCGGTGAGCAGTTTGGCTGTAAGGGTTTCCTTATTAGCCGGCGATGGTGTTTTAACTCTTGCACCGATTTATTTTATGGGATCAGCTGTAGGGCTCATTATTCTTTTGATCAGGCTTAATAAAAAACTCAAAACATCATGATAGCTTATAATAAAGTATGGTTGGCTAATCTGCGTTTGCAAACCGAATTGAAAAAAGATAAGCTGAAAGGCTTTATCAGTGATGCTGAATTTAAGGGAATTGCAGAGAAATACCCTGTGGGCTTTTATACCCCCGGTTTGTTTGCGCGTATAGGCTTATTTATATTAACCTGTGTGGTCATTTCATTTGGTGATGGTTTGTTAACTTTATTCTTCGCTGCCTCTGACCTGAGCTTTACCTTTGGTTGGATGTTTTTCATGGGGACGCTTACTTATGTTGCCCTTGAGTTCATGGTCAAAACCAGGCACCATTACCGTTCAGGGATTGATGATGCGCTGCTATTTATTTCAGGCCTGTTGTTTGCTGTAGGGCTTACCATGCTATTCTCGCACTATAATAATGTTTATTACCTGCCTCTCTCAGGAGCTATTTTTATTTTGAATTTATACTTCAGTGTCCGCTTCGCGGACACGTTTATGACTGCCTTATGCTGCTTTGCGTTCCTGGCTTTTGTATTTTTTGGATGGACAAGGAGTATATCTTTTGGCATGGCCACAATTCCCTTTATTATGATGCTGGTATCAGGAGTATTATACAGATTGGCTTATGTATATAATAAGCAGAAGAAATTTGCGGATTATCAGAACTGCTTTATCATAATCCAGGTGATTTTTTTGCTTGTCTTGTATTTAGCAGGCAACTATTATGTTGTTCAAACACTCAGCGATGAGATCAGTTCACAACCAGGCAGGGCTATACCTTTCGGCGCATTTTTTTGGATATGGACAATGGGGTTGCCTTTCGTTTATGTTGGATTTGGTATCAGGAAAAAGGATGTGATCCTGCTGCGGACAGGTTTATTATTAATCGCCGCCGCGGTGATCACCTTCCGTACTTATTATCATGTGTTGCGGTTGGATGCAGCGCTTACGCTTGGTGGTGCCTTAATATTAGGTATAGCTTACGCTGTAATGAAATACCTGAAAACTCCAAAACATGGGTTTACTTATGCCGAGCCGGATGACGCCAACTTTATGGATCACCTGAAAGTGGAATCGCTCATTGTTGCCGAAACATTTGCCAAAGCACCCGCGGCACCGGCCAATGATCATATAAGATTTGGTGGCGGTGACGCTGGTGGCGGAGGATCAAGCGGCAGTTTTTAGATCGGCCCGGTCTAAACGTTCAATTTTATTTCAGCTTGTCGATCATTTCGTAACGGTCTACAGAACGATCATAGCGTGGCCATTCGTTAAATGCATCAAAGTAGACGAATTTTTTGTTCTTGTCAATGCCGGGTATTACTTTGCCGATCACCTTCTTTATATCATCGTTCTCTTTTTGAAGCCCGGCTATATTTTTTAATTTAATTGTTGACATATAATACACAAGGGGATACACACCATCAGCTGTTTTTTGGGTTGATATACTGATTATCCGTGGATGGGTAGGTACCTGTGTCAGTGTAAAAGGATAAAGATATTTCTTATTCAATTCATTGCCTATCGTTGCGCCCATCTTATGGATTTCAGCTTCATCAGGATATTGCCAGCCCTGGCAGGGTTCTATGCAGGCTTCGGCCAGTTGAGCATTATTGAGTGCATCCAGCAAGTATTTTTTAGCGTAGTCTTCTTTCGCCATATCAAATAGTTGTGCCGCTGTTTGACCATTAAATGTATACGGACTAACTTCTAAATGACTTAACTTCCAGCCGTAGTCGTATTTGCAATAGATGGCAGATATCATGTACTTATTTGGTATATCTTTCGGGATAAAAAAGGCTACATACATTTCGCGGGTCTCAGCATTGTATTTCAAGCTATAGTTATTGATACCCTCATTAGTGGATTGCAGGGTTTTGTCTCCCCTATCCTTATTAACAATGTAATATTCATCTAATAAGGCATAGTTGCCTTCTTTTAAATGGTTGCTGCAAAGTTCTATCAGTCGTAATTTGACATTATCCTGTATCAGATCTTTGGACATTAAGCCGTCCATTTGGAGTTTGCTGTTTGCTTTTAGCCCTTCCAATACCTGGTTGTTCAGTTTATGAAAATCTTCCCTTGTTCCCGGCTCTATATTGTTATTCTTCCAGGTTCCTGGCTCATGGGGTTTACAGCTGTTTAAAGCGGAGAAAATAATCAATAAGCAGAATAGCTTAGCCAGTAGTGAGTTAGCGGTCATTTTGTATGTGATAATTTTAAGGTTGTTTAAAACGCTATTATAGCATTTTGGCAATAATATTGCAAAATTATGCAACCGGATAATTAGTGTTTAATAAAATAGTTACATTCTAATATTTTCTAAGTCGACTCTCTGCCTCAATAAACGATCAAAATTTTCCAACTAGTAGTATTAACTAATTAGAAAATTAGTACGTTTTAAGGATTTGCTTTGCATTTTTTATCGTAAAATTTCATTTTTTTTAAAATGTTGATAAAAAATGTCAATTGTACGATTTAAAATGCTAAATGTTTAAATTACAGTTATTTACAAATTTAAAATTTATGGCTTTTATTATCATTTTCTGTGGATAAATGACATTTTTTAACCATTAAAGTCCAGCCTTATACAATATTCTATAAAATATCCCGTCTAAGAGGTCTAATTAATTTAACTATTATGAAATTAAAAAACAAAGCACTCCGTGTGGGGATTGCCATGTCTATGGCTGCCCTGGTCACGACATCATTGATCACTTCCTGTTCAAAAGATTCACAAGTTACCCCAGAAACAAGTACCGCTACCACTGATGCTTCTTCATCAAGTGCATTAACAACTGCTAACACTACAGCTTCATTAGCCGCAACTTACGCCACTTCTTCGGCACTGAGTTATAGTGGTAAAAGCAACTTTACAATTAGTGGAAAATCAATTACCGGCGGTACTTATTGTCTCTATCTGAACAATTGCAGCAATGTAACCATTACCGACTGCCGTTTTGCTAATGCTACCAAGTATGAAGTTTATATGACCGGGAATTGCAAGAATATTAAAATGACCTACTGTTATGTTACAGGTGGTGTATCAGGTGTTCACGTAGAAAATTCTTCAGGTATTAAAATTAACGCCAATCAGTTTAAAAACATCAACGGACCGTTCCCCGGTGGCAACTTCGTTCAGTTCGTAAATGTGAGCGGCGGCGGAAATCAGATCAACAATAACAAATGCGAGGATATTGCTGGTGTCGGTAAACCAGAAGATGGATTGAGTGTATATCAGTCAAATGGTTTGCAGGGTGACTCTATCCAGGTAATCGGCAACTGGATAAGAGGCGGCCAATACTATAACACAAGTGGCGGTGGCGCAGCTATCGTTTTAGGTGATGTAGGCGGCTCATACCAGGTAGCCAGGAACAATGTTATTGTTAACGGTGGTTTTGTTGGGATGCAGGTACAAGGTGGTACTCATATCAAAATGGATCATAACACTATATATGGTGCTGTTACTCCGTATTCAAATTGTGGCTTATGCTATGGCAACTATTCGGGCAAATCAAGCTCCGATGTAAACATCAGCTACAACAAAGTAAAATACTATAAAACTAACGGCCAGGAAATGGATGCATGGTGGGATCCCAGCACAGCTTCACAGCCAATCGGATGGAGCACTAATACCTTGAAAGCCAATATATCGGCTTCTATCCTTCCAACTACGATCATTACATTAAACTAAAACTGAAAAATGAATAAAAGCCGGCTAATGTAACCGGCTTTTATTTCTGAAAGCTCCCGGTTTGAATTTGACTATTAAAAATAAATAGATGTTATACATAATTTACTTTAGATAAAGCTTTTAACATTCTAATCATTAGTAACTTATTGTTAAAAAAATTACATGTATTTTCAAAATTTATCCCAGAGAATGCCATTTTAAATGAAAGAATAAGAAATAGTAGAAATTACATTAATTTAAGAATAAAATAATCTACTATAAAGAACATTTCACAGACTTTTTTAACAAGGTGTGGATATTTATTTTGAGGTATCGAATAAAATTTAAAACATTTAATTATAAAATATAAATATCTGATAAATAACATATTATAAACTAAAATCATTTAATAGTTAGATTAAGATGCAATCTGAATGTTGTTGAGATGAAATTTTTTTTCATCTGTGATACAATATTTTATGTAAAATAGCGTCAAAGCATCAAATTAATTTAACTATTATGAAAGACCAGTACAAAAAACTCAGAACGGGACTAGTTGTAACAATGACTGTATTATTTACAGCTTCATTAATTTCATCATGTAAACAGGACGAGCAGGTTGCACCCCAAACATCTGATGCAACAACATCTACTGCTTCTAACGCAATGAATCTTAATACCACAAGTTCATTGGCAACTACATACAAATCTTCATCTCCGATTTCTTATTACAGTAAAAGTAATATTACTATTAGTGGCCTTTCCATTAATGGCGGCACCAATGGCATTGCACTTTACAATTGCAGCAATGTTCACATAACAAATTGCAAAGTTGCAAATACATCCAGTTTTGGTATCATGCTGAATAACTGTACCAATATTACAGTCGACTATTGTTATGTAACCAATGCCAAATCAGGTGTACACGTTTATAAAGGATCGACCATTAAAGTGAACAATAATCAGTTCTACAATATGAATGGCCCATTCCCGGATGGTTGTTTTGTTCAATATTGCAATGTAAACGGTGGCGGTAGCCAGATCAACTACAACAAATGCCAGGACGATGCATGGCATGGTCATCCTCAGGATGGTATAAGTTTGTACCAGTCAAACGGTAAATACCAGGATTCTATCCAGGTAATCGGTAACTGGATCAGAGGAGGTCAGGTCCAATTTGATTCAGGCGGCGCTGCGGGTGTAGTTTTAGGCGATGTGGGCGGATCATACCAGGTAGCAAGAAACAACATTGTAGTTAATTCAGGCTATGTAGGAATGCAGGTAGTAGGGGGTAATAATATTAAGATGGATCATAACACCATCTATAGTTCAAGTACTCCGGTTTCCAACACCGGGATCAACTGCGGAAATTACTCCGGTACATCCAGTTGGAATATTAATATATCTTATAATAAGGTAAAATGGATTCAAAAATCCGGGTCTGAGTGGGACTTATGGTTGGATAAAGTGGCTACCCCGGCAGGATGGAGTACCAATATTCAGAAAGCTAATATCAGCGCGAGTGTACTTCCAACAACAATTATTACCATGCAATAATTTAAATATTAATAAAGTTTTATAAGTATATAGAAAAAGCGAAAGCCGGTAATTAATTACCGGCTTTCGCTTTTTGATAAATATATCTATGCACTTGTTTACCCTAATTTCCGTGAAGGAATGATACT